>SDBT01004436.1_pt1 | contig 23814 bp, 26 predicted proteins | sample 2277101 | NCBI WGS metagenome assembly SDBT01 (sample SAMN10404973, study PRJNA504765) | marine sediment metagenome | isolation source: marine sediment core GS10_PC15, 103 cmbsf | place: Arctic Ocean: Southern Knipovich Ridge | collected 2010 | reverse complement strand
CCCGCCGTTTGATGGACCTTAGCTCCCTTGAAAAGGAGTTTTAGACACCACCACTGGGCAGGTCTCACCAAGTATACACGTCTTTTCAGATTAGCACTTGGCTACGTTTTTGGTAAACAGTCGGGCCATCCTTGTTACTGTGATCTATCAATGCCTTCACATTTCTGGAAAAGACAAAAATAGACACCCCTTCAACCGAAGTTACAGGGCCAATTTGCCGAATTCCCTTAATTGGTTTTACCTTTCAGGTCTTAGCCTACTAAGCTAGGGTACCAGTGTCGGTTGTGGGTACAGCTAATTAAACTAAGAGTGTAACTTTTTCACTGGCTCTTGGAATCAGCAATTTTGTCCAATAAATTCATCTGCGTCTATGGATTACCCTCGACAGATTTCTTTATCACAACACCCTTTCAGGTGCTCACTTATCCGAAAGCATATTACATTATATAAAATTCAATTAGTATAGGAATATTAACCTATTGTCCATCGTTGTACTCAGTTAAGATACAACTTAGGTGCTGACTAACCCTTGGCTAACATATATTGCCAAGGAAACCTTACCCTTACGACCTTTTCCATTCTCAGGAAAATCACATCCTACTATTACCAGGATTCTCATTGGTTACCGCTCCAGCCTTTCTCTCGAAAAACCTTCTGCGCAGAAACCACGCCTGCTTACCAGAACATCCTATAATTGTGTTGAGAAAAATTGAATATGAAATTTGATTTGTGAGAAATAAAATTAATCATGATGACTTCAATTCTTCTCCCACAATAATTCTTTGAATATTTGATTATAAAAATCAAAAAATCCTCAACACAATTTTTAAATCAGATGCCTCCAAAGTATCGGTATAATGCTTAGCCCCGTCCATTTTCAGGGCCCTAAACCTCAATGGGTGAGCTATTACGCTTTCTTTAAATGATAGCTGCTTCTAAGCTTACATCCCCAATGTCTCAGGTTTAAGACACCTTTCGATACACTTAGCATAAATTTTGGGACCTTAACTTTGGTCTCCCTTGTTCGGGTCTCGGAACAGTATCTTACATACTGCACCTGTTTCTTGTTCTAAGTAGTTAACAGATTCTGAGTTGGAAAAATCTCCGTAAGCATTAGCTCCTGCAAGATTTATCCGTACTTTACACCGTTAACAAACTAAACAAGACTATACGAAGGCATATTTCAGCAGGAACCAGCCATCGCCAGATTAGATAAGCTTTTCACCCCTATTCACAGATCATTCGAGTGCATGTCCACAACAACGGTTCAGGCCTCCATCCTCCTTTCGAAAGACTTCACCTTGTCCATGAATAGATCATCTGGCTTCAGGTCTTATCCATGTGACTAACGCCCTTTCAGACTTGCTTTCGCTTTGGTTACTCAATATAATTGATTAGCCTCGCCACATAGAAAAACTCCCTGGCCCGTTCTTCAAAACGTACGTTACAAACCTTTCCACAAAAGTGGTTAAGACTAGTAACAAACTGTAACTGTTAGATTTCAAATCTTTTCACCCTCTGTTAAGAGTACTTTTCAGCTTTCCCTCGCGGTACTAGTGCACTATCGGACTTTGGTTTTATTTAGGGTTGGCAGTTAATCCTGCCATATTCAGACCTCCAATCCAGGAAGCCCTACTCTTTTGAACAGCAACATATCAATTTAGTTTACGGGACTATCACCCTCTAAGGTCTTGCTTTCCAGCAAAGTTTAACTCATTGACTTAGCCACATATATCCACCACATCTCTATCTCTTTTTCAAAAGAAGATTCAGTTTGCCCTCCCCATAAGGGGAACCCTTTTCGCTCGCTGCTAATAAGGGCATCACAATTGTTTTCTTTTCCTGCCGGTACTAAGATGTTTCAATTCCCGGCGTAATTCCTCCTCTCGGAGCATTCAGAAATCTTGGGATCAAAGCTTGCATGCAGCTCCCCCAAGCTTATCGCAGCTTGCCACGTCTTTCATCATAACCAAAACCAAGCTATCCGCCTAACAGTATAAATAGTAGTATTGTTTTTTCTAAAAATATTACTTGAATTAATAATATTATTTACTCACAAGTTCACTTAGAGGTGAGTTTATGAGTATAATTTTAAATATTAGAATTCAAGCTAAGTGGGAAAATCTTCTGTTACTTATTTCATTGAACATGAAAACAACCTCACGGTTTTTTTCTATTTTCCCGAAGGAAATCGCGAAGCGTTTATAGTTCTCAACATGACACAATATCTTTATTATTGCGCCACTTCTCAATAGTTGAGTATAATTTTTGATTAATTGATTTATTACGATTTTAATTTTATTTGTTTTATTTATTATAACCTCTTATCGAGGGTTTTTAAAGTTTATTGTCAATAGAATCTTGTCATTTTATTTATAACTTGATTTTATTCTCCTTTTAAACATTTTAATAATTGTTTTTTAGGATTATTAATTCTTTTATTTGATAACCTTTTATCTTCCCCCTTAATCCAACACATCCAGGAACCTTCTTTTTTATTGTCCTAATAAATTGTTTTTTAATTTTTTCAGTAGATATTTTGTATGTTCCTTCTTCAATACAACTGCTTTTTACCTTATATCCAGCCCCATTTTGAATTATATAAGTCCATTCTACAGGTTCTCCTTTTCGAATTAAAGCAATTAATGTTGTGTTTGTTTTATAGGCATGCTTTTTAAAAACTTCTAATAATTTTCCTTTTTCTTGAGTATTTAATCCACTTCCATTTGTGACTTTTCTTTCTAATGTTTTTGCGACCATCTTCTATTTCCATTTTAATTTAATTGTTTATCTAAATTCCATTCAAGAAGAATGGACCTGCCGTGAATCGAACACGGATTTCTTCCGTGCAAGGGAAGTGTTCTACCACTAGACTACAGGCCCTTATTTAGTGTGAACCTGTTTTGGTTTTTAAAGTTTATTTATTCTGCTTGACACTTTAAATTTTGGAACTATTAATTATTTCTTAATTGTTTTATAATATTAATAAGATAAGTATGTAAAAGCGCGAAGATACCTAATGGTTTCTTTCGCATAGTTGCTTTCTAAAAATAATATATAGGAGGTGATCCAACTGCAGGTTCCCCTACAGTTACCATGTGACGACTTAACCTACCTTGTCATGCCAAAGTTCTCCTCCAAAGAGTTTCACCATAACATAACTTGGTTGGTTTGACGGGCAGTGTGTGCAAGAGACAGTGACGTATTCACCGTTCGTTGATAACAAACGATTACTACAGATTCCAGCGTCATGAGGTTGGGTTGCAAACCTCAATCTGGACTGAGATGGACTTTAAGAGATTAGCTTCTCTTTTCAGAGTTGCGTCCCGTTGTATCCACCATTGACGCGCGCGTGTTGCCCAGGGCAGTCGGGCTGTACTCACCTAACGTAGCCCACACTTTCATCCTCGTTACCAAGGCAATCTGTATATAGTACACTTAGTAAATATACATGTGGGTCTCGCCTGTTACCTGATTTAACAGGTCACCTCACGGCACAGGCTGACGTCGGCCATGCAGCTCCTCTCAGCGTGTCAGGTAAGCCCTTTAGACTGACCTTCATTCTGCTGTCGGTCCTGGTAAGGTTCACGGTGTATAATCTAATTGAACCGCACGCGTCACCTGTTGTAGTGTCTCCCCGCCAATTCCTTTAAGTTTCGGCCTTGCGGCTATACTTCCCAGGTAGCACACTCTTCGGCTTCCCTTCAGCACCAATGCCTCTCGAGGAGGCACTAATGTTTAGTGTGCAGTGTTTACTGCTAGGACTACACGGGTATCTAATCCGTTTTGCGCCCCTAGCCTTCATCCCTTACTGTCAGAACTGTCCTCGTAGGATGCCTTCGCTATTGTGAGTCCGTTCAAGATTAACACATTTTACCGCTACTTTGAACGTACTTCCTACGTCTTCCAGTCTCTAGCTTGACAGTACTTCTTGCACGCCTTATTTTTAAGAAATAAGATTTCACAGGAAACTTATCAAGCAAGCTACGGATGTTTTAGACCCAATAAACATGGTTGCGACTTGGACCGCTAGTATTACCGCGGCGGCTGGCACTAGTCTTACCCAGTCCTTATTCTTGCACCTTTTTACAGTGCATAAAAGCTTTCCAAATTGGAAAGCACTCTGGCTCAATCTGTCACGCTTGCGCGCATTGCAGAATATTCCTAACTGCTGCACCCCGTAGGGCTGGGAATAGTATCTCAGATTCCCTCTCAGGGCCTCTCCGCTAAGAGCCCTTATGGATCAATGGCTTGGTGGGCTATTACCCCGCCAACAACCTAATCCACCGCAGCCCCATCCTTAAGCACGAATTTAAAAGATTAATCATTCCAGGGTAAATCTCCTATCAAGTATTAGACTCAGTTTCCCGAGAGTATCCTTGACTTAAGGGTAGGTTAGCTACGTGTTACTGAGCAGTTCGCCCCTCTATTTCTATGAAACAAAAAAACTTGCATGTCTAAATGCAAACCAAAGAGCCGCAACCGCCAGCAGGATCAACTGGATTTTAAGGTATCATATTAATCATTAATAAATAATAAATCAACCCGCAATTTTGTCTATAAGCAAACAAAATCACTTCACACAATATCCTAACTATTGGCTTTTTATTAGAACTACAACTATAACTACTTTTACATACCTCATACCTTAATTTTTAATGTATGTATTAAAGTACTCATCTTAAACATAAATATTCGGAAAATTAGGTATTTAAATGTTTTGTTAACGTCGGGAAATTTATAAAATTATATTCAATCTTTGAAGAGAAAATTCTTTTTTTATTATCATACTAAAAAATACACTTCCAAGATTCATCATCACAAACCTTTTTAAATTTAAACTACTTATATTAAGTAATAAAAAATGGATGATATTTATTTCAAAAAAATTACAACTACAATTATCTTAATCATACTCATAATTTTATCTTTCTTTTTATTAAAACCAATTTTGTTATCTGTAATAGTAGGGCTTATCTTGGCGTTTATTTTTACTCCTTTATATGATTTGCTTTATAAAATCACAAAATTAAAAAACTTTTCAGCTTCTTTGATTTGTTTTTTACTGGTATTACTAATATTTTTACCCTTATGGTTTTTGACTCCGATTTTTATAGATCAATCATTTAAGGTTTATCTTGCTGCACAACAAATGGATTTTGTAAGTCCTCTAAAAAGTATTTTCCCATCTTTATTTGCATCAGATGAATTCTCAGCAGAAGTTGGTTCTATTCTTCATTCTTTTACAACTAAAATAACTAATTCATTAGTTAACTCCCTTTCACAATTAATACTCAATTTCCCAACTTTATTTTTACAATTTTTAGTTGTATTTTTTACTTTTTTCTTTGTGCTCAGAGATAAAAAACAATTGCTTGATTATATAAAAAGTTTATTACCTTTTCCTAAAAATGTTGAAAAAAAATTATTCAAATCTTCAAAAGATATTACAAACTCTGTTATTTATGGTCAAGTGATTATTGGTTTGCTCCAAGGTATTGTTGTAGGTATAGGATTTTTGATTTTTAGTATTCCTAATGCCTTGTTCCTCACATTGCTTGCATCTTTAGCAGGAATTTTCCCGGTTATTGGAACAACAATTATATGGATTCCAGTTGTAATCTATCTTCTTATTGGAGGAGATACTATTTCTGCATTGGGAATAATAATATTTGGAATAATCTCTTCAACATTTGATAATCTTCTAAGACCAATAATTGTTTCAAAAAGAACAAGTATGCATTCTTCAATAATTCTTATTGGAATGATTGGAGGATTATTTTTATTTGGTATTTTAGGATTTATTTTAGGTCCATTAATACTCGCCTACCTTCTTATCATACTTGAAATTTATAGAGATAAAAAAGCCCCAAGAATTTTTAGTATGACAAGATAATCTAAATATAAATATTTTCATTAATTATAAATTATGCAAAACAGAAAATTAAATATTTTTAATTTATTAATAAATAAAAAATGGAATTAAAAATAAAATTTTTAAAATGGTCTGCTGGACTTCCTGTTGCAATGTTAAATGAAAAAACAGCAAATCAAATGGGGGTTCATGCCAAGGACAGAATTTCTATTAAAACACTTTCAAAAAATTCTAAAGAAATTTCTACAATCATAGATACTATCAAAGGGTTAGTTAAAGAAAATGAAATTGCGGTTTCATCTGAACTAAAAAAAAGATTAAATTTAAGAGGGGGGCAAAAGGTGGATGCTAAATTTGCACCAACACCAAAAAGCATGGATTTCATAAAGAAAAAATTAAATAAAAAAACATTATCCAAAAAAGAAATAAAAGAAATTATTCACGATGTTGTAAACAACTCATTATCTGAACCAGAAATTGCACTTTTCATCTCAGCTATGTATAAACAAGGAATGAAAATAAAAGAAACTATCTATTTAATCGATGCCATTTTAGAATCAGGAAATAAGCTCTTATTAAAAAATAAATTCATAGTTGACAAACATTCTATAGGAGGTATTCCTGGAAATAGAACTACTCCTATTGTGGTTTCGATTTGTGCTGCTGCAGGATTAATAGTCCCAAAAACTTCTTCAAGAGCTATAACCAGCGCAGCAGGAACTGCTGATGTGATAGAAACAATTACTGAAGTAGAATTTTCAATAAAAGAACTGAAAAAAATAGTAAAAAAAACAAATGCCTGCATGATATGGGGAGGTGCATTAGGAATAGTTCCTGCAGATTCAAAAATAATAAGAATTGAAAAAATTCTAAAAATAGATCTTGAATCTCAATTATTAGCATCAATAATGTCTAAAAAACTTGCTGTGGGAAGTAAATATATACTCATAGATATCCCTTATGGAAAAACTGCAAAAGTAACTAAATCAAAAGCATTACATTTAAAGAAAAAATTTGAATTACTTGGCAAACATTTTAAGAGAAAAATAAAAGTTGTTTTAACTGATGGAAGTCAACCAATAGGAAATGGTATTGGTCCTGCGTTAGAATTAGTTGATGTATTGAAAATCTTAGACCCAAAAAAACAGGGTCCTAAAGATTTGGAGAAAAAAAGTTTATTTTTGGCAGGAGAGCTTTTAGAAATGACTGGGAGAACAAAAAGAATTAAACAAAAACAAATAAAAGGAATTGAATTGGCAAAAGAAATCCTTTATTCAGGGCAGGCATTTGAAAAATTTAAACAGATTATTAAATTTCAAAATGGAACATCAAAAAATGCTCTGCAAAAACAACAAAATCTTTTTAAAATTAGAAATTTTGAGTCTAAAAAACACAAAAAAATTAAAAAACCTCTTATTTTTAAAAAAAATATCTTATTAAAAAAATCAGGAAAAATTTATGAGATAGATAATAAAAAAATAAATTCATTGGCAAGAACTGCAGGTTGTCCTGTAGATAAATTTGCAGGACTTTACCTTTATTTTCATTTAGGTGATAAAGTAAAAAAAGGAGAAAAACTTTTAACAATTTATTCAGAATCAAAGTCAAGGCTTAAGGAAGCCATTAAATTTTATAAAAAAGAGAAACCTATTAAGATAGTATAATCACAATTAATTTTTTAAACATCTTTTTTCTATTTAAATTATGGTAGAAAGTTATAAAGGAAAAATTATAGATTATTTGAAAAAAAATTTGAAAAAAGGTTATACCTTGAATTCTCTAAAGTTAGCACTAATTAACCAGGGATATTCAAGAGTTGCTATTGAAAGAGCAATTGAACAGGTACATAAAGGACTTGCAAAAAATGCTCCTTTACTTAAAGAAAAGCCAAAAATAGAATATGAAATTATCGATGAAAATGATAAACCAATAACAATAAATAAATCTTTTTTGAAAAAGTTATTAGGGATTTGAACTAAATAAGTGCTAATTTTCGAACAAAAACCTTTAAAATCTGTTGGTTTATCTTAATATTAAGCCTCTGTCGCATAATTCGGAATTAAAATTCCTTCTTGTTTGTAGAACAAACAAATGCGCCGCATAAATGCCTCTGTCGCATAATGGTATTGCACCGGACTTGAGATCCGGGGCCTTCGGGCCATCCCCGTTCGATTCGGGGCAGGGGCGTTTTCACTTTTTCTTATAAAAATAACTAATTGTTTTACCTGCAATAAAAGATAATGAACCTATTGCTCCAACAATTAAATCAATCATAGTATCATCTATTTTTGACATTACTAAATTTAATTTTTCTGCTCCACTAATATCCCTTATATACACTCCTTGAAGTTTCAAATCCCAAAGTTGGTCTATTAGATACTCCCCAATTTCGTGGATTGTTAAAGAAGCCATAATAAATAAAAATACCACCCATAATTTCCATTGAATATTTAAATCTTTTTTATCTACAATATGAAAAATTAAAAAACAACCCAAAATGGGCATTGCAAAATGAAGAATTTTATCATAAATAGGATAAAATGAATACAATGGGGAAAAAAGAATCCCAAAAGCAAGAATTACTATCATATAATAATAATGTCTTGATTTAAAATCAATTTCAAACATATGGTCAGCAAAATAAAAAATTAAAAGCCCAAAAATAAACCCAAAAATTCTTATACTTGTTGAAAGATTTTGAAAAAGATAAAATCCCAATAACAAAAACAAGGAAATTCCTAAAACTAATCGCCTCTTATTTTCATATTTCATATATTATTCATGAATTTTAATTATAAAAATACTTGCAAAACTAAAAGTTGATATAGTAAAACAAGATTATTAATTAAATATACAATCTTTGAATTATATCACTAAACTACAACAATCTTTTTTAATTAAATTAAATAATTCTTAATATGTTTGAAGATGGAACAATACAATTTAAATCTCATTTAAAAGATAATTTTGAAAAATATTGTAAAGAAAATAACGGGCAATATCTTGTTTTAACAAAAAGTGCAATTGAGCTTACAGAAAAATTTTATTCTGATAGAAATTCTTTTTTAAAATATTATGAGCCTTTTGAAATTAGGGCTGGAGCAACCTCAACATGGATTAGGATTCCTTCAAAATTTAATCTTTTTAGAAAACATTTAATGAAAAAATCTATTAATTCTCTTGAAAAAGATTCTAGTATCTTTTTTTTATCATTAGATAATTTTTTGCAAAAAATATATCTTACTATAACAAAGTAATAATGATTAATCAATTATTAATTCTCAAAAGCATTCAAGACTCTTATATCAGGACTCAATACATAAACATGATCTTTTTTGAATCTTAATCCCCTGTAAATTTTTTGCCATAACTCTCTTCGTGCCTTATCCTTATAAAAACTCCAATAATGTTGAGGGTTTGTTTTTGATAAAATTTTCCAAAAAGCATTTTGTACATTTGGATTGGGATATTTTGTAAACACAATACTATTACACTCTTCTCCAGGAAAATCAATTCCTCTTGCAGCTTTTGTTGAAAAAAGTACATCTACTTGACCTTTCTTAAACCTCTCAATCAACTTTCCTGTTTTGTCTTGGTTCTGAAGAAATTTTAATTTTTCTCTACTAATTAGATTATCAATATCATACTTTTCAAGTTCTTTTTCTGTTGGTAAATCCATAAAAGCGTTTATATGAATTAATGCAGGTTTTTCTGAAATTTTAATACAGTTACTTAAAGCTTTCAAATATTTTTTTCTCATATTTTCCCTACTTAAATTAGAATATTTACAATCCATTTCTAACCCAGTTCTCTGAATACTTATTCTTCCTTGTTTTTCTGTCTCAGCTTCAATCACCTTAAAATTATTCAACCCAAAAATATTTTCCAAAACATTTTCAGAATGAAGAGTTCCTGACATTAAAACAAGCACTTTATTTTTATCAACCATTTCTTTAAATTTTTTGGCAAGATTAGTTGTCACAATACTTGCTATTAAATTATCATCTTTCTCACTAAATGTAACATAACTCTCATCAAAAAAATCTTCAAATATCAAAGCAGCTTCTTCTATATTTAAAAGATAACTTTCCTCATCAAGCTCATCAAGAAATTCTGAAGAGTGCAGAAAAACTCTAAATAAATCATAAATCCCTGTTTTTTTCAAAGGAATTATTTCACCAGACTTAATAACCTTTTTAACTATTTTATCTTTTTTTATTTGTTTTAATATAGCATTGATTTCTTCCAATACTTTTTCAATATAATCTTCCCTGCCAAAAACATTAATAAGAGAATTTTGAATTCTATTAATATTAAGAGTTCTTTGATTTGAAAAACTATCTAAAAAATCATCACACTCATCTATAATCTCTACTTCTGTTAAAGGTTTTCTGTTTAATAATGATTCTAATTTATATTTCATAGCATTAAAAACAATTACATCAGCATCCATAAATGAATTAAATTGTTCATAGAATTTGCATCCAGGTCTTCTCTGATAAAAAACAAATTCAGTATTGTCTAACCCCTTATATTTCTTTTTTATAGAATTTACAAAACTTGCCCCTCCTAGCTCATATTTCTCAGGAATAACTGGACTCCAATAAGGACAGGTTCCAGCAATAGAAACTCTTTTAACATCTTTGATTGTATGAAAATTTTTATAATTAATATCTTTATTCTTTTTAAGATATTCTTTGATTTTTCTAGAATTTTTTTCTTTAATCTCTATTTTACAAGGAATATCCCATTTGTCAGCAGAAATATCTTTCTCAATTTCCTTATCTTTTTTTCCTGAAAAAATATCATGAAGTTTCAGATTAACCTCTCTTTTAATTTTTGGAATTACTTCTTGATTATTTTCAATGAATTTGCATTTGTGATTATTTCTCCCTGTTATCACACTGATTTTTAATTTCTCATTATTTTCTTTTTTAAGATATTTATCATTCTCATAGTCTTTTTTATATTGTGCCTGAAGATTTTTTCCTGGGACAACAATCGATGCTTTCCCAAGATTTTTTGCTATATTTAGAGCAATTGCTGATTTTCCAGTCCCACAAATTCCATGGATAAAAATAACTTTGTGGTCTTTTTTAACTGCTTCTAAAACTTCCTGCACAACATCTTCTTGAGATTTTCCATTAGAGAACTTTAATGGTTCAAGAAATTTATCTTTTTCATAAAGATTCCATGTCATGAATTATGAAAAAAATAAGAGAGTTATAAATATTTAGGGATTAATGTTTAATTTCTTTTAATTCTTCAGGAACTAATCCTTCACCTTCTTCAGTTAATTTAATCAAATCTTCTCCAGATTCAGAGTCTTTAATTATTTCTATATACCCTTTGTTTTTCATTTCTTCAACAAGACTAGGAGTCCATTTTTCACTTCCTTCATAAGAAATTTTTGCATTTTTTGCTACATAATTCCAATTAATCTTAGGCTTTGCTCCAACCTCAAATATCTCACACATAGCTTCCCCATATAAAGATTTTCTACCATTAAATTTTCCTATCCATAATCCTTTTTCTTTTTCAAAATCATAGTTTATTACATCATCTTTATCTAAGTATTTTTTATCAAATTTCATTAATCCTTTATTTAAATCCAAACTTCCATTAATTAATGATTCTCCATAATAATCATGCAATTTTCCAGTTAAGCTATTATCCTTTTCATTGTGAAGTAAATCACTTCCTACAAAAACTCCATTTCCACTTATAGGTTGAATAAAAACACCGACCATATCATATTCCATTTTTATATAAGATTTATTTTATTTTTAAGAATTATTATACTCCAGCCACATCTAGAAGAAAACTCTTTAAGTAATAAGATAATTTAAAAAATAAAATTACCCAAAGAGTGCACTAAGACCTTCTGCTGCAGCTTCTTTTTTTTCTTCCTTTGGTTTTGCTTCTTCTTTTTTCTCAGTTTTTCCTTCAACAGATGCCTCTCCAGTAGGAGCAGCAACTAAGCTAGCGCTTTCTAGTTCTTTTGCTATATCAACGCCCTTTAAACTGGCAATAAGAGATTTGATTTTTGATTCATTAATCTCTGCACCAGCAGCTACAACAACACTTTTTAGATTTTCTTCATTAATTTCTTTTCCAAGTTTGTGCAACAAAAGTGCTGCATATACATTTTCCATTTTTAATTAATTTCCTCCATATTCATTAATGAGTTTGACCGCTCAAGATACCTATTTTCTAATTTTTTAGCTCTTTTTTCTAATTTATATTTTCTCTTGTCAGATATCTTTATCATAGTCTCTAAATTTTCTATTGCCCCTTTTATATATGGCTTTATTTCTTTGTTGAATGTATCTTTATGATGTTTATTTAACATTTTTCTTGTCTCATCATAACCTTTTCTATATTTGTTTATTTCTCTTATTTCACTAATTACTCCTTCATAACCTTTAGTTTCTTTTCTAAATAAATTTATTATTTTAGTGCTCATTTTTAATTAATATTTTTGTTATTTAATTTGAGGGTATCTTTTGAATATTCTAAACAAGTGTTTTTCTTCCAATCCTGATATTTTTCCAGGATGTTTTCTAATCCTTTTTGAACTTCTATTAAATTATTATCTCCAATAATTTCAGCAAATCTTAATTCTTGTTTTTTATATATATGAAATTTTTCTCCTGTAGTCAAACCTTCATATCCTTCTTCTCCTTTTAACTGTCTTGAAATCATTCTTAACATCCCAGAATATTTTCCAGCGACTTGTATTAATAATAAATTCTCTTCTACAAATCTAGAAATAGCTTTGTCTGCTCTTTCTTCACTTTTCTTTTTAGCAATTCCTATTTCAATTATTTTGGTTTTACTCATTTTTCTTCCTCCTTAACTTCTTCTTTTTTCTCTTCCTCTCCTTCCTTTTTACTCTCGCTTTCTTCCTTATCTTCACTTTCATTTTCCTTTTCTATTTTTTTATTTTCTACTTTATCTTCTGAACCTTCAGAATCAGTAAATTTACTCAAAACTTTTTCATGCATTCCAGCTTTTCCAATTAAAAATTTGATTGTATCTTCACAAATATAATTTATTTCAACAGAAAAAGCCAAAGCTTTTCCAAAACTAGTTTTTAATTTTTCTAAAGTTTCTTCTTGATTAACATTAATATCAAAATATATTTTTCCTTCTTGTGTGTCAAATGCAGATAAAGGGATAAATCCAACTGAAAATGGTTTTATGTCTAATTTCGTCATAATATCTGCTGCGCCTGTAGAAATTTTTTCGTTTTTTTTAACAATGATTTTTGGTTCTTTAATATGAATTTTTCCTTTTTCTATTTTAATTTGAATCCCTAAAGCTCCAAGTTCACTAACTGCTGGACCAGGGATTAAATCAGTTGGACCTGCAGGTATTTCAATATCTTCTGGAACTTCTTGCCCTGCTTTAGCTCTAACTAAACTTTTATTTTTAGTAAGTTCAGCTGCAAGATCAAAACAATCTATATCTGAGAATAAAATAGCTATACTATCTTTAATCTGCTCTTTAAGTTTTTTAAGTGCTTCATTTTTTGACAAATCTAATGCCCGAAATATTAAATTTTTTTTAGGAACTTTAACTATTGCTTTATTTCTTAATTTTTTCCCAATTTCTTGAAATTGTGAAGCAGGAATATTTTTTATCGAAACAATCAAAATAGTTTTTTTATTTTTCATTAATTCAGAAAATTCCTGCACTGATTTTGTTTTCCTTTCAGGAATTGGAGTTTTTCTTTCAAGTTTCATTTTGTTATTTTTTGTGGTTTAGTCATAGTGAATTTTAGAGATATATTCTTTATATTTTCTTTTTCTCTTGGCAGAACCTTTAAAATATTATTATAAATAATAAGTATGTTTTCAATAATCTCTTCATCTTTCATGCCTTGTTTACCTACAGCTAATTTTATGCTTGATTCTTTAACCTTAATTCTCACACTGTTATTTATTTTTTCTTTTAATTCATTTATTGTTTTATCGTCGGCATTTATTATAATCCCCAATTGTGGAGAGGGCATTTTTCCTGCAGGTCCTAGAAATCTTCCAAAAACTGTAGCAATCTTTGGCATTAAACTTGCTTGAGCTATAAAAAAATCAAATTTTTTTACTAATTTATTTATTTCCTTTTTATCTGAATATTTTTTAAATTCTTCTTTTGTGATTGTTTCAATATTTTTATTCTTAGATTCCAAAAATGCCCCTGTTTTTTTTTCTTTAATCTTATGAGGAATAGTTATGAATAAATTTATCTGATTCTTTTTTATATCAAATTTTTGCAAATTTATAATTAAGTCTACAGTTTGATCAAACTTTCTTTGTTTTTCTTTTCTTAATTCAGATAAAGCTTCTTGCAATTGTTTTTTAAGTTCATCCATTTTTCTAAAACCTCCCATCTTCTGCGCCACAAGCCTAGAATATATCTTGTAACGATATGGTTCAATCGGTTAGAATTTTTAGATTTTTTTAGTTTATAAAGTTAACTTTTCATATTCATCACATAAATGCTTATAAATTAATTTTCTTTTTTGTTAAAATGGAATTTATAGCTTTACTCTCTACAGGAAAAGGAACATGGGCACAGGTTTCAGGATTAATGAAACATGGTGATTGGGAAAAAATAATTATTTTAGGAGGCGAATTTGCTAAAGATTTTAAACATGAAAAAGAATTTGAATTTATCAAAATTGACTTGGATAAAAAATTAAAGGATTTAAAAGAAGAATTTTTAAAAAATTTAAAAGGAAAATTTAATGGGACAGAAGTTGCATTGAGTATTGCTTCTGGAAATGGCAAAGAACATATGGCTTTGATTTCTGCTTTAATTAATTTGCCTGTTGGGATTAGGTTTGCTGCTCTAACAAAAGAAGGAGTTATTGATTTGTAAAATGTTAGACCCTTGATGTTACTGCCTCAGAATTTAGAAGATTAACTAGAGGGTAATTAAATTTAACTATATTTAATCTTCAAATCATTTCTGTTTTTTCCAAGAACACAAACCCTACTTTCAACTTTTTCATCTAAGATTTTATAGTTCTCTTTAAGTTTGTTTAATTCTTTAATAATCTCCTTAGCAAAACTTATAATTTCCTCATGTCTAGGCATTCTTTCATATCCTAATCTTTTTCTTGCAAATCCTATAGACATAAATCCTTTTATTTCAATAAACATTGGGTTTGCTTTTTTAATAATTTTTGCATAATTTTCTGCTTCAATCATATTTAAATCTCTTATTAAATTCATTCTAAAAACAGTTCTACATTTTAATTTAGACATTAACCTCAAAGTTTTGTTTAATCTTATCCAGGCATCTTTCTTAGAACTCCTATGAAACTTATTGTATAATTCTTTATTAGGGGTATTTACAGAAACATAAAGTTGAGTGGGTAATTGATTTTTATCTGCGAGCTCTTTAATCTTTTCTGGATATAGCCCATTAGTCACAAGAAAACTTGTTTTCCCTCTTTTTTTAAGTTCTGCAATAAATTCTCCAATCATAGGATAAATAGTCGGCTCTCCTGATAATGAAATTGCAAATTGCATTGGTTCTTGTGCTTCATTGTATTTTTTTACATTTGCCTTGCTTAATTGTCTTTTTTTACTATGAGGATCAATCTTAAACCCAATAAGAAGTTTTCTTTGTGCTCTTATACAATCATCTATAATTTCTTTAGGGGTATTAATTTTCCCAGGTATTTTATTTCCTGTTGTAAACTCAATAGCTCTCCAGCAATGCAAACACTGGTTTGGACACCATAAACAAGGAGTCATTTGACAGCAGAGATGTGACTTAATTCCATAAAACTGCTCTTTATAGCAAACTCCTTCGTCTCTCAAAGATTTCTTTGTCCATCTACAAATCTGAACTGCAGAATGATTTCCAACTATCTCATAGTGTTGCTTCTTTAAAATTTTTTTAACTTTTTCTTGAATCATAATTTACAAATAAAAGATAAAGATTTAAACTTTACCTAAAAAAACTAAGGACCCAAAAAACCATTAATAATAAAAGTAAAAACAAGAAAAAATATGTTAGATATGCAAAAATATATTTAGCTTTTTTCTTACTTTTTGTTATTGCTAGCATGGTTAAATAAAAAAATCTCCCCCCATCAAAAATTCCAGCAGGAAGCATATTAATTAATGCCACACTAATACAAATTAAAATAATCCACCATAACAGATTATAAATAAATAAACTTATACCATCAAATTTTGGTTCATAATATACATGGGGTTTTTTAAAAGAAGAAAATGCATTGTAAATCTTTCCCATTATCCTTGAACTTTTATAATCCTCAAATCCAATCCCCAACCAAGGTAAATTTTCATCTTCAGGATGTTCTGTTAAAACTATTGTATATTCTTTAAATTCCTCATCTATAATTGTTTTAAGAGTTATTTCTTCTCCTGGGGAGTATTTTAATAACTCTCTTCTTAATCCTTCCCAACTATCTATTTTTATATTATTAATTTCAGTTATGGCTCCTTTTAATTCAGAATTTATTGCAGGAGCATCATCATATAATGCAATATAAATTAAATCTTCTGAAAAACCCTTAATCCCTGCATATTTTTTTCCTCCTACCTCAATTTCATTTAAACTTTGATTATCAATTAAACTAAAGACCTTTTCATAAGAAGGGTTACTTAAGGGAACCCCATTTAATAGGGAAATACTTGCAATTCCAATAACTGAATAGGAATATGTATTAAATTCCACTCCTACAGGAGTAAATGCAAAAGAAAAGAAAAGCCACATTACCCCAAAAAATAAAATTGCTGTTAAAATGTTTGCAAAAGTTCCTGCAGAAAGAACTGCCATTTGAGATATTTTACTTTTTTTAGCCATCTCTTTCTCATCAAGCTCAACAAATGCTGCTAAAAATACTGGTAAGAAAAAAGGGAAAAATCCAAATCCTGTAGTTTTTATTTTTACTTTATTATATGCTGCAAAAATCCCATGAGCAAATTCATGAGTTATTGCTATTAAAGCAAGAATTATTATCCAATAGATGAAATAAAATGCAGGCAATCCTGGAACAATTTTATCTATATAAGGAATTAAAGGCATTATTGGAGGAACTTTGATTGTACTAACAATATCTGGACGAAAAAGATAAATTTTCAAAATTGAATAAACTAAATAAAACATTGCCCCCATTAAACAATAACCCAATCCTATAGAAACATAACTTAAAACATTCAAGGTTCTCTTATATTTATTCCCAACATAATTAATTAATTTTATGCCCCAACTAGTTTTATACAAAAATAAAAGTCCTTCTTTTTTTAGATTTTTTCTTTTTATATAAAGAAAAGTAGAGATAAATATAGCAAATAAAACTAATAATATAATATCATAGATGACGAATTTCATTTTTTTATCACTCCTTATTTCTTTTTAATTGGTCTAAATGCTTTCTTTTTGCATTTTCTGCATTTAACCTTGCCCTTTAAAATTTTTTGAGGGTCTGCTCTAATTTTAGTCTGACACTTTTTACAAACAAAAATATTTTTGAAAAGTCTTTTTTGGGCTTCTGGAATTTTTGCCATTTTACAACTTCCTCCTAATTATTTTTTTCCCTTCAACATCCCAGTATTCAACATTATCATTTGCTTTGAGTTGTGATTTTATTTCTTTTGGACAAGCAAGCTCAATAGTTTCAAAAGTTTCGAGATCCATAACACTAACCTTATCTGAAACTGAAAGTACTTGGGCTTTTTTCTTATTAACCATCGGAACCCCAAATTTATCATGCCCAGGAATCACAAAAACCTTTTTCTGATTATTAATTATTCCTACAGCCTCTATTCTAGCTTTTGCATGTCCGTGTTTTCCTGTCTTACTTATATCAATTTTTTTGACAGTATAAGGTTCTTCATCAATTAAAATATTTGTACCAACTCGTGCCTCTGTAGCATTAATTATTTTTAAGACCATAATTTATCCAGAAGAAATAGATTTATAAAAGTTCCTGAGAAAACAAGCTTTGTGAGTGAATTAAATCCAAACCTTTTTAAGTGACTTCTTTATTCTTTTTGCATGACACTTAATAAAAAAGATTTTATTGAAATTGAATTTATAGGAAGAATCAAAAACGGTGAAATTTTTGACTCAAATATTAAAGAAGATTTGCTCCAAAAAGGAGTACCTCCTGAGGCAAAAAATGCTAATTTAAAAACAGAACCAAAACCCTTTGTTTTTTGTTTAGGTGAAGGTATGTTTCTTAAGGCAATAGATGATTTTTTAATTGGTAAAAATATTGGAAAATATGAAATTGAACTTCAACCTGAAAAAGCTTTTGGAAACAGGAACTCTAAACTTATTCAAATGATCCCCCTAAAAATCTTTAGAGAACAAAAAATAAATCCAATTCCTGGGATAATATTTAATTTTGATGGAAGAATTGCAAAGATACTTACAGTCTCTGGTGGGAGAGTTATGGTTGATTTTAATAATCCAATTGCAGGCAAGATTGTTACATATCAAATAAAGATTTTAAGAAAAATAGAAAATATAAATGAAAAAATAAAATCACTGAATGAATTTTTATTTAAAAAAGATTTTAAATTTAATATAATAGATAAAAAATTACTTATGGAAGTTGAAAAACCAATGACTAAATTTGTTGAAATGTTTAAAGATAAATTCAAGGATATTTTTGAATTGGATTTAGAGGTTAAGGAAATTATGGAAGAGAAATCTAAAGAATACAAACCAAAACCCCTCAAAAAATCACAATAATTCTTATAAACACTTTCTGCCTTTTTTGTTGATGGAAGACATTTATGAGAGAAATGAAGAAAATTCTATGTCTGCATTATCCCCTGAAGTAAGAGAGATTGATAAAGAATTAGCAGAACTCTTGAAAAAACAATCAGCTAAAATTAAGGTAATTGGTGTTGGTGGTGGTGGTGGAAATTCTTTAAGCAGAATGAAAGAAATTGGGATTAGAGGGGGAGAGCTTATAGCTATAAACACAGATGCCCAAGATTTATTGTATGCTAATGCTGACCAAAAAATTTTAATTGGAAAGGAATTAACTCAAGGATTAGGTGCAGGAAGCAATCCAAAAGTTGGTGAGGAAGCAGCAAAAGAATCTAGTTCTGAAATAAAGAAAAAAATTTCCGGAAGTGATATGATTTTTATTACTTGTGGTTTAGGGGGAGGAACAGGTACAGGAGCAGCCCCAGTAATTGCAAGTTTAGCAAAAAAACAAAATGCTTTAACTATTGGAGTTGTAACACTGCCATTTACAATTGAAGGAAAAAAAAGAATCGAAAATGCTATGAATGGTTTAGAAAGAATGGAATCAGTTGTTGATACTTTAATTGTTATACCTAATGATAAACTTCTTGAATTAGCTCCAGATCTTCCATTACATACTGCATTTAAAATAGCTGATGAAATACTAACAAATGCTGTCAAAGGAACAACAGAACTTGTTACCACTTCTGGTTTAGTGAATTTAGATTTTGCAGATATAAAAACAATTATGGTTGATGGAGGGGTTTCATTGATAGGCATGGGGGAATCAGATAGTGCTCAAAGAGCTATTGAAGCTGTAGAAAAAGCCATAGAAAATCCACTTTTAGATGTTGATATTTCAGGTGCTACAGGAGCTTTGGTGAATATACTTGGAGGGCCAGATATGAGTTTAGATGAATGTAAATCAATTATAGAAACAGTAGGAAATAAATTAAGTCCTGATGCAAAACTGATTTGGGGGGCTCAAATCGCAGATGATATGGAAAAATCTATGAGAGTTCTACTTATAATCACAGGGGTTAAAAGTTCTCAAATTCTCGGACACGGAGAAACTATAGAAAGTAGAAAACATAAAGAAATCGAGGAAGAACTTGGAATTGAATTTTTTGAATAATTTTAAAAACCCCTTCACATTATTTTAATTATGAAAATCCTAACCACAATAAAATCATTTTTTTTAAAATGTAAAAGAGTATGGTATGCCTTAAAAAAGCCTTCCCGAAAAGAATTTGAAACAATCACAAAAGTTTCTGCTGTTGGTATTTTAGCCCTCGGAGTCCTAGGTTTTGTAATATCAATGATTATAAAGTTTTTTGCCAAATAAAAGAAATAAAAATAAGACCTCAAAAACTTTAAAAACCTTCTTTTTCTTGCTATTTTATCCAGGGTTAATAAAATGATCTTCGCAAAATCATTAAGAAATGCCAACAAGAAAATCACCAAGAAAAGGAAGTTTACAATTCTGGCCGAGAAAAAGAGCCAGTAAGTTTTTACCTAGTGTGAACTGGGGTGCTATTGATTCTGAAAAAAAAGGATTTAAAGGATTTATTTGTTATAAAGCAGGAATGATGTCTGCTTTTGTGAAAGATAATACCTCTGATTCTATGACAAAAGGGAAAAAAATTATCCTCCCAATAACAATTCTTGAATGCCCTAATGCGAAAATATTTTCTGTGAGATTTTACAAAAACAACAAAGTTATCGAAGAAATTTTAGCGGAAAATTTAGACAAAGAACTGAAAAAAAGAGTAAAACTTCCGAAAAAAAATAGGAAAAAAATTGATGATATTAAACTTTATGATGATGTTAGTGTTATACTTTATTCCCAAGTTAAAAAAACAGGGATAAAAAAGCGTCCTGATTTAAGTGAAATTGGACTTTCAGGGAATATTGAAGAAAAAATTAATTTTATTAAAAAAAATTTAGGGAAAGAAATTTCTGTTTTAGATATTTTTGAAAAAGGGGAACTCATAGATTTAAGAGGTTTGACCAAAGGAAAGGGTCTTTCTGGACCTGTAAAAAGATTTGGGATTAAACTTAAATCTCATAAATCGGAAAAAGGTAGAAGAAGACCCGGAAGTTTGGGACCTTGGCATCCTGCAAGGGTTACTTTTAGAGTTCCTCAAGCAGGGCAGCTCGGCATGTTTACAAGAATTATATACAATAATAAAATAATTGAGCTAGGAAAATCAGAAGGAAAATTCAAAAACATAAAAAATTATGGGAATATTAAAACAAATTATGTTCTTGTTAAAGGTTCTATACAAGGTCCTGCAAAAAGGCAATTAATGATGACTGTTGCCTTAAGAAAAACTAAAAAACAAAAGAAAAAAAATTTTGAACTATTAGAATTAAGATGAAAGCAAATATTTTAGATATAAACGGGAAAAAATTGAAAGAAATCAAATTACCTAATTGTTTTTCCCAAGAAATTAGAAAAGATATCCTTGCTAAGGTTTTGGAATCTAAAAAAAATAAACAACCTTATGCTCCTTCCCCAGTAGCAGGAAAACAACATTCTGCAAGTGGAATAATTAAACATAGAAGACATGTTTGGAAGACTCATTATGGACATGGTATTTCAAGAATCCCAAGAAAAATAATTTCAAGAAGAGGAAACAGATTTAACTGGATAGGCGCAGAAATCCCATCAACTGTTGGAGGAAGAAGAGCCCACCCCCCAAAAATAATCTCAATGATTAACACCCAAAAAATAAATAAAAAAGAATTAAGAATAGCGTTAATCTCTGCTTTAAGTGCAACAGCAAATAGTAAAGAAATAGTAAGAAGATATGCTAGATTAAAAAATGAAAAAATCGAAAATTTACCATTAATTGTTGAATCAAAATTTATTTCTTTAAAAACAAAAAATTTAATTTTGAGTTTAAAAAAAGTTCTCGGAAAATCCTTATTTGAATTGGCATTAAAAAAGAAATCTGTGAGAAGTGGTAAAGGAAAATCTAGAGGAAGGAAATATAAGAGTAATGCAGGATTATTGCTTATAATAGGAGAAAAAGAAAAACTAAAAACTAATGTTCTTGATGTAAAAGATATAAAAAATATGAGTGTTATTGATTTAGCTAAAGGGGGACCAGGAAGACTTACATTATATACTCAAGAAGCAATTAGAGAACTTACGAACAAGTTCACTAGTTCGTCTAAAAGCCAAACTAAAGAATTAGGAGAAAAGTTGAAATGATAGTTTTAGATATTGAATCAAGTGGATTAGATACAGGAAAATGTGGGATTTGGCAAATTGGTGCAATTGAATTAGAAAATCCTGAAAACCAATTCTTAGAAGAAGCAAGAATTGATAATGAAGATTTGGTCCAGGAAGGAGCATTAAGAATAACTGGAAAAACAGAACAAGAATTAAGAGATTCAAATAAACAATCACAAAAAAAGTTAATATTAAATTTTATAGAATGGGCAAAAATTTGTAAAGATAGAATTATTATTGGCCATAATATTGGATGGGATTTAATTATATTACAAAATAAATGTATTAAATATAATCTTCATAAAGAACTTAGAAAAACTATTGGATTTAAAGGATTAGATACTTATTCTATTGCACAATTAAAACATTTTGAGATAAAAGGAGATTTTGCATTTAAAGAAGATGGTAGAGGAGATATGGGGTTACATAAAGTTTTAGAATTTTGTGGTATGCAAGATAATAGAATTAATTTAGATGATAATGATGAAATTGAAAAAGAAGGAACACTTCACAATGCCCTTGAAGATGCAAAATTAACAGGAGAATGTTTTTCAAGATTAATGTATGGAAAAAATCTCCTTCAAGAATTTGCTAAATTTAAAATTCCAGAGGAGTTAAAAAAATGAAACCAGTAGTAACTGAAAAAGCAATTATGATGATTGAAGCACAAAATGTTTTGACATTTAAAACAGACAAAAAAACAACAAAAGAAGAAATAAAAAAAGAAATTGAAGAACTGTTTGGAATAAAAGTTGAAAAAGTTAGAACTTTAATCAGAGCAAACAAGAAATATGCTTATATTAAATTAAAAAAAGAATTTCCAGCTATTGATGTAGCTACGAAATTAGGATTAATGTAAAAATGAATAAATTAAATAAGCATTTTTTTGCTTACAAAAAAACACAATGGGAAAAAGAATAATTGTTCAAGCAAGGGGAAAAGGAAGCCATACTTATAGAGTCAAAAAAAAGGCATTTAGGTATAAACTCCAATACCCAAAAAAACTCTCTGGAAAAGGAACTGTAATTAAATTATTTAATTCACCTGCACATACTGCCCCCTTAGCAAAAGTGGTGGATGAAAATAAAAGTTTTTATATTCCAGCATTTAAAGGGATGATAGAAGGACAAACAATAGATTTTTATGGAAAAAATATTACAAAAGGGAATATTCTAAATTTAAAAGATATCCCTTTAAAAACCAAAATTTATAATATTGAATCAAGACCTGGAGATGGAGGGAAATTCATGAAAAGTGCAGGAAATTCTGCAATAATTAATAGAATTGTAGGGGAAAATGTTTTTATTTTAATGCCTTCAAAAAAAGAAAAAAAACTTAACCCAAATTGTAGAGCAATTATTGGTGTAATTGCAGGAGCAGGAAGACTTGATAAACCAGTTGTTAAAGCTGGAAAAAAATATCATATTAAAAAGTCAAAGAGTAAATTATGGCCTAGAACATCTGCAGTAAAAATGAATGCAGTAGATCACCCTTTTGGTTCAGGTAGAGCAAAAAATCCAAAAAGCAAAATTGCCAAAAGAAATGCACCTCCTGGAAGAAAAGTTGGTTTAATCAGACCAAAGAGAACAGGTAAGAGAAAATAAAATGGAACTAAGAAAAAAACAATTTACATATAAAGGAAAGAGTATTGAAGATCTAAAAACTCTAGATGTAAGAGAATTTGCAAAATTTCTAAGGTCCAGACAAAGAAGAACTGTTCTCAGACAGTTTCAGGAAATTGAAAAGTTCATCAATAGATCTAAGCAAAAAATAGCTAAAAATAAAAAAATAAAAACTCATCAACGTGATTTGGTTGTTGTGCCTGAAATGGTTGGAATGAAAATTCAAATTTATAATGGAAATAAGTTTATTCCTGTAGAAATTGTTGGAGAAATGTTAGGACATAAGTTTGGAGAATTCTCATTAACAAGGACAAGAGTAAAACACGGAA
>SDBT01004435.1_pt1 | contig 23820 bp, 44 predicted proteins | sample 2277101 | NCBI WGS metagenome assembly SDBT01 (sample SAMN10404973, study PRJNA504765) | marine sediment metagenome | isolation source: marine sediment core GS10_PC15, 103 cmbsf | place: Arctic Ocean: Southern Knipovich Ridge | collected 2010 | reverse complement strand
GGCAGACTATCGCATCCGCCTCATCACGTGCCGCAACGACGTGTCTCTCGCCGTCGTCAATCTCGAATACTCGCAATATCTCGGTCGTTGTCATTTCTCAATCTCCTTTGCCCGGTCGGATGGACGGGGGGGGCTGCGAACCAGTTGCCCTGACTATCCAGCAGGCACCGGCAACCACAGCGACGACATCGTCCTGCGAATGAGGCACCATCAAACGACTCGGAATCACACGAGTGCCACCCTATCCAACACAGAAATCGCCCAATCATTTGGCACCTCCAAACAAAGTCTCAAGAGCGTCGAGCACTTCGGTTTTATATTGCCGCACACCTTTGTCAACGCCTACCGGATGCACAATTCCAATCTTCCTCACCGCCTCGCACACCTGCTCGCACGTCGGGCGGGCGGCAAGGCACTTGTATGCGTCCACGGCCTGCTGAGATAGATGCTCTGCTGTGGCTTTCAACGTCGCCACCTCCGCTTTGAGTGCGTCGAGTTCTGCCTGCATTTCGGCGTACTGCTCGACTATGTTCAGTCCATCGACACGCAGTTGCTCGACTCTCACCTGTGCTTCGAGCAGCCTAATTCGCTTCCCTGCCTCGGCAAGTTCGGCTTTGGTGTTGAGCAGTGCCTCACGCAACTCTCGGGCAACCTGAATGAATCCTTGACAGTCTTCGCAGTCTCTCATGCTCGTTTCTCCAGCGGTGTCTGAGTGGGCGTTCATTTCGTGTATCCCTTCGCACGGTCGGACAGTTTCGGGGCGGGTTGGGAGGCTGCGACGACTTTGCTGTCCTCGTACATGCCCTGCCAGCCGTTCGCAATGCTGAGGTCAATCGCGGCGATCGTCCGGGCTGAACCCCAGCCGATCATTTTCGTCAGGCATTTCTTCGCGGACAACTCACTCCACTTGCCCCGGCCGAGCCCCCGGCGGTAGGTCTCCCAGTCGACCATCGCCTTCCGGGTCGGTTCTGTGTTGAGTTCAGAAGGAATCTCCAGTCCGAACCAGAGCCCCCCCTTGGGGGGTTGGGGGGTCTTTGTCTTTCTTTCTTCTCTTCTCTTATCTCCTCTTCTCTGGTCCGTATCTTGTCCGTTATCAATACGGACAGGATCACGACGCGATACAGACTTCCTAGACGAGTCGAGCGCCCGCGTCTTCGCGGCCTGAGAGTGGTGTTTATCGTACTTGGGGAGTTCCAAACCGCCTTCATAGCGGAGAAGCCACCCCACCTGATCGTCAAGTAAAGCGTCCGCAAACCCCTGCACCTGGATGATTTCATCTATGAGCGTGGGGGTCATCCCAACGAGCCTACCGTCAGTAGTCTCGCCATCTGCCCACGACCAGAACGCAACAAGGTGGCCGACCGTCGTACGTCTGTCCGTTTCCAATGCGGACGCAATGAGGACAACTTCGCGACGGGAATCGAGCCCGATTTCAACTTTGATCCAGGCCATCGCTCCCCCCTTCCCGAGCGAGATCAAGCCTCAATTTCCACGCTTCAAACTCACTCACGGCATCACCACGCTTCGGCGGTGGGTATAACCCGTGCATCATCGCCCAGGCCGCCAACTCGTCCATCCTGAACGTCGCCTTACCTGTGGCTTCCAAGTACGCCTTTGGGATCATCTGGAGACAGGCTGTCTTGGTGTGCTTCATGACCGACTCCCCAAAACACAACCCCACCCCGTAGATGCAATCGAACAACCACGGACGATTGAGCCTTGTCGGGGCAGGGTTGAGATTTGTGGATCTTGGTGCATCTGGCATCCATCCGTGGTTGACCTTGAAGTCTACGCCCGCCCCTTGCCCCGGTCCAGCCTGTCAGTCGGGGCGGGCACCCACTTGTTCGTCATTGAAGGGCCTGCTGGGATTGAAGGGCCTGCTGGGACGGTCTTTCCGAGCGAGTGCCCCACGGAGCGCTCGCCACGACAACTTAACCACCTTAGCGTCTGGGCTGGTGTGTGTCGTCATATAGATCTCGATCCCGCCAGTGTCCTCGTACCACCACCACGACTTGTCGCGAGGCCCTTTCGGGTGTAAGTGCAGGTGCTTGTTCGCCATCGTTCGTCTCCTTGTCAGCCGGTCACTCCGGCAGCCGCGTGTCCTCGGTCGGGGTTGTGTCCGCCTGTTCATAGAGCGTTCCGGTGCCCCCGCATCTGGTACACCGAGGGGTCATGCCTCCATGAAATTGGGCTGGTGTGATGGCGATTACTCCGCCTCCACCACACTCAGGACACTCTCGCCCCACTCGCTGTGTGATTGCAGTGTCCTCGTCTGCCTCCGCCTGGTCGGGCTCCTGTTGAGGTCTGTCTGCAACTAACGCCCGAAACTTTGTGCTCATCGTAAATTGCAAAACTCTTCGGCCAGGATCTATTTTGTCGAGATCGTCTTGGCACTTGTCTGCGAGTTTGGCTAAGTGCTCGCGGCACTCTTTGACGGGAATTGTGCCCTCAATTATTGTCAACAGGTCGCCGGGTGCAGCCCTGTCTAGGACAATGGCGATCGGGTTGTTGATCCTTAGCTCGTCAGGCATTGGGTTTCTCCTGTTGGGGTTCCTGTTCCGCCGCGTCCGCTTCAACCTCCGCGATGCGAGTTTCCATCGTGCGGATTCGCGTTCTCGCCGATGGTGTACAGGTGCAATCGGGTGCGGACATATTGGGGTTCGCGACTTTCAGGCCGTTGCAGACCGGGCAGTACTGCGTCTCTTGCTCAGCCATCGGTCGTCTCCATGAGTGCGAGGAGCGGGGCAAGGGCTTCGATCCGGCACTTCGCGCACATCTGAAAGTCCTCGTCATCTTCATCGCCGCAAAAACATACCAGCACGTCATCTTCTGACGCGGCATGTAGTGCGTAAATCATCTCGTTCCAAATCGCCCGAGGCGCGATGACGACGGGCACGACGTAATCGTTGTAAGTAACCAAGGCGATGTTCGCAACTCTGGCGGATTCGTACAGGTGTCTGAGTTGGTGGCCATCGGAATCGTTTGCGGTGATTCCAGCCCACCGCCTCTCCGGTTGCAGCGGCGCGGGCGCGGTGGGGGCGGTCATTAGGCGGTCTCCCACTTACCCGCGACGGTGAAAGGAAGACTTGAGAGGGAGTTCCGCTCGGTGATGTTGAGTTCATATGTGACCAATCGTCCAGTTCCGTGTGCGGCAAACGCAATGGCAACCCATCCGCCTTGCTGGCGTGCGCGGATTTCAAGATCGCCGCTAGTGCGTTGCAACTCCATCTTGAACTGCACCGGCTTCTCAATCCTTTCGGCCTCGGACGTATCGACATTGACTATCTCGAATCGTGGCATGGGGGGCTCCTATTTGTTCGCTTGTTCCTGTTCGCGACGCTTTATCATCGCGATCACCTTGTCATACTTGGACGCGGGCAGATCCTCAATCTTCGCGATTGCGAAGTGTGTCAGAAAGTCTGGGACTATGGCGTTGACCGCTTCGAATCCCTCTTGGATCGTGATAGCCTGCTTGTCGGTGATGAGCGTAACCGGCTTCATATCCATGCCGCGAGCGTCGGTGTCCTCGTCCTCGACCACGATGTTGAGCGCCGCCATGAGTGCGTACCGCTTGCCGTAAGACAGCGCCGCCCCCCACTTCTGGGTGTCGTTGACCCGCATCGACGACGGGATTGGGAGCGTGACCGTGTGCGGTTCCTTGTGAATCCCATGCTGGACGAAACACGTCGTCTTGAGATTCCCCTCAATCGTGTCGCAACTGAACGAGACAGAGAGCCCCGCGTTTTGCAGGTGCGACTGGATCTCCCGCATGATGTCGTCCAGGCTGGCGTAGAAGTAGGACGGCTTGTTGCTGTCCCGTTCGAGGCACACGCCCCGCGTCTTCTTTATCATCGGGCACGCACCCTGGAACACCGCCAGAGCCTCTGAGTAGTCGCGTAGGGCCTCCCGGCCCTCCCATCGGTGTTGGAGTTCCATCATGGCCTCGATGCGGGCAGGGTCGGCTGTCTCGGCTATCGTGGCGAGGATTTGCATCGGGGTAGGGCTGTCGGTGGTTGCGAGTTCTTTGTCAGTCATGGCGTTTCCTTGAGGGCGGCGAGGACTTCGGCGGCTTGATGAAGTTCGCCCTGTGTTGAGTCGCCAGCAATTGCGACATCCGTCAGCCTTTGCACCGCCTTCATAAACGCCTCGGGGTCCGCGACCCCGGCAAGGGCGTTGACGCAGGCGACGATGCGGCGATGGTTGGCACGGTTGCGATCATTTTCCTCGTTGTGCCCAGGTCCGAAAATGTTACAATCGGCGACCATAAATCCCATCGAATCCATCACCACAAATCCGGCCAGTTTATCATTTGGCCTGTCGTCCAAGGCGTTCCACGGCTCTTTCGTCCAGTTCTGCTCAGGCATCGCTGTTCACCCGTGTGTTCCATGCGGCAATTGCCTCTGAGCGGTTCGGCCACGTTCGCGTCATTTCAGTCATCACGCAATCTCGGTTACTACACTGCGCATACCACGCCGGCTTTCCTCTGTGCGGTGAGCCGATATACGCCTGGTGTCCGCAAAACGGACAAGACAGCGGCGATGGGTCGGTCGTGGCCAGTTCTTCGTCAGTCATTGGTGGCTCCTGAACGCCTGGTTGCGAGGATGATGCGGTCGCAATCCGCTGTGAAGTACGCCGTACGCGCTGCTTCGCATTCAGACTTCGCCTTGTCGAACCGGGGAAAAGTTATGTTCCACTGGCGAATCGACTGGTCATGTGCGATCCTCGCGTCCGCAAGTTCTCCAACCGCTTTATCTTTCACCTCTTTCAACTCGGCCAGATCTTTGTCAGTCATTTGGCGTCTCCTAAAACATGTGCGTTTCGTCTACAGGCTCAGGCTTGGGCAGCAGCGCCTTGATCCGGGTCCACTCGGATTCCAGTTCCTCCGAGAACTCGATCAGCGCATCCAGCAGGCGGGCCGTGAAGTCGTCAGGCTCCACGCGGACCACAAGGGGGGGTACGCCGTGGACATATGACATGAAGTCCCACCAGGGCAGCCCAGTGACCGCCAGTGAGCCGTGGACCTGGAGTTTGTGATCGTTGGGCAGGACGCCCGCCCGCCACCAGCCGATATGGGTCTTGACCATCGGGCATTTGAGTTCCAGTCCCCCGTTATCTTCAACCACTGACTCGATCAGCCCATCCGGGGAGCAGCCAAACCTACCCTCGTCATCGGTGATGAACCCGACCTCTATCACCTCGTCCACGAAACACTCGGTACGATTCTCGCGGTACCACTGCCGGGCCTCGGGCTCAACGTCGATCCCATGATCCATCTCCCGGCTGGTGTACGCACCACCGTCGATCGGAGGCCCGGTGATCCGGTCGGCAATCAGTTCGTCGATGTACTTTGTGCGAGAAGCGGACAGTGCACCCTTGGCCGGCGTGACGATCTGCGAGAAGTTGCTCGCGGTCGGCAGGCCACATCGCAAGGCCAGCCACTCGTCTGACGGCTGTTTACACCGGTGGATTTTCATCGCGTGTCGTCTTTCATAAGACGCCTCACACCGTCACAGCGCGAGACGCGGGGTTTGGGTCACATGAACACGGTGAAGAAAAACGCGGTGATCGTCTGTACGATCTCAGAGGTGGCGAACACCGTTACGATGTCAGCATTACACATGGTCTACTCCTTTGATGCGGGCCGGTGTGGCCCCGGGTTACTCGGTCGGTCTATCGCCTCCATAGGCCCGGTCATCTCGTCGAACGGCTCGGGGTCTTCGATCTCTTCCATCCTGCCGCAACCCGGGCACGACCAGCCGCCACGCCACTCTGCGGTGTTGGTGGACGGATCTGCCACGTACGCGGCCTGGTACTCCATGGGTTCGTCGCAGGTGCAGCGGTGGGGGTCGGTGGTCATGCTTCACCGCTTTCGGCTGCGGCGATGGCGGCGACACCTGCGTCGTAAGATTCTGGCGTGATCGCATAACTGCCGTCCGCGTCATCGATAGGCAGCGATCGGTCGCCCTTCATCGTAGTCATCTGATCCACGAAATCCTTGCACGCCGCGAGCAATCTGTTTGACTGCACCATCAGTTCGTCCATCTGGACGAGGTCGAGATCGGTCGCGTTGTTTGACTTGAGAGCCTGACGAATATATCCAATGTTGGCGTTCATAGATTGCTTGTGCGGCTTGTGCGGCGTGTGCGGCGCTTGCTTCGTGTCGTCGCTCATGCTGAATCCTCCGCCCGCTCGGCCGCCTCAACGGTCAGCCGGTAGTCCTGCACGGCCACGCCTAGGCTCGCGGCAACTATGGAAAATCGCGCATAGTCGCCGGACATTGACTGTGCGGATATGGCGTCGCCCACGAGTGCATCACCCGATATCTCCGCAAGCATGGTGTGCCCTTCGTTCACGAGTGCGAGTACCTTGTTGCGTTTCTGTTGTGCGGTCATGGTGTTCCTTTCGTAAAACCCGCCCTCGCCCATCGGCGGTGGCAGGTGGAGGAAGAGATCAGGCTTTGGCGGGGTCGGTTGCAGCCTTCGCGGGGTACAGATCGTCAGTCGTGACGCCACGGGCCAACGCTGGTAGCTGTTTGGTCGCGTTCGCCGTTTGCATCTTGAGCAACTTGGCTCGCGCTTTTAGCAACTCATGCTCTGCGTTGCGGACTCCAATGAACTCAAGACACTCGGTCGTGTTCTCAAACTGCGGCACACCTTCGATACGTTGTACTTTACTAACTGCCATTGCTTTTCCTTTCGGTTGTGGTTTGCTCGGGGAGGGCGGCGAGGGCTTCGAGCAACTCGTTCTCCGAACGCTTCTTCCAATCCTTCCATTCGTCTACATCCAGAATGCCGGGTTCTGTGCTCATCACAAACACATCTCTTGCCGCTTTCACCAACGTCTCCACCGCCTCGACGTATGCCGCCGGGTCGGTGATGCCGTACATCGCATTAGTGCAGATGTTGCACCATGTGTCCCAATCATCCACGGGCCTCTTCCAGTTCTGGTCAGACATCATCGTCTCCTTCGCGAATCGGTTGAGTGCGTCTGCGGTGGTGCGGTGGTTGGTCATGGGGTGGGCTCGGCTTCATCACAGGTCACGGCCAGAATCGCCCGTGCCAATGCAAAGTCTGCGAAGGTCAGGACAAGCCGCTTTACTTGGTCGCTTGACCTGTCAAGTTGCTCGACACCCAGCAATGCAGTCCTCAGTTCATTGCCGAGGTCGTTGCCGATCAACACAACAATTTCATTGAGGGTGGTCTCGTGGCGATCTTGACTAGACAATGTCATCGTACGGAGTTTGCGTGGCAGTTCGTACATCATTCACCTCCCCGCGAGTCCGGTTGCAAAACTGCCAGCCCACTGCGAGATCCATTCGGCAGGCTGGCGTGTGCGTCGCGTCCGTGCGAGTTTGAATAAGCCGACCCGTGGACCTCCCGGCTGGGCTCCGTGGAGCGCAACTTTGTAATAGCCGGTCTACCGCACGGGTCGGCGGAGGGAATGTCGCGGGCCGGTCCCGCCCCGGCTAGGTTACGGATAGCCTTCGCTGTTGCGGGGCTCAAACCCGCTATCGCCGTCTCTAGCATCTCATTCGCATGAGGTAGCCGCACGTCATCTGGCCGTGCTGCCGCGACTTGTGATTCGGAAAGGGTGGTGACGGCGGGGGTTTCACCCGCTTCGGTGCGTGCTGGCCGGGGTGCGACCCCGTAGCGTTTCGCTCCGACAGGCCGCTCGGGACCATACGCCTCCATCGTGTACGAACCAGAAACGCCGCCCGCCGTTTGACGGCCGTCCAGCCCTGGAGACCCGGCGGGAGGCGCTTCGTGTTGTGTTGTCGGTGAGATCGCGACCATCGGTTTCTCCAGGGCTACCCCCATCATCGGCGATTTTGCCCGGCTGTCAAGAGGAGATGTCGGATTTTCTTGAAGATTCTTCCATTTGTGGCTTGGCAGGCTGGAAAGGGCATAATGCAAGCGCCAACCTCAAAAGTGAGGTAAGGTGAGGTTGAGGTTGCGTTCGGTCTGTGTTGGGCGAATTCAGCCCTTGCGAGCCCGCATGGTCAGCACCGCCCGAAGTGACCTGACGCTGGTCCCCAGTTGCCTGACATCAGCATCATGCGCCGCCCATCGCCTCTTGAGATCGCGATCGCTCGCAGCCCGCCTCTGTTTCGCTACCCGAATCAACCTCTGGCAGTGGATCAGCCGCTCCCTTGTAGTCCCGCCACGGCTCAAATTGACCGCCGCAAGGCGTGCCTCAGACTGGAGGCGGTACTCGCGACTCAACCACTTCCGCATCAGTGTGGCCCGATCTGCCCGAAAACGCTCAAGCATCGCGTACGCAGTCTCATTTGCGTGGTGCTCGCCACCAGCCGAATTCCGCTGGCTGCCACCATGGGCAGGCAAGAGCCGTTCTCGGTTGGCCTCGCTCAGGTGGCCCATTGAATATGCGAGCACAAAAACCAAGACCTCAGTGTTTGTGCGAAGTTCGTATGTAGGCGACCACTTGAAATCCGGCTTGTGGAGGTAGGGAAACAGATCAGGCCCGAAGCAACGACGATTCAATGAGATCCACACCTCCTCATCAGCCTCGTGGAAGTCGGCGCATGCACGCCAGCACGTGTGAAAGGTCGTTTTGCGCAGGACCACACCGATTCGACGATCGAGCCGATCCGCGCGCGGCCAATTCACGATCAGCCAATTGCCGAGAGAGCGAACCAGCCACGAGGGCCATTCACTGCGGTTTGTGAGTTTGATCGGCACGCAAGACGATAACCGATAAAGCGGCGTTGACAACTCAAAGGCGGTGTTTATTCGCGGTGGACGTGAGCCAAGGCATGAAAGAGCGCGATTTGCCTTGAGAGCGTAGATGCGTAGGATTGCACATGATTTTACGCGAAAGTTTTTGGAAAGTCAAGAGCAAAGTGGACGTGCTAGCGAATGGGGACAGAGCCAAAGAGGAATATGCGGATCTCACCAAGGCGGAAGGGTCTTTGGCATCGCTGCAACGGTTCCTTGAAGAGCGGGGCGAGACGTTCAGAGACAACGCCCTACCTGCTGGCCGTGCGATACATCTAATCAAGGGCGCTGAGGAGATTGTCAGCGCGTACTACGCCAGCCACAACCCAGAAGGCTCGCAGGGCTGCCCGTGCAAGACGTGCGTCTTAGTTCGCGAGTCTGCATTCCAAACAGCGGTGGAGGGCTGATGCTGAAACTGCCACCAACCGAGACGACCACCGGGCGAATCACAGGCGTCTCCGCGCCGTGCCGAATAAGAGGTGTCAGCCGTTGGGGCAATACTTGGGCTCTGACCCTCGCCGCTGAGAAACTTGGCCAGTTCGACGGCAAGTATCTGAAGCAGACGCTCACATTCGGTTCTGAGGCTGAGGCCTTGGGTGCGTTCGTCGGCCTCTCCGATCTGTTGAAGCACAACGAGGTTTGGATAAGGCCGAGGGAGGAGTCGCCATGGCTGACATCGTTGAACGGTTGAGAGCACCAGCGAACCAGTTTCTTCTTGATCCAAGAGTGGCGAAAGAGGGCACGCTGCTGCTCTCTGATGCTGCCGATGAGGTTGAGCGGTTGCGCGAGATCCGGGTCGCACTGCTGAGCGCCCTGCACACACTCAATGAAGATCCAGCCGGGCCCGGGTATTGCTTCTGCCCCTTCAATCAAGATTCATCGATGCCCGAAGAAGATCACCACGCTGACTGCCAAGCCGCGCGCGCGGCAATCGCAAAGGCTGAGGCTTATGGCGAAGCTGCATCGGTGGAGGACTGACCATGGCCGCCATCTTCTCGACAAAACGACGCTGGGTGCAGTTGCTCTTCGGCTATTCGGTGTGCGAAAACTGCCACAAGATCGACCGGCCGCTGCGGATGCAAACCAAGAGCGGTTGGCGATTGTGGAGGTGGAAGGTGTGTAATAATTGCTCTTGGTGTGTAGGGGGGCATCCGCCTCCTGACGATGTACAATTCGCCATTTGGAACGCAGTGAAGCAACTACAGAAGGGCCTGAACCATGGTCGCCACTCCTGAATCGTATCCGTTTGGCCCGCTTGAAGGCAGGGCGCCGCAGTACATGTCTCTAAAATCCCTGATCCAAAACTGTGAGGAGGTGCTCGTGTCCGTAGGCGAAACCAAGGACGGCAACTGGCTGGTCATCGTCGAGGGCGTGGAGAGCAAAGAGACGACCGTGTGCAAGGCTGGTACCAAGCGTGAGGCGTGGACCGCTGCGAACGCGATTCGCGGGCTGCTGATGAACAAGGAGCCGGACAACTGGGTGAGCAAGGGGGAATCATGAAGTGCTGGCTCTACTACACGTTCTGGTATCCGCTCCGCCCGATCTACTCGATCCCGTGGTCCATGGATCACACAAAGCGATGGTCCTGGCCGTGGATTCAAGTTCCTGGGCGGTTGGGCCGCTGGCTCAGGTATCGACAGCAGCGGAAGGGCCGTTTTCTGAACACTGGCACGCATGTCTCGATCGACGTGAGCGAGCCGGCCGGGTGGCGAACACCTGCACCCTTCACGATGGGACAAAGCCATGACTGAAAAACCAAACACCCCCTACCCAACTGCGCTAGCCAGGGAGAAACGTGATGCCTGAGACACAACAGGAAAGCATCGAATGCGACCGTCTTACGTATGGCAATTGTTCGTGGCCCTCAATGCTGACCCAAGAGCGACGATACACCGCTGGATGGCGTGCTCGAATGCGGCTGCCTGACGGCTCGAAATATGGGCGATTGGCGACGATCCGTCCGGGTTCGTTTTTCGATAAAGGATGGGCTGACGCACAGCGGAGGTGCTGGGCGAGGTACAAGCGCGAGATACTGATGAAACGGATGATCTTTGTACGTGATCCGAGACAGAAGGTGATGGATGCCTGAGACGCCCTGCACGATGATCCAGGGGCCGCTGAACCAAGAATTGATCGTTGTGCCGGATCGGTACGAGTGGTTCATAACATCGCTGCCTTCGCGCCAGACGTGGGTGGGCTATGTGCGTCTCCTCTGTTTTGAAGACTCGTTCGGCTTTAGGTGTGAGGCGGAGTCACAGTGGGCTGTGGGGCATGACGTGGGGAAATACATAATGGCTCGGAAGCTCGGACACAAGAACCCCAAGAGTGCTGGCCCATGACTGACGCCCCCACCAAACCCACCGAGATAGACCGTCTAGTGTTCATATTCGAAGGCGAATCCATCTTCTGGGATTCACAGAGCGATTCGCTCGTTACAGCCAGGGGGACGCTGTCGCACGCAACTATGCTCCGTATCATCGAAAGTTTGCACTATTCCTGGGGGCAATCAGAGCGGTCTTTTCTTCAACTCTCGGGGTTCTTGAATGCCTGACAAACCTACCGAGATCGACCAGCAGAACGCATTCCTCTCGGCCTACGGCGACACCGTGCATGTCGAGCAGGCAGCGGCACGCGCTGGCATATCTAGTGTCTCTCACTATCGCTGGCTCAAGACCAACCCCGCGTATGTTGACGCTTGGGGGCTCACGATCCAGCACCTCGTCGATCGTCTCATCGCCGCCGGGTTTCATCGCGCTGAGGTCGGCGTACCGAGACTCCTAACCCACAAGGGCGAGATCATCATGGTGCCCGCGATCAACAAGTACACAGGCCTGATCCAGTTGGACGGCAAGGGCAAGAAGGTGATGATGCCGCTGATCGAATGGACGTTTGACCACCGCGCTTGGAAGGCTTTGCTTGAGGCCTGGGATCCGGCAAAGTTCAACCGTGGCGCGATCGCGAGCAGGCTCCAAGACGAAGGCGGCAAGGTCAAGGGCAAGCGTATCAGGATCGTGGACGAGCGTCGGTACCCGAGGATGGCCCAGAACGGGAGGGCGTGAGCGTGACCATTGCAACGAGATTCGAGGGCCTGCCCCTGCTCACTAGACTGGAGAACCAGATGGACAGCCTCCAAGGCGCTGCCCGCAAGATCCTGGTCTCACCTGATGTTCAGGCTGGACTCACCGCCGAGTACAACCGGGGCAATGGCTGGTTCTACGCGAGTGGCCCGGCGAGGATATACGACAAGGTGCCGATCGTGGAGGATGCCGGGTTGCCTGCGGGCACGATGAAGGTGGTGCGATAAGTCATGGACGCAATGGACTCGATCAAACTGACAGACAGGTATGGCGGCGATGTCTACGTTCTGAAAGAGTCGGTTCTCATGCTGTTCGCTGATTCTGTTTTCGAGGGCGACGGGCAGAGGGGCTTGACGCTCTGGGGCACACGTCTGAACTTCACCAGCGGTGGCACTAGTTTTGTGACCGAGCCGGTCGAGCGAGTGTGGAATATGCTCAACGGGTCAGTCGATGACGCTGGTGATTGAGCACCCGTAAGATGCCATCGCCATGGCCGATTCCGTCCTAGATCTCGAAGATGAGGAGTTCGTCGAGTTCTGCTGCACCGGCGGCGCTGGTCGGCTCATGGACTGTGAGGACTTCGAGATCCTCATCGAAGGGCCTGCTGGGACGGGCAAAACGAGAGCGGTTCTCGAAATGGTCCACCGCGACGCCGAACTCTACGATGGGTGCCGCCAACTCCTCATGCGCAAGAGCCGCAGCGAGCTTACTGAGTCCGTGCTGGTGACGTTCGAGGATAAGGTGCTGCCCGAGAACCATGCGGCGATGAACGGCCCGCACCGCAGTCACAGATCGTCCTACACGTACCCCAATGGCTCAGTGCTCGTGCTGGGCGGCATGGACAGCCGTTACATCCACCGGATCATGTCCACCGAGTATGACCGCGTCGTGTTCTTTGAGGCGATCGAGTTCACAGAGGAGAACTGGCAGAAAGCGCTCACGCGCTGCCGCAACGGGGTCATGCCGTACCAGCAGTTGATAGCGGACACTAACCCAGGCGACGAATACCACTGGCTGAACCAGCGTGCGAATGCGGGCGAGATGACGCGGGTGCTGTCCCGGCACACTGACAACCCGTTCATCATGGAGCGCGAGGCCGGGCTCCAGTACCTCCGCAACCTTGAGCGGCTGAAAGGGGCAACCCGCAAACGGCTGCTGGATGGCGAATGGGTCGGGCAAGAGGGCCAGATCTTTGAGGAGTTCAGCCCAGCCGCGCACGTCAAGAAGTGGCGGTGCGTCGAGCGAGAGGGTCGATGGTGGATCATCGATGAGTACGGCAAGTCGCTCAGGCAACTCAACTGGTTCATCGGCGGCATCGACTGGGGCTGGAAGCATCCGGGTGTCCAGCACGTGTACGGGATCGACAATGACGGCAGCGCTTACCTCGTGCATGAGGTCTATCGCTGTTATCAGTCGCACGAGTGGTGGTTGAGCAAGGCCCGGGCGGCTCAGAAGAAGTTCGGCGTCTACACGTGGGTCGCTGACCCGTCCAACCCCGAGCAGATCAACTATTTCTACCACAACGGGGTGGACGTGAAGAAGGCGATGAACGAGATCGTGCCCGGTCTGGACGCTGTGAGGGATATGCTCGCACCGAAACTGCCTCGCGAGGTGGCGGTTGACACGCCCATCGGGAACAGGATGCAGACGACTCATCACCCCGAGCCAGCCCTGTACTTCCTGGAAGAGGCGCTCGACTCGCGCGATCCGACCCGGACTGAGGCCCGCAAGCCGTGTCGGCTCACCGAGGAAATTCCGGCATATCGCTGGCGGGAGCCGAAAGAGGGTCAGCCGGTCAAAGAGGAGCCGAATCCGTTGTGTTCGGACCACGCGGTGGACACCTGCCGGTACGTGATGTCGTTCTTGATGTACAACGACTGGCGGGAGTTCGCCCCCAAGCCCAAGTACCACAAGGCCAGTCTGGGCGCTATGATGGAGCACGACAAGACTTGGGAAGGGATATACCGAGGCGATTTCATTCGCTGACAGGATGACGCGATGATCGAACAGAAACAGGCACCGGAGGTCGAGACGAGCGAGTACGGATCAGGGCTCTGCTACTGCCTTGGGCTGTTCCTCGCCCATGCGGGGGATTTAGATCGGAGGCGACAGCATTATCGGAGCGTTGGTCATTTCGACTCCGAGGCGTTTGAACGATGGATGGCCGGTGGATATGACCATCTTTCAGAACTGCAAATTGAGGCTGCTCCGCCTGGGATTCGGGGACGTGTCGAGGAGTTCGTGAACAAGTGTCTAGAGTTTGTTGAACCGCTGGATCTAGACAAGCTACTCACTCTCGATGAGGCCGAGTGGACAATCAGAGAAGCGAAAGAACTGTTGCGACTCATTGACGAGTCGCATGGCGTAGCGACAAAACGAAGCGACCACAAGTGAGTCGCTGACAGGAGCATTGCTGTGGATGGCGATATGATGACTCAGGTGACAGGGAACGCAGAGGCGGGCGAGTACTCAATCAACGGGCAGACGAAAGACGCTGATGGCAACCCGCTCGATCCCAACCGTAAGAACTACATCAACGTGGATGGGAAGTTGGTGAAACCCCAGTGGGGTGCGCCGCCTCGACCCGACGTGGTTCGGGAGGTGCCGGTCGAGTCGCCGATGTCCGCGATGGCGGGTGCCGACCAAGTTGAGACCCTGCTCATGGCGATGCAGACGCTTGAGGACATGGTTGAGAAGCAGAATCGAACAGTGGCGAAGCAGAACGAGATGTTCCAGTCGCTCCTCACTCGCATGGTGGGTATGGAGCAACGAGAGTTGCAGGCTCAGGCTGCTCTTGTCGCTGCCCCGCCGGCCGTGCCCTCGGCGTTTCCAGTTGACGCGCTGCCCCCCTATGGCGTGAAGACCAATTACCCGCTTACGCCCTTATCCGCGCATCCGCTTGCCCAGACTGTCCCCGCATCACAGGTAACACCTGGCCAGACGATCGACGCGGGTCCGCCAGAGAAGCCAGCGGCGTCACAAGTACAGCCGCATAAGCAGCCGGTCCTCTCGAACCGCGCTCAGATGGCGATCGAGAACAACGGCTGTCCAGGGCTCGGCGATGTCATGGAGTTTGATCGCGAGACCGTGTCGGGGTGGCCCGGTATCGGCCCTGCCATCCTCGCTGAGATCGAATTGAAGATCAAGGAAAGCGGAGGGTTCTTCCGAATGTAGGCCCAGTTGAGCAAGGGAATGTCTCGGCGGAGCGCACCACCGGACAGATCCTATGCTCACCAGAATGCTGAAACCAAACGATGTGCTGAAAGTCAGCGCGTTCGGTACGCTCACATTCGCGTTGATAGGGTACGCGATTCCTGAAGATGGTGGCCAGCAGCGTATTGCCGTCTCTGTCGGATCCAATAGTGGCCGTCCGCCAGTCCTACACGTCGGCGGGGCGTGTATCCTGCTCAACAGAGCGAACTGCGTCTTCTCGGTGCTCTCGAACTCTTGGTTCAAGATCGATGAAATCGGCTTCAAGGTCTTCAGGACCGGCAAAGACGGCAAACTCTTCCCCAAGGGCGGGATCCGTGTCAGTATCGACGCTCCCGCCGAGGTGGAGATCCACCAGTGCTAGACCTTTCACCCGACAAACTCTGGGAAGAGGTCCAGGCGTCTGAGACCGTACGAGATATGTTCCTCGACTCATTCGACGATCAGGTCGAGAAGCGGCAGGGACCGGCGTACCGGGCTGATAAGCGGCTGTCAGGGGACAACGAGTGGGATCCCGAGAATCACGCGCACGAGGTGCTGTCGCTGGTCAAGCCTGAGATTGTGTTCAGCAACCCCAAGGTGCGGGTGAAGACGCGCAGACCGGGTCCGCAGCGCAAGGTGGCGCGTGCCATCCACAACGGGGAGAATCGGTGGATCCGGGATAGCAGGCTGTACAAGGTGCTCGATGACCTCGCGGACGACACGCTTTTCAAGTGGGGCGCTGCTGTAGTTGAGAGGCGACAGACCGACACGCCGGGTAGGGACGATGCCCAACCCACATTCAGGCCGCACGTTGAGCACTTGGACCCGTCTCGGTTCGGGTTCGATCCTCTGGCGGGTAAGTTTCGCAAAGCCCGTTACGTCTTTCATCGCTCGGTCGAGGACAAAGAGGACTTGCTTGAGAAGGCCAAGAAGGACAAGGACAGCGGGTGGGATGCGGACGCGATCGAGAGTCTGACGACCGTGGTTGAGCATACCAAGGCGGGCCGGGACAAAGACACGGCTGAGAAGATGCCCGAGCGCGACGAGATCGTGTATTACGACATCTGGATAGCGGAGGCGAATGATCTGAACGCGTTCGGGATCAAGCATCCTGGCAACAAGGCGGGGTATCACGGTTCATGGTTCACGCTCGCGGTCACGCCCGGCGAGAAGTTGGGCACGGGTGACAAGGGCAAGATGCGCACCGCGTTCATTCGCAAGCCACGCCCGTTCTACGGCCCCAAGACCGGGCCGTACGTGATGTTCGGGATCTACAGCGTCCGCAAGAGTGCGTTCCCGCTCGGGCCGCTCACGGCGACCAATCCTCAAGCCGAGTCGGTGAACGAGATCGCACGAGCGATTGATCGTGGCTGTGCCTCGTATAAGAAGCAGACGATCGTGTCGGGGAACAACCCTCAACTGGCGAAAGCACTGAAGGATAACCCGCACGATGAGATTGTGATCGTCAAGGGCTTTGAGAAGGGCCAGATTGAGGTGGCTGAAACAGGAGGCATCACTCCCCAGCAACTTGCCCAGTTCGAGTTCAAGAAGGACGAACTGGATCGGAACAGCGGCATGTCCGATTCGCGGCGTGGTAACGCGCAGGCCAATGTGACAGCCACGGCCGACGCGATCGCGGACCAGGCGGGCAACAAACGCATCGCGTACATGAAGCAGCGCTTCACCGCCGGGGTCGTCGAGTTACTGACCATCGTGGCGTGGTATCTGTACCATGACGACCGGGTGCAATTCGCTCTGGGCGAAGAGGCTGCGAGCGAGCAGGCCAATGAACTGCGTGCCCAGGCCGAGCAGAACGAGGAGTTGGCCCAGTTCATCCAAGAGGCCGAGGCGGATTCGGGCACGACCATCGACATGCTGATGGACCCGTGGTTCTTCGGCGGTATGCACGAAGAGGGCAGCGGGGCGACCTTTGATGACTTGGAACTGGAGATCGAGCCGTACTCGATGGAGCATCTGAGCGAGGGTCTGTTGCAGCGGAATACCGCCATGGCCGTCGAGTTCATCGCGGCTACTGCACCAATCATGCCGCAAACACCGTGGGTGAAGTGGGGCGAGGTCTACTCGAAGTTCGGCGACTCGCTGAACATGCCGGACTTTGCCGATATGGTGGATGTCCCGATGGCGATGCAGTTCGCGGGGCTGGAGATGCAGGCCCGGATGGCCGATCCGACGCTGGCGGGTGATGCGGGGGTGGCTCTCGGCGGTGGCCCGCCCGGTCGCAGCGCGCAAGGTCGTGCGCCGGCCGGCGCGGGCAACAACTCGCTGGGCGGCAAGGCTCAGAGCCCGGTGAACGGACAGACGAACGGACAGGCCAAGGGCGCTCAGTTGAATGGGGCCGTGGGCAGAGGTGGTGCGGCATGACTGAAACACCAAGCGAACTCACCCCGGAACTGGCCGAAGCAATGCGTGAGATGTTCAGGGATGCGCATCGGCAGATGGGTTATATGCCTTACCCGCCATCAGCACAAGATATCGCCGACTACCGCGAGGCGAAGCGACCCAAGAAGCGGAAGCGGAGGATATGGAAGCGGAGAGAACTGCGAAATGCCTGAATACCAGTTCCAAGATCTCGACACCGGAGAAGAGGTACTCGCTCTCTTCCCCATGGCAGACGCGCCGCCGATCGGCAGCCTCGTCTCTCTCGCTGGTCGGCGGCTGCGTCGCCTCGTTTCAGATTGTCAGATCAACTCCGACCCGGTCTCGGGCCGCTACCCGATCAAATCGAACACTCTCCCGCGTTGGCTGCCGGGCTGCGAACACGTCCAGAAGGGCAAGGAACGCGGTAAACCGATCATTCAGAACCGAGAGCACGAGGCCCGAGTGATGGGCGAACAAGGGTTTTTCAAGGGGCAATAAGCCATGGCAGGAACGACAGTCCTCACGAGCAAGAACTTCGGTACCGACGGCGGTAGCAGGCTGTTCTCGGTCACGGTAACGTCGGTGGGTGTAACGACCTCGCAGACGCTCGCACTCACCAGCATCAACGGCTATCTGCTGGGCGTCTACCACGACCTGTCATCGGTCGGCTCGACGGCCGATCTCAAACTGCTGCACAACAGCGTTGACCTGCTCGGCGGGATCGGGGGCAATCTGTCCACGACCGAGGGGTACCTGCCATCGCTGGTCATTGCGTCGGGCACGGACTTCGCGAACGGGTTGCCGGTCGCCGGGGTTGTGACGGTGGACTGGTCGGGTACGCTGACCACGACGGCAGGTGTGCTTGTGCTCATGTTTCTGGGATTGGGGAGGTAAGCCATGTCAGCCATCATCTTCACGGACGCCAACAAGCTGGTCAACCTGGGCATGGGCCGCATTTGGTCGCACACGTTCACGTACGGGGGCTCAGGGACCGCGTCTTTCACGTTCGCGCTGAGTACCCCGCAGATGTTCCTGGGGATCTACCACAAGGCATCTGCCGCCAGTGGTACGGGTGATCTGACGGTGACGCACAGAGAAGTGCAGATCCTCAATGGGAGCGGCGACAACTTCTCGACTGCCGGGGTCTTCATGGCTGCGGGTATAGTTGCGTCGGCGACTGATTTCGCCAATGGGATCCCGGTTGACAGCGATCTGAGGGTGACAGTCACGCCTGGGGGCACAGAAACCGCGTCGCTCGTGCTGATGTTCGAGGGCTATCCGGTCTAGACTTGATGCATATCGCGGGCTGACCAGCCTCCGGGGGTTTGAATCCCTCACCGGCCATATGTCTTCTCCATAAGACACTCGCCGGTTGCCCGAGTGACCTAAGGGCGCGGTGCTCGGTCTCGCTTCACGTGAGCGGGGCCGGGATTATGGTTGCCACCCAGGACACTCTATTGCGGATTGCTCTCGGGCCTTGATCGAATACACTTGTGCGGTGGACGCTACCTCCGCTTGATCTTCTGCAGCCATTTGGCTGGAGGCCGGGGCAGACCGCGACCCTCCGCACTGGTCTTGAGCCCGGTGCGGGTGAGTTTGCGCTTGTTGAGTTCGTCCACGACCCGCTGCGTCAGTTCCTCGTCGCCCGTCCTGATCGACTCGAAGAACGTGTCGTAGTGATACTTGGTGGACTTCTTGTCCGGGTTGTACTCGAACACCGTCACGCCGAGTCCGAGTGTCTCGGGTGCCATCAGCCACATGCCGGTCATGCCGTACTCGTCCCAGAGTTCCACGACAGTCTCGGCTGAGATCGGTATGGCGAGGTCCACCACCGCGCCCTTGACCGTGAGTTCTTTGCCGCCGAATCGCTCGCCTTTGATCTGATTGATGATCGCTCCCAGTGATGGTGAGGCTTTGCCACGCAAGTACCAGCCGAGCGTCATCTCGAACGAAGCCTTGCTGACCTTCCCGGTCGCCCGGTCCTTTTTCGACAGTGAGAGCAACTGTGCCACAAAGGCGACCGCCCGCGCCCTGCCCCCGGTCAGGTCGATCGACGTGCGGCCCATGACGAGTTTGAGGAAACTGTTGGACCGTGGATCGAGTTCGATCTCGACATCGTCGTCGTCCTCGGTCGCGATCTTTATCATCCCGGCGATCATCAGCAGGAAGACCGTGGTTCCGATCAGGTGGCGTGCTGCCATGCGGCGGAGTACCGGGTTGGGGAGAGCGCCGACCGCTCGCACCGGGTACTCGAAGTGTGCCCACATCATGCGGGGTGAGAAGAACACGCCGTTGAGCCACACGCCGAGTTCGCCCAGATTGATGTTGCCGCGCCCGGTTGAGGCGTTGATGATTTTGGCGAGCGCCTTGTACTCGGCCAGATGGGTCTCTCGGGTCATGCCACGGGCTTGGTACTGGTAGAACCCGAGGTCGTAGGCGTTGGCTCGCATGAGGTTGAGATACGTCACATAGGCCCGTTCAGAGGGTCTGACGAGGGCACGAACGATCGGGATCCTCTGGACGATGGGGCTTGAGAACACCTCTTCCCGCTTGGCCAGCACGACAGACCCGGCGATCGGCGGCATATCCACGCCGTCTGCCTCGCGGAAGTCGTGGAGTATGTTCGATCGGAGCCGGTTGTCGAGTTCCGTGGTGTACGACTCACTGGCAAACGCCCGGATCATCTTGTCGGCGTTTCGGGTGGCGATGATCGGATGCGCGATGGTTTCTAGGAAGCCCTGCCGGGCGAACGCGGACAAGTCCCACGATGCTTTGAGCGATTTGGGGATACTGAAGATCTCGAATGCGGTGCGTCTGATCTGCTGCGCGCGTGTCAGTCGTTTGCGGAGCAGCGCTTTGGCCAACCCGTGCCCGAACAGCCTCTCGATGTTGGCAATCTCACCGTCGGTCGGGAGATACCCGTACTCGATGATGTTGCTCATCACGACCTTGAGGCCCATGCGGGCCTGCGGAGCGCCACCGAACTGGTGGAACTCGATGTGATCCATGATCGAATCGACCTCTTCGTCGGTGATCTGGTCGGCGAATGGCTCGAACCCCTGTGACGGTCGCTCAAACTCGCCTTTGGCCTGCGACAGAGACGCGACGAGCCCCGCCTTGCCGCCTTGTGTCCTTGCTGCTGACTGGATCCTCTTGGCCCGCTCGCTGCGTTCCTTGACCTTCATGGCCTCGAACTCTTTGCGAATTGGCCGGGCGGTGTTGATCGCCCCGATAATCTTCTTGATCGTCGCTTCGGACACCGGGCGCACGGACATCGTGGATACGTCGGCCCCGCCACCCTCAAAGTCCTTCATGGCCTTCCAGATCTTGCCGAACACCGTGTCGGTTCCTGTGCCGAACGCTTTGCGGAGCGCCTCTCGTGCCGCCTTCATGGTCTTGACGCCCTGCTGCTGGAGCCACAGCCCCGCGTTCTGGATGGCTTGGACTGTCCACTTGCCGGACTTTGAGGCGGCATTGATGACGGCTACGAGGGGCTCGATGTTGACGAAACCGCTTTGATCGCGTCTAGCAGCCCTTTTGGCAGCAGCGCGGATGAATGCCGCGTCAGCCTCTCTTTTCTCTGGTTCGAGCGGGATCTCTTTCGTTGAGAAGGTGATATCTCCACGGTCAACGGCTGCGTCGAACAGTTTGCGAGCCTCGGTCAAAGCCTTTTTTCTTGCGGCAACCCTCTTGCGAACGGCCTTGGTTTTACCGGCTTCTCTCGCTGTTTGGGGAACCATGCTTCCGAAGATTTGTTCCCCTATGTCGCCCGGCAGTTCTGGCGGTATCGTGATCCCCTCGTCCTTGATGAACTGGCTGAATGTTTTGCTCGGTACTCGCTTCTCTCGGAATGTCGGTGGGACGTGTGGCGGTTCTTTCTTCGCCGTCTTCTTCGCGACCTTCTTCGCCACGGTCGGTTTAGCGGCACTTCTCTCAGCCAGAGTCTTGAAAATCTCCTCGCGATGCCGATCAGCCAGTTTCGCATTCAGTTTGGGGAAGTCGAGTCGAACCACGTCTGGAATGGTCTCACCCGCACGAAACGCTCTGTTCACAATCGACCTGTGCCCGCTCTCCCACACCTGCCGGTTCGTGCCGAGTTTCTTCACCCCGCTGTCGGCGTCCGGGTCGAGCCCGGTCTGGTCGGCCATTCGTTGGACGTACTGCTCTTTGGTGAGTTGGAAGGGCTCTTTGGCGGTGAGGTCGGCGGTGACCGCGTCAGTGACGGGCTTCACTCTTCCCGCCTTTGATGTCAATTCCGGTATGGTCCGCAGTCCAACGATCGCTAGCAGTTCGTTAGAGTCTTCGCGTGCTTGTGCTAAAGCGTCATGGGCTCCTTCGCCGAGTCGTCGTTCTTCGCTTGTCAGATCAGCAAATGATCGGCGGTATGGTCCGAAGGCTCTTTCTTCGATGAGTTTTTCGACCGCAAGCGATCCCTCTTGTGCGGTATCTGCCAGTTCTTCAAGAAATGGGTCATTTGTGATTTCTGATTCGTCAATAGCCTCTCCAGGGTCACGTTTGGCAAAAATGAGTACGCGAGCCTTGATTTGGGCCAGCGTTGGAGGTTTCCAGCCTACAGGTTCAAGTGGACTGCGATTGTCAGGCTCACTGCTTACCCCCCCCCCCGCTGCCCCTTCACTGACGACCTCGGCTGGGGCTTCTTGTGCGACTTCGGCTTGCCCTGACGGCTCGACGACTGGCTGCGTTGGCTCGGTTTGTTCTGATGCTTCGGCACTTGGTTGCTCCTGTTTGGGTTTTATGGCAGGCTCGGGTGTCGGCGTGTCCTGTGGAGCCTCTCGTTGCCCTGTACGGGATTGGACCGTCTCGACCCCGCCACGGGCCGCTCCGCCCAGCATCGCTCCCACAATGAACTCCAGGAGACGTTCTGGCTTGATGAACAGCTTTAGGAGCGGCATCAGTTCCTTGTTGTCGCGACGGTAGACCTCGGCCACGACATCTTGGAGGAACCCTTCGGCGACTTCCTGGGAGCCCTCGGCGATTGCCGCTACTCCCATTCGAGACGCCACGCCAGCGCCAGCGCTTCGGAGCACTTGGTCGCCGCCCGGAACCTTCCTGAGAATCGCGATTCCGGGGATGAGCGACGTGACCATGGTGATCGCACCACCGATCAGAGCCTCGTTCGAGGCCCGAATCTCATTGTCGTCCGCGCCGGGGTTCTTCTGCTCCAATTCTTTCAGCGCCTCGTTGTGAATCGCACCTACTACAGGGGCGGCAACGGTCCCGGTGAATGCGGCGAGTGCGAACGGCAAGCCCAGGCCCTGGGTTGCAATGCCAACACCAACGGCAGCGCCCAGTTGGGGAATAGCCTCTCCGGCTGTCTGAATGATGCTGGAAGCGCTGAGCGTGTCTGTTTCAGTTCGCTCGATCCCAAGATCCTGAATAATTCGCTCGGCCCCTCTCTGGGACAGGTTCGATGTCAACGCGAACGCGGAGCCCAGTTTAGTCGGCCCTGTGAATCGCTCCAATTGGGCAATTCCAGCCGACGCAGCGCCCGGCATGTTCGCTAGCGTCTTGAATGCGCCTCTGAGTGGTGAAACCGCTGCTTCTCTGCCGCGTTCGCCAAGCGTGCCCCCCAGTTCGCCCAGGTCGGTTCCAACCCGCCCGCCTTGTGGGGCCCGACCACGGGTGACCTGATCTGTCCCGCCCGCACGGCGAAAGAGACTCGGGTCCGTCTCCGGTGCTTCGGGGAATCCACCGCCAATGCGAGAGGCTCGGTGCGGGGCGACCCCGATTCCCATCTCGGCGAAGACCTGAGCCTCCAGATCATCGTCGGACGTGTCGGGCTCGGTCGAGATCCCCATCTGCGCAAAGATGTCGTCTTCGGTGATCTGACTCATGGCTTCTTCCGCTTGCCGCGTCTGAGAAGCCCTCTCTTCCTGGGCTTGCTCGTCTCTTCCGGCTTCACTGTCACGCCGCGTTCTTTCGAGACCTGTTGCCGATCGACGTTCTCAGCGTTCGTACGCTCGGAAGTGACCGCCTCGATCACCTTCCGAACCGCGTCCTTCCACTGGTTGAGCACCGACGCCGGGACTGCTTTCAGATCCTCGACGGTCTTGATGTCTGGGAACAGACCGCTGCTGATGAGCGCCTGGAAGATCTGCTTGCCGAGTTCCTGCGGATCGTCAGTGAGCACGACCTCGATCGAAACGCCATCGGCGATCTCGGCACGGACGATAGTCTCACCGGCCTCGGTGGCGTCCGCGATGTTCTTCTCGTGCTCGGTCATGGTCTGTCGGCGTACCTCGCCCTCTCGTACCGCCTGTGTCTCGTCACGAGTCTCCTGCTGGATCATGCCGGAGATATCGGCGAAGTCCGGTATATTGTCGTTGAGGGCCGCCATCTCTTCCTCGGAGAGTTCTGCGAAACCCATTTGACCGGAGACGATCTGTGCTGCGACCCTTGCCGTCGGCATTGGCCCC
>SDBT01004434.1_pt1 | contig 23823 bp, 24 predicted proteins | sample 2277101 | NCBI WGS metagenome assembly SDBT01 (sample SAMN10404973, study PRJNA504765) | marine sediment metagenome | isolation source: marine sediment core GS10_PC15, 103 cmbsf | place: Arctic Ocean: Southern Knipovich Ridge | collected 2010 | reverse complement strand
TTGAATAGTAGCGGCAGAATCCCTGCACCAATTCGTATTGGTGGCTCTGTCCGCTGGGCAGAGAGTACGATTGCACAATGGCTTAAGGCAGGAGCGCCCGACCGTAAAACATGGGAGGCTATGAAAGAGGCTGGAGGTGCGTAATGGACAGGAAAGAACAGATCACTGAGCGTCGAAAGCAAATCTCAAAAAAATATCAAGGCCTCTATGATAGAGCATTGAAACGAGGTAATTTACGAGCCGCTGTTAATGCTCAATGTCTTGAATGTGTAGCGTGGGTATCGGATGAAGTTAGAAAGTGCACAGATTTAGCTTGTCCGCTTTATGTTCATCGCCAGCTTAATGGGAAGTATTGCCCTATTGGAGGCGGTAAGCCAACCAAGATAGCCAGAAAACAGGCGTAGAATCGATAATCTGAGAAAATATGGGCAGCGGATAGGGTTATGGCGAATGTGCGTAAAAATCCTTTTCATAGCGGCTTTGGTGGCATATGGACACCGGCAAGTTTCCTCAAATTAGGGCTAAAGCCAATTGAAGCACTTTTGATGTCCTTCATTCGATCATTTGAAGCAGTAAAGGCTAATCCAAAAGAGGACAAGAAAGCAAGACCTAAAAAACCCTGCTTTGCATCTGATGCCTATTTAGCGGATTTGTTTAATGTTAGCAATTCGACTATTGCCAGAGCAATTGCAAAGTTAGGCAAATTAGGCTATATCAAAATCGAAAACCCCAATCCTCGAAGGCATCTACTGTCTATAAACGAGTATGGCATAAGAGTGTGGTTACATAGAGGCAGAAAAGCTGCCGGACAAAGATATGTCAAAATGACACAAAAAAGGAAGGAAAAGAGGCTCTAAACATGTATCAAAATGATTTCAAACATATGTCAAAATGACTTGAAACATGTGTCAAAATGAGAGACTACTATAATAATACTATAAAAGATACTCTTTAAAGCCTCACAAGAAAAAATTTTTGAGAATTCGCAAAAAACATCTTGACTGCACATGCGGAATACCGCATAATGCAAATATGACAATGATTAGAAAAGCAATTATAAAACGTATGAATGAGTTGAATCTGAACCCTAACCAGTTATCAGAAATGCTCAAGGGTAGAATACCAAGACGAACTATATATGACTTCCTATCTGAGAAGACGGATGCCAGAACAGAAGTAGCCTCGGCGTTAATGAAAGCTCTTGAGTTGGAACTGAAACCTAAAAAGAAAAAGACAAGGTGATATTATGGCAAGCGTCTTCAAACGAAAACGGAAAGTAACCCAGGCCAACGGTAAAACCGTTATCAAGCAATCTCAGAAATGGTATACCAGACTGACCGATGCAAATGGTATCAAGAGAACAATACCGCTGTATACCGACAAAACTGCAAGTTTGCATAAGGCACTATCGCTTAAAACAGAATTTGAGCAAGCCAAAGAGGGCATGATCGACAGATATAAACAGCACCGCAAAAGACCGCTGGCAGAGCATATCAAGGATTTTGAAAAATCGCTATTGGCAAAGGGTGGAACCATCAAAAACGCCAAACAAGTGAAGTCGAGAGTAAAGCGGGTATTCGATGAATGTAAATTTACCTTTTGGAATGATATACAGGCCAGCAAGGTACAGCATACAATCTCAGGCTTACGGAAATATGTTAAGACTGTAGAAATAGAGGTAATCAACGGCAAGAAGGTCAAAACCCCAAAGTTAAAAGACCTTGGCGAAATATCTGCTCAGACATATAACTTTTATCTCAAAGCCGCTAAGCAGTTTTGCAGGTGGATGGTACAAGACGGTCGAGCCAGTGAATCACCTGTTGAGCATTTGCAGACTATAAATGTCAGGGTAGATAGACGGCATGACCGGAGAGCACTTGAAACCGATGAGATAAGAAGGCTGTTAGAGCATACAGAAGCCGCTCCTGAGCGTTTTGGTATGACCGGCTATGAAAGAGCCTTGCTTTATCGTTTTGCCGCTTACACAGGACTCAGGGCTAATGAGATACGAAATCTGACAGCAGCCTCATTCGACTTTGATAATTGTACTGTCAAGGTTAAGGCTGCGTACAGCAAGAGAAGGCGTGAGGATATTCTACCACTACGAAAAGACATAGCAGCAGAATTGCAGAGCTTTGTAGCTGGCCAATTACCGACTGTACAGGTGTTCAAAGTGCCTGAGAAAACAGCGGATATGCTCAAGGCTGACTTGGAAGCCGTTAAAATCCCTTATGTTGACGATGCCGGACGTTATGCCGACTTCCACGCCCTGAGACATTCAACAGGGAGCTTGTTGGCAGCAAGTGGAGTACACCCGAAAGTTGTTCAGTCAATTATGAGACATAGCGATATAAACCTGACCATGTCAAGATACACACATATTTTCAGGGGGCAGGAATCCGAAGCGGTTGCAGGCTTGCCAGATTTATCATTACCGAGCAAGGAAAAGCAAAAAGCAGTAGCAACCGGAACGGATAATAGAACGGTTGAGACTGCTCAAAATGGCTCAAAAGAGTTGACACCAAAATTGACACCTTTTTTGACACCTACCGCTTTCCCTGCATGTAACCAGTCGGCAACTGTTGGCAATGAGCAGGGTACTTTCCAAGAAAATGACGGAAAAGGTAACTGCTTAAGTAGTGGAAACTTAGACAACAAAAAAGATGAGTTGTCTACGAATGTCTCTGACAAAAAAGCAATACGCCCGAGAGGACTCGAACCTCTGACCTTCGGTTTAGGAAACCGATGCTCTATCCTGCTGAGCTACGGGCGCAACAAAGGTTAAGTTGTTGTAATATAACAACTTCCCGAACACGTTGTCAATTTATTTTAGAGTTCAAAAGAATTGTTGACTTCCGCTATAAGGTATTCCACAATAGCATAAGGATTCGAAAGTACAAAAAGCATAATGAGGGGTAACCGCAATGCAGGAAATTAAGCCCTCACTGATACAACAGGAGATCGTTTGTGCCGAGGTGCCGGCCGAGCCCAACGCTATAGTTATTTTCGGTGCGTCCGGCGACCTGACCCGGAGAAAACTACTGGCCAGTCTCTTCGCACTTTTTAATCGGGACCTGATTGGACAGCAGTTTTATATATTGGGCTGTGGCAGAAAAGAACTGTCGGACCAGCAATTTCGCCAAATCGCTCAAAAAGCAATACAGAAACGCTCCAGCGGCATATCCGCAAAAGACCAGGAGCGGTTTATTAACAAGCTCTATTATACCAGCGGCGATTACAATGACGCCTCCTGTTACGGTAAGATTAAGACAAGACTTGCCGAACTGGATAAAAAGCACGGCACCGGGGGCAGGCGCATCTTTTATCTGGCGGTGCCGCCGTTTCTTTATACGACAATCGCCGAGCAGCTAAGAGCTGCGGGTCTATCCTGTCCTGATGAACCTGAATTGAAAAAGCGCACGAAGCTGGTCGTGGAAAAACCCTTTGGTAGAGACCTGAAAAGCGCCCTTGAATTAGACGAAGTTGTTCACAGATGTTTCGATGAATCTCAGATTTATCGCATAGACCATTATTTAGGCAAGGAGACCGTTCAAAATATCTTGATGTTTCGTTTTGCTAATTCGATTTTTGAGCCGATATGGAACCACAATTATATTGACCATGTTCAGATTACCATAGCCGAATCGATAGGTATTGAATATCGCGGCGGTTATTATGACAAGTCGGGTGCTCTTCGTGACATGTTTCAAAATCATATGCTTGGAATGCTTGCATTAGTTGCGATGGAGCCGCCGGTATCATTTGAGGCTGACAGTATACGTGATGAAAAAGTCAAGCTTCTTGGTTCGATTAGGCCGTTCAAATTAGACCAGTTGGACAAGTTTTTTGTTCGCGGCCAGTATGGTCCCGGCCTGATAAACGGCCGGGAAGTACCAGGTTATCAAGACGAACAGGCTGTGGAAGCAAACTCGGTGACAGAAACTTTTGTAGCGGCAAAACTTTTTATAGACAATTGGCGATGGAAGAGCGTTCCTTTCTATCTGCGAACGGGCAAAATGCTTGCCGCAAAAGACACGGAAATCGCCATCACCTTCAAGAAGGTCCCTCATTCGATGTTTGTCTCGGCGGGCCTGGAAGATATCCCGCCCAATATCCTGGTACTGCAGATTCAGCCGGAAGAGGGAATTTCGTTGAGCTTTCAGGCCAAGCGTCCCGGCTCGAAGGTGTGTATGAGTACACTGAGGATGAGTTTCAGCTATCGAGAAATTTTCGGTGGCCAGGCGCCGGAAGCATATCAGAGACTGCTGCTCGATTGTATGGTTGGCGACCAGACGCTTTTTACAAGAGCCGACGACGTTGAGACCGCCTGGCGACTGCTGACACCGGTGCTGCAGGCCTGGCACAACAGTAGTTTGCCGCCATACGAATATCGGGCCGGTTCCGAGAGTTTTGGCCAGGCTGATGAACTGATTGAGCGTGACGGGCGAAAGTGGCGCAAACTTTCACAGCCTTGATGGTTCCTGGAAGCTTAAGTACGATTCGTTACTCCACGGTGACACTCTTGGCAAGGTTACGTGGTTTATCAACGTCGTGGCCGCGAAGCACCGCAGCGTGATAAGCCAAAAGCTGGAGCGGCACCACCGTCACCATCGGCTGCAGTGCTTCCGGGGCGTCCGGCACTGTAATCAGGAAGTCAGCATGCCGCTTGATGTTTTCGTCGCCTTCGGTGGCGACAGCGATAATCTTTCCGCCACGTGCCCGGACCTCTTCAATATTGCCCATAATCTTTTCGTACTGCGGGCCGGCTGTGGCGATGAAGACCGCAGGCATCTCGTCGGCAATCAAGGCTATGGGGCCGTGTTTCATCTCAGCGGCTGGCAGACCTTCGGCGTGAATATAGCTTATCTCTTTTAATTTCAAAGCACCTTCGAGGGCAACCGGATAATTGAAGCCTCGGCCAAGGAAAAGCCAGTTGTTTTTTTCAATATTTGCCGCGGCGATTTCCTTAATATGGTCGGATTGCTCCAGTATTCGGTTTATCTTATCTGGTATTTGTGAAAGTTCGTCAATATACATACCGGCTTCATCGCTGCTGATATGTCTTCTTCTGCCCAGCTCTATTGCCAACATACTCAGCGCCGCCACCTGGGCAGTGAAGGCCTTGGTGCTTGCAACTCCAATCTCAGGACCGACGTGCAAATATATCCCGGCGTCAGTGGTCCTGGCGATGGTAGAGCCCACAACGTTGACCAGGCCCAGTACTGTTGCTCCTCGCTCTTTGGCCTGCTCTATTGCCGCAAGGGTGTCAGCCGTTTCACCTGACTGGCTTATTGATATGACCACCGTGCCGTCTTCGATTATCGGGTTGCGATACCGAAATTCACTGGCGTATTCGGTCTCGGTAGGAATACGTGCCAGCTTCTCAAACAAGAACTCGCCGACCAGGCTCGCATGAAACGCTGTTCCACAGGCGGTCAGGATTAAATGTTTGGTGCGTGTCAGTTCTCGCAAGTGCGAGGCTATACCGCCAAGTTTGATTCTATTGTTTCGCTTATCGATTCGGCCGCTCATACACGTGCTCAGAGCTTTTGGCTGCTCGAAAATTTCCTTTAGCATGTGATGCTGAAAACCGTCGAGTTCAATCTGGGCCAGCGAAAATTCAATTTGCTTAAGATTCTTGGTGACGGTGATATTGTCAATGGTCTTGGTATAAAAGCCCTTTGGGCTGATGACAACAATTTCATTATCGGCAAGGTATATTGCCTGCGTGGTATGCTCGACAATCGCGGACGCGTCCGAGGCCAGGATATATTCGTTTTCACCGACGCCTAAAATCAGGGGACTGCCTTTTTTCGCGCCGATTAGTATATCAGGAAAGTCCAGACACACTATAGCAAGCCCGTAAGTGCCGTGCAGTTCACGCAGTGCATGCTGGACCGCCCATTCGAATTTGGTCTGTCCGTCGGATTGCTTTTGATTTTCGCTATCATCACCTTTGGCATAGAAATATCCGATTAGATTTGCTATGACCTCGGTGTCGGTTTCACTGGCGAATTGTGTCCCTTCATTTTGCAGCCAGGTTTTCAGTGTGCTGTAGTTTTCGATAATGCCGTTGTGAACCACGGCGATTTTACCGGTATAGTCCAGATGCGGATGAGCATTAACGGTATTGGGTTTGCCGTGCGTGGCCCAGCGTGTATGGCCGATGCCAAGCGTCTCGATTTCGTTGGGACTTTCCAGAATATCTTCCAGGACGCTGATTCTGCCGCTGGTTTTTTGGATATTTATTCTGCCGCTGCCCATCAGGGCCACACCAGCCGAATCATACCCTCGGTACTCCAGCCGCTTCAGTCCCTCTACAAGAATCGGCTGGGCCGCTTTTTTACCCAGATAAGCTACTATGCCGCACATCTATAATTTCCTTTAATAAAAGAAAGCTCAGTAAGAGTAAATCGACAAAAACACCATACCAGTACAATAAAAAACGAGTCCCATAAATATGTTTGTCCAGGTTTTCTGCTGAACCAGCATATTATATGAAAAATCTAACCTGGCCGGCAAATCAATTTCATATAATTGTTTTATCTGATATCCTTAGTTTGACGAACCGGCCCTTATATAGTTTAATTAGTACGTGCTGCGGAAAGCCGATCCCGCTCTGTCACCCCTGCGAAGGCAGGGGTCTACGGGTTTTTGTTGAATTTACAGGCCGAAATCGCCTCGGATGAGGATTAAATGATAGCTGTTATAGATTATAATGTTGGCAACGTCAGAAGCGTTTGTAACGCTTTTAGATACATAGGCTGCGATGCAAAGCTTAGCTGTGAGCCTGCAACTATCGAAAGCGCGACCGGCCTTGTTTTGCCGGGCGTGGCAGCGTTCGGCTATGCCGTCACTGCTCTTGGCAACCTGGCTGAAGTGATAAAAAAAGCTGCTTCCGCCGGCAAACCGCTTTTAGGGATTTGTGTCGGCTACCAGATGCTTTTTGACCGAAGCTGTGAGCACGGCAGCCACAAGGGACTCGGATTGATTTCCGGCAACGTCGTACCTGTCCCGCCAGGCAGAACAATTCCACACATGGGCTGGAACCTTGTAGAACTGCCTGAAGATATGGAATTGTTTGCCGGCCTGGAAAAAGAAAAACACTTTTATTTCGCCCATTCGTACTATGGACAAGTAACCGACGAACAAGCCAAAGTCGCCTTTACTGAATACGGCTTTGATTTGCCTGCGTCGGTACAGAAGGCCAATATTTATGGAACACAATTTCATCCTGAAAAAAGCGGTGAACAAGGACTGAAGATTCTAAAAAACTTTGCCGGTATTTGTGAAAAGAGCGGCTGATAATGTTGACAAAACGAATTATTCCGTGTCTTGATGTCAAAGATAACCGGGTGGTTAAGGGCGTTAATTTTTTAAACCTTCGTGACGCCGGCGACCCCGTTGAACTTGGCAAAAGGTATAGTGACACCGGTGCCGATGAGCTGGTTTTTCTGGACATCACCGCCACCATTCGCTCCCGCAAAACAATAGTTGAACTTGTCGAAAAGGTCGCTGAAAATGTCTTTATCCCATTCACGGTAGGGGGGGGCATACGGACAGTCGATGAAATCGATACACTGCTGCGAAGCGGCGCTGAAAAAGTCTCTGTCAATACCGCTGCCGTTGAAAATCCTGGTTTGCTTACTGATGCCTCGCAGCGATTCGGAAATCAGTGCATTGTTTTGGCTATCGATGCCCGCCGTTCTAAGAAAAATCCCGGCCGATGGCAGGTCTGTGTAAAAGCAGGCTCCGAGCCTACCGATATTGACGTTGTCGAATGGGCAGCCAAAGGTGAAAAGTTGGGTGCAGGTGAGATATTGCTTACCTCGATGGACGCCGACGGCACAAAAGCGGGTTATGATAACGAATTGAACGCAGCGGTAACTTCGGCGGTCAATATACCTGTGATTGCTTCCGGCGGGGCCGGTTCCCTCGACCACATTTATGACGCGATTGTCGATGGCGGCGCCGATGCGGTGCTTATGGCGTCGATTACACACTTCGGAAACTACACTATTAAGCAAATGAAAGAATATCTGGGAAAACGTGGTATCCCCGTGAATCTCTAAAAAGTATAAGAAAATAAACGAGATACCTGTCACTCTGAGCGCAGCCGAACGGATCTATTAAAATGTCATTCCTGCGTAGGCAGGAATCCAGAAAACTATAGAATTATTTATTAGGCAGTGTTTCTTGGCAAGGTTTAATAATGACTATACCAAGACATCTTTATAAGTATCGCTCGTTAAGTACAAAGAAAGATAAAGAGGACCAAAAAACAATTAGAGAGTATACTTCACGCATTCTCACGCATAATGAAATTTATTTTGCTAAACCTAGCGAGTTCAATGATCCTTTCGATTGCGGTTTTCACATTTCCTGTGAAGGGGATTTTCAAACACACAAGAACAAACTAAAGGAACTTAATCCCACTTTATCAGAAAAAGAGATAGATGACGTAGCCCGAAAACAACTTGAACCAGATTTTATAAAGAAGACAGAACAAGAACTCAATGATACTATTCGCCTAGAAACTGAGAAGTGTGGCATATTCACCATGAGTGCAAAACGTGACAACTTGCTCATGTGGCCTCATTACGCAGATTATCATCGAGGGATTTGTCTGGAATTTAAAACGACCGATGGCAAGCTATTTGGTTGCGATTTATTAGAAGTTCATTACCAAAGACCGTATCCTAATCTCAGTCTATATGACAACCCTGATTTAGATTGGGTACGAAAATATTTAAGCACAAAATCAGAAGATTGGCTCTATGAGGAAGAATGGAGAATCACATACATTAAAACTGGTCTACAACTTTATCCGCCTGAGGAATTGAGCGGTGTTATATTAGGAGCCTGTATATCAAACGAAGATCGAGAATTGGTTCTTAAATGGATTTCAGAAAGAAATTGCAAACCGGAATTATATCGAGCCGAACCGTTTAAAGACCGGTTCGGGTTAGACATAAAACCCTTATAGGTTCATAGTATGGGTATTTTACACACGCGGAATCATTTAATAAAAGAGATTGGACGAGCCCGCCAGACAGGCACGTATTTACTAAACAGTTAGAAAGTGGAGGTGACTAATTAATAGAGAAGTAAATAAGATTACTTTGGGGGGTGTCACTGTTAGGTTACGTAATAACGCAAATGTGTGCGAAGCGTTTCTGGATGACATTTTTTCTAAGAGTGAACTTGACAACCGCGAACTGTTGTTAATGCTTGAGGACAAAAATGGAGATGGATATGGTGCTAAGGGACTAAGAGCTTCTGCGACACCTTCGTGCGTATTTGACCAAAATCTCTTTCCATCCGGATACAATGTAACTACAAATGTCACAATCAATCAGGAAACAGTTCCTTGGCGTGACGACATGGAAATAATAGATTTGCAACAGTGGGCTAAATGGGATGCAGTAGTGTATGTCCCAAAGATAACCACAGACAAATGGAAAGATTATAAGCCTTATTTTGCGTTTGTTTTAGGCCATGAGCTTGAACACGTCAAAGTAATTCGTGAAAACATTAAGTTTCACATATTTGCTACCTGGCTATTTAAGTATAATGCTGACATTTTCGATAAGGCTGGTGTCGACTGTAAATCAATGAAAACGTGGAATTTTCCTTTAGAGCTTCATTGCAACAGAAAGGGCAAAAAACTTGCGACAGACCTTTTTGGTAAGGAAGAATTTGACAAGTGTTTGGAGGCATTGAGGAAGGATAAGGATGAAACCCCAAAATATAAGGAGTATTTAGCTTTTATAAGGGACGAACTCAAAGGCGAACCTTACGCAGACAATATTTGTGAATCAATTTGCTGTGATATTCGGGCTTATTATAACAGATTGAAAAGAGCCGCCCACAAGATTTGGCGAGAGGAAAGATTAGGCGGGAACAACTTTGCAGAGCAGTTTGACATTAACGAATTTCTTCCTTTAGACTGATCTGTAGCCGAATCATTTAATAAAAAAGATTGGACGAGTCCGCCATAGACGGATAAATATTGAAGAACCAACCGTGCTGCGGCAGGCTCCGCCCTGACGAGCGGGAACTTCTTATACAGACTGTATAATTATTGTTAGCAGAGGGAACAAATGGGACATCCTTTTAGACATTCAGCCGGTTTTGGTAAACGGATGGAGTATTGGATTATAGGTCGTATGCTGAAAGAAGGCCTTGATGTCTATGTGCCTCTTGTGGATGACGACGCAATTGACGCAGTAATCCGCCGGCCCGATGGTTCCTTCATTACTGTCCAGATCAAAGCCAGATCTAAATCTGTTGCCAAAGGAAACGCGGGGATATTTTCTGTTATCTCCCATAAGTTGAGAAAGAATTATTGGTTTATATTCTATTCAGAACGAATGGATATGATGTGGATCATGTCATCTAAAGAGTTTATCAAGAAATCACTACAAACCAAGTCTGGCAAATGGAAAGGTCTGCGTAGCATTCAGTTCAATGGTCGAAAAACAGAGAAAAAGTCAGGCAAAGTAACTGAACACTGCAAACCACAATTCATTAAATATGTCGCAGAAGATTTCAGCCGTCTAAAATAATAATTGCGAACAAAGCGTTTGTCCTCGGGCCCCCTCCGCAGGATGCCTTACGGCAGCGCCTTCGCGGGAGAAAAAAAATCACTTTACATTTAACTGATTTTATGGTATAATGTGTATCAAACTAATGGATTAGAATCATAATAAAACTGGAGTTGTTCCTCTTGGCTACCGAAGCACAATTTCTCACCAATCCTCTTTTTAGCGAGGAGCTTTTTTCGGATACAAGGCTTAGCCAACAGCCAACCGGCCAATCTGAAATCTGTAATGTGAAATGTGAAATTTCCCCTGCCGCGCCGGCAGACTTTATTATGCGAAACAAACCCAATTTATGCGTTTTTTGGGCCGTAAGTGGCGATTGTGAAGAAAAACAAACCCAAATCAAACCCAATCAAAGCCAATGCACAGAGCGCTCATTGAAAAGCTGATGTAAAGGATTACACAAATGACGGTTTTTGTAGGGATTGATGAAGCCGGGTACGGCCCTCTTTTAGGCCCGTTGATTGTATCATCGAGCGCCTTTTCACTGCCGCAATCTCTTTTAGCAGACGACCTTTGGCAAATCCTGAAAAAAAGTGTTTCGCAAAGACGAAAACGTCTTTTGGGTCGATTGCTTATCGCCGACAGCAAGAAAGCTCACAGTAAATCATCCAGAACAGATCATCTGGAGCGTACAATTCTTGCATGCTTAAAGTCACTTGGCTCAGCCCCTGCCACATTAGAACAATTATTGACGAGGTTGTGTCCGGATTGCCTTGGGCGTTTGGCAACTTATCCATGGTATCAGAATATCGCAAACAGCAACCTTTCGGCTGATAATGCCGACATAGCAATTGCATCAGGTGCGTTTGCAAACGAGATGGCTGCCAATGACATTAAGCTGCTGGAACTTCAAAGCCGGTGCCTGGACGTGGCGTATTACAACCGGATGGTTGGAAACGTAAAGAACAAAGCCAGCGTTCTTTTTACCGCGACCGCGCAGCTTATAAAAAACGCATGCGACAATTTCAAAGACGACCAATTGCAGATTGTAATCGACCGGCAGGGGGGCAGAACCCGCTATCGAAAAATTCTGGGCAGAATGTTCCCGCAGACAGAACTGACAATCTTAAAAGAAACTGCCGCCAACAGCAGCTATGAATTACGGTCAAACGGCCAGGTTATGCGTTTACATTTTGTGGTCGGCGCCGACGACAGATTTTTACCGGTATCATTGGCATCGATGGCCAGCAAATATTTGAGGGAACTTCTGGTTGGAAATATAAACCGTTATTTCACAGGTTTCTGTGCCGACCTCAAGCCGACCGCCGGCTATTGGAAAGACGGCTTGCGTTTTATTCAGGACCTCAAGGAAAACCTCCCTGATACCCGATTTGACCGCAATCAACTGGTCCGCTGCCGGTAAAAAAAATAAATAAGTTATACCTCATAAAATAGTAAGTGATTCGAATATAAGTGGTTTCCCTGATACCAAAAACAGGAATTTGCCTGATTTGCGTGGCCTAAATCTTTTATTAGTATAGGGGGCACTGGTCAAATAGTTTCGATATTACGTTTCTATTTTGTTCGGGAGGACTGAAATGCGAATTATAGACTTTCTGGACAAGTCGGGGATAAGTTACGAAATTACCGAGCACCGACCGGCCTTTACGGCACAAAGCATGGCAGCAGAGGAGCATGAGCCGGGAAAGTACGTGGCAAAGCCGGTCATCATCAAGGCCGACGACGAGTATGTAATGTGTGTGCTTTCTGCCTGCTGCAAGATCGACCTCGATGCCCTGAAGAGCCGGCTTGGTGCCGAGTCAGTTGAACTGGCTGATGAATCCGACATAATAAAAATGTTTCCCGATTGTTCGCCGGGGGCCGAGCCGCCGTTTGGTAACTTATATGATTTGCCGACTATTATGGACAAGTCACTTGAAGATGACGACCACATAATATTCCAGAGCGGCACACACGAAACGGCTATACGAATGAGTATGGATGACTATCGCAAACTGGCCGAACCGAAAATGCTTGAATTCAGTTACCATTTAACGTAATTGTCATTGTAATAACCTCAAAAGAAATTTTTCTTTTACGGTGTTTTAAGAAAGGGGGAATAGAACATGTCAACTCAGATTGCAGGTACTGTCGAATGCCTGGATGACCTTCTTTGCGGCATCAATACGGTCAAAGACGCGGCTAATATGACGGAAATCGAAAAGAAACATCTGCCGATTATCATCGCTCCAAAGAGCGTTAGCAAAGGCGAGTGTTTCGAGGTTACTGTAGAAGTAGGCAAGATTGCCGAGCATCCGAATGTGCCTGGCCACTACATTGAGTTTATCGAATTGTACGCCGACCACACTTATCTGGCAAGGATTGACCTCACCGCCCGGATGACGTGTCCGATTATGAAGGTCTGTGCGTCATTAGAGCATATCCACGGCAAATTACGTGCCTTTGCGCACTGTAATCTACACGGCACGTGGGAGGGGTCGGCCAAAATCGCGGTAACAGCTTAATTGAATCGAAACGCCCGGCTGGGGGACAGTACCACTTATTCAGGCTAAAGGAAACCTTGCCGCCAATTACAGTGAATGAAAGGAAAAACGATGAAAGTATGTATTGACCCAGAAGTTTGTACCGGGTGCGGCCCGTGTGTTGACATTTGCCCGGAAGTTTTTGAGTTGAATGATGAGGGGATTGCCATAGTGAAAACAAACCCGGTCCCGCCTGGTCTTGAAAAAAGCTGCCGGGAAGCAGCCGATAGCTGTCCAACCGAGGCAATTTCAATCGAAGACTGACACAGCTATGACCGCCGCTCTTTGAAGGCCGATTAAGACCCCGGAGCAATTTCTGCCCGTTTGGTACTGTACTAACTCAGCAAAAACTGGTATTATGTATAGTGTGTGTCTTTTGAGGGAAAGAGATTGCTCATCGCTTCTACAGGGCAGCAGCCATGTGCTCAGATACCGGTAAAAATGTGAATCGATATGCAGGCACAAAAGAGTCGTCTGAACCAAAGGGCGACCTCAAGCTGCCTGTTAACACGATAGAAGTCTTAAAACAAAGATACCTACTAAAAGACCAAAGGCAGAATGTCATCGAAACGCCTTGCGAACTTTTCTCCAGAGTTGCCCGTGGTGTTGCCGCAGCGGAGAACAATTTCAAATCAAACTACACCACAGGACAGGTCGAACAGCAGTTTTACCGGATGATGCGGAACCTGGAGTTTATGCCGAACTCACCGACCCTGATGAACGCCGGCACCGCTTTAGGTCAACTCTCAGCCTGTTTTGTTATACCAGTAGAAGATTCGATGGAGGGAATCTTCGAAGCCCTTAGCAACATGGCCAAGATTCACCAGACCGGCGGAGGAACAGGATTTAGTTTTTCGAATCTAAGGCCGAAGTCAGACATCGTTGATTCAACCAAGGGCCAGGCCTCGGGCCCCTTATCGTTTATGACCATATTTGACCAGGCCACAGGTATTATCGTTCAGGGCGGCAGAAGGCGTGGGGCGAATATGGCGATTTTAAGATACGACCATCCGGACATTGTTGATTTTATCGAGGCAAAGACCCAAAGCTCCAGCTTCAGCAATTTTAATTTATCGGTGGGCATAACCGACAAATTTATGCGGGCACTTAAAGCAAACAGAGATTTTAACCTGATAAATCCGCGAACCGGCAAGGTAGTCAGCAAGCTAAAAGCCCAGTCTTTATTTGATTCGATAGCGGAAGCGGCCTGGCGTACAGGCGACCCGGGTCTGGTCTTTCTCGATGAAATAAACAGGCTAAATCCTACGCCGGACATCGGCCGAATCGAAGCCACAAACCCGTGCGGGGAACTGCCCTTGCTGGATTATGAAAGCTGTAACCTGGGCTCGATTAATCTTGTCAAAATGGTAAAGGGCCATTCGGTGGATTGGGCAAAACTTAAGGAAACGGTTTGGGCCGGTGTCAGGTTCCTGGACGATGTTATTGAGGTGAACAATTACCCACTGAAGCAGATAAAATTAATTACGCTGGCTAATAGAAAAATCGGTCTTGGAGTAATGGGGTTTGCGGACATGCTCATAGAGCTTGACATTGCCTACAACAGTTCGCAGGCGGTTGATTTCGCCCGAAAGCTTATGCGTTTTATTCACAAAGAGTCGATTGCGGCTTCAGCGGCGCTTGCTGAAGAAAGGGGGGTATTTGCCAATTTTGACAAATCGATTCACGCTAAGAATAATTTGCGCCTGCGCAATGCCACCGTAAATACGATAGCGCCGACCGGCACCATAAGCATAATAGCCGGCTGTTCCAGCAGCATAGAACCACTGTTCGCGATAAGTTTTGTGCGAAACGTTTTGTCTGGTACCAGGCTCTTTGAGATTAATCCGTTGTTCGAAGCTGCCGCTAAGAAAAGAGGGATTTACGATAAACAGCTCCTGGACGAAATTGCCCGGCAAGGGTCTTTGCGGAATCTAAGCCGTGTTCCGGATGATATGAAAAGGGTCTTTGTCACTGCCTTTGACGTGGCACCGGACTGGCATCTGAAGATTCAGTCAGCTTTTCAAAAATACACCGACAACGCTGTCTCCAAAACGATAAACCTGCCGACCGATGCGACTGTAGAGGACATAAGAAATATATACCTGACCGCGTACAAATTGAAATGCAAGGGAATCACCGTATACAGGTATGGCTCCAAAGAGCAGCAGGTACTGTCCTTTGGGGACATCCAAAGACCCGGCCAAAGTGATTACGGCCAACCTCTTTCGGCAGGGGCCGAGTATTCCGGCGGGTGTATGACCGGGACATGTGTTTTCTAAACAAGGTAATTGATTGAGCAGCAAAACTTGCAGTCTGGCGACTTTTGCGGTATTTTGATAGCTGAAAATGCAGCAGCAAGAGGTCGATTATGCGAATTGATTCATATAGTTTCGGAGTTATGAAAATCCAGGGCACCAACTACAAAGCGGATGTGATAATTCTGGGTGATAAAATAATATCCAACTGGTGGCGCAGAAACGGCCACAACCTGGCTGCAGAAGACCTCGGTGATGTTATTGACTATAAGCCCCAGGTTCTGGTAGTGGGCAGAGGGGCATATGGTATGATGGATGTACCTGCTTCGACTAAGGAAAGACTTCAGACCGAGGGTATAGAATTGATCGCAGAAGAAACAGGCAAGGCCTGTGATATCTTCAACAAACAGACCGAAAGCGGCAGAAAAACAGCCGGCGCCTTTCATCTTACTTGTTAATAGCGGGGGTAAAAATGAAAACTGAGGCGATACTTTATGAAAAGTTGGACGGCCAGAAGGTACGTTGCCGCCTGTGCTCGCATCACTGCACGATAGCTGCGTCAAAGACCGGGTTTTGCGGAGTCAGAGAAAATATAGAAGGAACATTGTTTACACGTGCCTATGGCCGGGTAATAGCAAGTAACGTCGACCCTATTGAGAAAAAACCGCTGTATCATGTGCTGCCGGGCACACGGTCTTTTTCCATAGCGACTATCGGGTGTAACTTCAGATGTGGGTTTTGCCAGAACTGGCAGATATCGCAGGTTGACGAAGCAGGGCAATTAGGCATCGAAGGTCACGACATGCGTCCGGAAGATATAGTCGAACAGGCCAAAAAACTCGGCTGCAAAAGCATAGCATACACATATACCGAGCCGACAATATTTTTCGAATATGCCTACGATACGGCCAGGCTGGCTAAAGAGGCCGGCCTTTGCAATGTCTTTGTAACCAACGGCTATATGACCAAAGAAGCGCTGGACACAATAAGGCCATATTTGGATGCGGCAAATGTTGATTTGAAAAGTTTCAGTGACGAGTTCTACAAATCAAACTGTAAGGCCAGACTGCAGCCCGTGCTGGACTCGATTGCCTATATGAAGGAGCTTGGCATCTGGGTTGAAGTGACAACTCTGGTTATTCCCGGCCAGAACGATTCGCACGAACAGCTCAACGGAATCGCCGAGTTTATTGCCGGCGTTGACCCGGCGATACCGTGGCACATAAGCCGGTTTCATCCGAATTACAAGTTTACCGGCTATTCGGTAACGCCGATAGAAAGTTTAAGAACTGCCAGAGAAATAGGCGAAAAACACGGCCTGCGCTACATTTATTTAGGCAATGTGCCCGAGGCCAGTGATATGTATTGCTATAATTGTAAAAAGGTACTCATCAGAAGGTCCTATGCTTTTATAGAGCAGTTAAACATTAAAGACGGCAAATGTTCGGCCTGTGGAGTTAAGGCCGATGGTATCTGGGATTGAAAATTATGCTGCTGCGGAGAAAAACCTATGATTAATTTTCTTGTGCTAATGCTCGCCAGATTTCTCTTGTCGCTGCGCTACCGGATTCATATCAGCGGTACCGAAGCCGTTGCCTCGAAAGGCAAAACAGGTATCGTCTTTTTGCCGAACCATCCGGCCCTGATTGACCCCGTAATAGTGATTGCCCATTTGTACAAAAAATTTACGTCAAGACCCTTCGGTGACCAGGACCAGATTAACAGGCCCGTAATCGGTTGGTTCGCCAGACGTATCGGCATGCGCACAATCCCAAGTATGGCAATTTATGGCCCTGCCTCCCGCCAGAAAATAGAAAAAGCACTTGCCCAAAGCATTGAAGGTCTCAATCGCGGCGAAAATCTTTTGCTTTGGCCTTCAGGCCATCTCTACAGAAGCTGCAAAGAGAACCTCGGTGCCCGCAGTTCCGTCGAATACATCCTTAAACATTGCCCCGATGTACGTGTAGTGCTTATTCGCACAAAAGGACTGTGGGGCAGCAGCTTCGGCTGGGGACCCGGCCGGGAACCAAAAGTCGCACGAGCACTTCGCAAAGGCTTTTTCTCATTGCTCGCCAACGGCATATTCTTTGCTCCTCGCCGGGATGTTACCGTCGAGCTTTATGAGCCGGACGACCTGCCGCGCACCGCCGACCGTATCACACTCAACAGTTTTCTTGAGGCATATTATAATACTGACCCACCTCGTAACACTTATGTCCCTTATACTGTTTGGGAAAAGTCCAGCCGGATTACACTGCCGGAGCCTGTCCTGGCCCAGTCACCCGATACCGAATCATTAGTGCCTGCAGCTACACGGCAGATAGTTCTAAATTACTTGTCCGAACTTAGCGGTATTTCCGAATTGAAGGACACCGACCGCCTGGCTGACGACCTTGGGATGGACAGCCTTGATGGTGCGGACCTGGTTACCTGGGTTGAACAGGAATTCGGATTTGGCCAGACGAAAATCGACGCGATTCAGACAGTGGGTGATGTAATGCAGGCCGCGGCAGGTAATTTTATCTACACCGGCAAAGTAGAGTTAAAACCTGTTTCACCGGCCTGGTTTGCCGATACCGGTGATAACAGACTTGCCATACCCCAGGGCGCCTCTATCACGGAGGTTTTTCTAAAACAGGCCAAAAAATCACCGGCAAAAATCATCATCGCCGACCAGACCAGCGGCGTAAAATCCTATCGGGATATTGTCACCGCCTGCCTGGTTCTTAAAGGCTCTATTAAAAATTTAGCCGGCGATTGTGTGGGGATTATGCTGCCTGCCTCGGTTGCTGCCGACACTGTGTACTTAGCCGCATTGTTTGCAGGTAAAACACCGGTAATGGTCAACTGGACCGGCGGAATACGAAACATAACCGAATCGCTCGACCTTGCCGGCGTCAAACATATACTTACCTCAGAAGTAGTGGTTGAGAGAATCACCTCGCAGGGAATTGACCTTTCAGGGCTGGGTAATCGTTTTGTCTTTATTGAGACTGTTGTCGCCGGTATTTCCCGTTTCAAGCGTCTTTGTGCCTTGCTGGCCGGCTACATCAATTGGAGACCGTTATATAACGCAAAAGTCTCACCCACTGCAGCTGTCCTGTTTACCAGCGGCTCAGAAACTCGCCCAAAGGCCGTACCCCTTACACACGCCAATATACTTGTCAATATCCGTGATTTACTCAGCGTGGTGACGTTCCGCGAAAACGACAGAATGATTGGAATCCTGCCGCCGTTTCATTCCTTCGGCCTTACAGGCACAATCCTTGCAACTCTTTGCGCGGGTCTGCGTACTGTTTATCATAGCAATCCCGTAGAGGCAGCAGTGATAGGCCATTTAATCGAAGCGTATCGCGCCACTATGCTGCTCGGCACTCCAACATTTCTTAATGGTATTGTCCGTGCCTCGATGAAAAAACAATTGGCTTCGCTGCGGCTTGTCGTTACAGGAGCCGAGAAATGCTCCGAAGATATTTATGCTTCACTAAAAAACCTTTGCACAGATACCATTATTCTCGAAGGTTACGGTGTGACCGAATGTTCACCTGTAATATCGGTCAATGACGAAAATAATCCACGACCTTTAACCATAGGCAAGATACTGCCTTCCCTGGAGTATCTGCTCGTTGAGCCGCAGACAAACAAACCACTAACAACTCCCGCTACGGGAATTCTCTTAGTCCGCGGCCCTAATGTCTTCGACGGCTATCTCGGATACGAGGGCAAATCTCCATTCATCGAAGTCGAAGGCAAACGCTGGTACCATACAGGTGACCTGGTAAGCGTGGACGAAGAAGGACTATTGACATTTTGCGGTCGGCTCAAACGTTTTGTCAAACTCGGCGGCGAAATGATTTCTTTGCCTGCCGTAGAGGCTGTTCTGGAAAAACACTATCCGCCTGATATTGAGGAGGGACCAAAAGTTGCCATCGAAGCCACCGACGATGAGTATCGCCCGGAACTGGTTCTCTTTGCTACCATCCAAATAGACCGCGAAACCGCCAATCAACATATCCGCAAGGCAGGCCTTTCCGCACTGCACAACATCCGAAGGGTCATCAGCTTAAGAAAAATCCCGCTTCTGGGCACGGGCAAAATCGACTACCGCCGTTTGAAAGAAAAGCTGTGATACATCAGCCCTTGACGCAAATCATAGGAACCATCTTAGCCACCTTGCGGGACAGATTTGCCTGATGTGCCACTTCGACTACCGCGGTGACATCCTTGTATGCCCCCGGAGCCTCTTCAGCAACGCCGCGATAGGAGGGGCTTCGTATCAGGATTCCACGAGATGACAGCGACCTTACCACATCTCGGCCGTGCCATTGTTTTGCCGCCTGGTGCCGACTCATATTGCGTCCGGCCCCGTGACACGATGAGCCAAACGCAATAGACATACTTTCAGCGGTTCCTGCCAGGATATATGAGGCAGTACCCATTGTGCCGCCAATAATAACCGGCTGGCCAACATCTTTGATGTCCGGTGCGAGTTCCGCATAGCCGGGCCCAAACGAGCGGGTCGCGCCTTTTCTGTGAACAAAGAGCCGTTTTTCCTTGCCGTTCACACGATGGGTCTCTTCCTTGCAGGTGTTGTGAGAGACATCATACAATAATTTCAGTTCGGCCTTAGGCAGAATTTCGGCAAAGACCTGCCTTACCAGATGTGTCAAGACCTGCCGGTTCGCCAGAGCACAGTTGATTCCCGCCCTCATCGCTCCGAGGTATTGTTTACCCACCGGCGAATTTATTGGAGCACAGGCAAGCTCGCGGTCGGGCAATTCAAGGCCGTAACCCGGGGCAGAGGTCACCATCTTTTTTAAGAATTCGGTTCCAATCTGATGGCCCAGCCCGCGGGAGCCGCAGTGTATGCTGAGTACGATTTGGCCTTTTTTCAAGCCGTAAGCTTTCGCTATCTTGTCGTCGAAGATGTCACAAACGTGCTGGACCTCCAGGTAGTGGTTACCTGAACCGAGTGTGCCGACTTGCTCTCGCTGGCGTTTTTTTGCGTGGTCGGAAACACATCGTGGTTTGGCATCAGCGGCACTGCCTTGTTCCTCGATATGCGCCAGGTCATCTCTGGTCCCATATCCCTGCTCGACGGCCCAACGTGCTCCGCCGGTCAGCATATCGTCCATCCGACCTCCATCCAGGCGCAATTTGCCGGTGCTTCCCACGCCCGCCGGTATCTTACGAACAAGAGCATCCGCGAGCCTGGTCTTTACAGCTTCTATATCCTCGACCGTCAATCCCGTCACCAGGGTTCGAACACCGCAGGCAATATCGAAACCGACCCCGCCGGCTGAGATAACCCCACCCTTATCCGGGTCAAAAGCCGCTACCCCTCCTATCGGAAACCCATATCCCCAGTGCGCATCAGGCATAACACAACAGGCCTTCACAATACCGGGCAGCGCCGCCACATTGGCCGCCTGCTCACTTACTTTGTCGTCCATCGCTTTGATAAGAGTTTCGTCCGCAAAAATTATCGCCGGTACCCGCATCTTACCAAAGGGTTTAATGACCCACTGGTATTCGGATTGTCTCAGCAGCCTTCCCGTATCCATAATTAATCCTCCCGACAACTAAATCTTCTACGATATATCGTGCTACCCTGTTCCGGTACTCGTTCTTTTGCCCTTTGCTCGTTCGAGCAGTTTATCGCATCGTTTTCGCAAAGACTCTAAAGTCCGGCGGTACTTTTCTTCTTTTGCCAGGTTCTTTGTTTCCTGTGGGTCGTTTTTCAGGTCATAGAGCTCTTCGTAGTCATGTTCGATATAGCGAATGTATTTCCAGTCCCGGCTGCGCAGCGCCTCGCTTTTAGGGATTCCCGGATGGTCAAACAAGTGTTCATAGAAGAAATCAGTTCGCCATTTGCGCCTCTTGCCATTCATCAACGGAACCAGACTGCTGCCCTGCATTTGTGACGGTACTTCCAGGCCGGCAAGTTCAAGAATTGTCGGTGCAATATCAACATTAAGCGCCACCTGCTCAAGAACAACCCCTCGCCGACTCTCCTTTGCCCGGGGGTCAAAGACAACAAGCGGCACCCGGATTGATTCTTCATGTGGAAACCATTTTCCTGCCAGACCGTGCTCGCCCAGATAAAAACCGTTGTCACTGGTCAAAATAATAATCGTGTTATCATCGAAGCCAAGCTGTTTAAGCTCCTGACGCATCTGCCCGATCATGACATCTACGCCGGTAATGAGACGATAATAATTTTTAACCGATTCCTGGAATTTATCAGGTGTTGCAAATCGCGTTTGCCAGCGTTTTCTGGCCTCAGACTCTCGCAAAAACCTCGGCAGAGCTTCAAAATAACGAGGCTCTGCTGTCTTCGGTGTCGGAATGGTTATATCTTTGTATAAATCTTTATAAGCCCTGTCAGCGACGAATTGAAGCCGGTGTCCGCCCTGAACATGCGGCGCCTTAAAACTTACCGACAGGCAAAAAGGCATCTCTGCTGAGCAGGTCCGCAAAAATTCAATCGCCTGCTCACCGGTAAGCCGTGTCAGATGCTTATAATTGCCATTCTCATCCTTGCGTTCGTAAGGCCCACATTGGCCGCCACAGCCATACCACAGGTCATACTCATGGCTTGGCATATTTTCCCCTTTTCCCACCCCGTATTTCCCAACAAAACCTGTTCTGTATCCTGCTCGGCGAAGTAACATCGGATAGGTTTGTGCCCGGGCCTGTTTGGAAAAATTCGTTTTAAAATCGAGTATGCCGTGCCGGCGTGCGTATTGGCCTGAGAAGATACTGGCCCTGCTGACGGCACATATAGCAGAGGTCACGAAGGCATTTTTGAACATGACGCCGTTTTCTGCCATATCATCGGTATTTGGTGTTTGAATAATACTGTTTCCCGCGCACCCGGTAGTATCCCATCGTTGGTCATCAGTTAGCAGGAAGATGATATTTGGTCGCTTTCCGGAAAGGGCTCTGTGTTTGGCAAGTTCGCTGTTACAACCGCCAAAAGGCACCAAGGCCGCCGCAGCGCTTCCGGCTGTGAGACGAAGAAATTCGCGTCGGTTCAAGTGGCTCACTTTTTACCTCCATCTTCTTATACATCCACAATACATTGTGCTACCCAGTTGCCGTCTTCGTTCTGTCGAACATTCAAGGCCGCATAAGTAGCTGCCTTGACCTCGACAGCCGGCCGGTGTTTTGAAACGTCTGTTTTCTGTCCCCAGGCTTTGGCGTTTAACCGGCCTTGCTCGATATGAACCTCAAATCTGCTAAACAGCATTTTATGTATAGTCATTTCATACAGTAATCGATTAAGCCAGTCTGCCAGCAGCAACTCATCATCAGGGGCATCGCAGGTAATTTCGACTTTTTGTTCCGGCTCAATATCTTCCGGGTTTGTAATGACAGCTATCATGGCGACAGCAGCCTGTTCGAAAGCCACCTGTTTCGTTGGACCAAAACCACGTATCCCCATGTCAGCTTCATGTGGGAAATGTTCCCAGCCGATTTTTTTTCTTTCGTCCGACATATCGTTATATAATAAAGGCTACCTCTGAATTTACGCCATGATATTTTTCAGGGTTTTTGCGTTATTAACAGCATATGCGTGGATATCGTTATTGAAATAAGCGTAAATACCTCGAACTTTCCTGCTACCGTCCTTTAACCATTTTGCCCAGTCTTGTAAAGCAGATTTTGAGTAATTTCCAGCATATCTGCCGGCCGGGCCATGAAACCTTACATAGATTACCTCACCAGTTACTATACGCGGCGTTGCAACACCGTCTAAATCGTGAACACAAAAGCCAAGATTATGCTCGTCAAGCAGACCGAAAGTGTCAGGTGAGTACCAGCTTTCGTGCCTGAATTCAAAAACACCTTTTTGCTCAACAGGCAGAAGCTTAATGAAACTCTCAAGCAGCTCAAGGTTCTTGTGCAGGCTCGGCGGCAACTGATACAAAACAGGACCCAGTGTCTCCTTCAACAGACCGATTATTTCAAAAAACCGCTCAAGTGCATCCGATGTTTCTTTTAGTCTTTTTATATGTGTGATATATCGATTGGCCTTTACCGAATAAATAAAATTCTTTGGGGCGCGTTTATACCACTTTTCGAGTGACTGTTCTTTTGGCAGTTGGTAGAAAGTGTTGTTTATCTCCACGGTATCGAAATCCTTTGCGTAGTATTCGAACCAGGCGTTCTTAGGTAGTTTTTCAGGATAAAATACACCCGCCCAGTGATTGTAATACCACCCTGAAGTACCTATTCGGATATCGCAGCAAGTTTTGCTCATGAACTAATCTCTATCCCTTAGCTCTGCCGTGGTCCGATAACTCTAAACAGTATTATATATACTATTTTTAGGTAAGAATTTTTTAAAATGTGTGTTTTTGGGCTAAAAATTAACTAACTTTTTCTTCAGCAAGTACGCAAATCACCTTCAATGGAGACAAAATGGTGACAGGCAAAAGACAACTAAAAAGGCCGTGAGCTTAACATTCACGG
>SDBT01004433.1_pt1 | contig 23831 bp, 20 predicted proteins | sample 2277101 | NCBI WGS metagenome assembly SDBT01 (sample SAMN10404973, study PRJNA504765) | marine sediment metagenome | isolation source: marine sediment core GS10_PC15, 103 cmbsf | place: Arctic Ocean: Southern Knipovich Ridge | collected 2010 | reverse complement strand
TGCTGTTCTTGGTTAATTTATGCTCATGTTGATTTTGACCTGATAGTGTCCGCTTCTCAATGTTTTGATTCTTTCTGCAAATACCCGAGAAGTCAAGCTAGGTCGTGGAAGGGGGAGGGTATTGCAAGTGTATATGCTGTTCAATATATCATCCTGGTTTCAATCGTGGGGCGCAATTCCAGTGGGTGTGTGAGGGGGTCGCATTTTGCGACCAGCACCGGCTTCTTATTCGATGATACCTGGACTTACAGGTCCGTCATGTCTTTCCAGTTCTGCATCTGTCATTCGATCCGGTCCATCGGGCTACGGACGCCGGTGGGGCCGCGGTTGAGGACGTGGGTATAGATCATGGTTGTCTTGACGTCCTTGTGGCCGAGCAGTTCCTGGATGGTACGGATGTCGTAACCGTCCTCGAGCAGATGTGTGGCAAAGGAGTGCCGAAAGGTATGACTGGAGGCACGCTTGGTCAGCCCGGCGCTCCTGACCGCCTCCTTGACTGCCCGCTGCACGATCGACTCATCCATGTGGTGGCGTCCCTGCCGGCCGGTCTGTGGATCCCGCCAGCGCCGCAGCTGAGGGAAGATCCACTGCCAACGCCATTCTGCGGAGGCATTGGGATATTTTCGGTTCAGGGCATATGGCATGTATACCTGCCCGTAGCCGTCCTTCAGGTCCTGCTCGTGGACCGTCCTGACAAGCTTGAGGTGTTCCCTGAGAGGCACATGAAGCGAAACGGGCAGCATGGTCACCCGGTCCTGGTTGCCCTTGCCGTCCCGAACGGTGATCTGGCTGGATGTGAAGTCGACATCCTTGACTCGCAGGCGCAGGCATTCCATGAGACGGAGGCCCGATCCGTACAGGAGGGCAGCGATGATCCACTTCTCTCCGGTGAGTCGACGGAGGACCGCCCGGGCTTCATCGCGCGTCATGACGACAGGCAGTCGTTGAGGGCGGCGAGCCCGGATCAACTCTCCCAGTTCACCGATCTGTCGGTTCAGAACATGTCGGTAAAGGAAGAGCAGGGCACTGAGTGCCTGGTTCTGGGTCGAAGCGCTCACGTTACCGTTAACGGCAAGGTGGGTCAGGTATGCATTGATCTCCGGCTCAGCCATCTCGGATGGATGTCTCAATTCGTGGAACTGGATGAACCGCCTGACCCACATCACATAGGTCTTCTCTGTGCGACAACTGTATTTCCGGGCACGGAGCGCTTCACGCATCTGTTGGAGGAGCTTTGTCTTCGGGGTTGTAGTTCCGGACCTCTCCATACGATTGCCCTTTCCAGTTATAGACTTCAGGAATGGTGATATTCCCGTTGTCGCTCAGTTACTGGGGAGCGGGGATCAGTGTGGTCGTGCTGTCTCTGGGGGACCGGGTATGTGCCAGGTCGAATGATTGATGCAGTCCTACTCTGAGCGAAGCAGTGATCCTGGTATGTGTCAAGCCGCGATCGGGCTGACAGGTCGTATCAGCGGCACTCCCTCAGATGATATCGATTCTCCGGTCCATGTCGGTCAGTTGCGCGCTGAGGTCCCCGACCTTTCGTGCGAGATCGTCGTCCTCCGCAGGGCCCTGAAGGCCAGGATCGCCAGTACGACGGCCAGGGTGAAGAGCAGGATGTTCAGGAAACCGATGAAGAGTTTGCCGGCCATGAGGTTGCGGTAGGCAAACGTGATCAGGGCGGTGAATGTTACTGCGAACATGAAATACATCGGTATCAGCGTAAAGAGTGCCCGCTGGCCTTTGCGGGCCAGCCAGGCGCTCACCGCCAGCAGTGCCAGTGCCGCCAGCAGCTGGTTCGCGCTGCCGAAAATCGGCCAGATCACCTGCCACTGGCCTGAGAACGCCAGCAGCGCGCTCGCGCCAACGATCAGGGTCGTGACTATCCATCGGTTCTGCGTCCAGGCGGGGGGCGTGCGGTCGTCATCCCCGGCGGTGGTGTGGGTGAACAGTTCAGAGAAGGCATAGCGGCCGAGCCTGGTGCCGGTATCGAGGGTCGTCAGCGCGAAGGCCGAGACGGCCAATGCGGCGAACGAGGTCCCCACGACCGGGTCGATGCCCAGAGAGGAGATGAAACCGCCGATGCCCTCACTGAAGAGGGTGATCGGTCCGGCCGCGAACCGGGTAGCGTAATCCCCCGAGGTAAGGACTGCCGCGGTGGTAAGGGCCACTATTGCCAGGAGCCCCTCGGTGAGCATCCCTCCGTAGCCGACCACACGAGCATCCCGTTCGGTATTCAGCTGTTTAGCGGTGGTACCGCTTGCGACAAGGCTGTGGAATCCGGAGATGGCACCGCAGGCAACGGTCACAAAGAGGACGGGGAAGATGAAACCGAGTTGATCGTTGTAAAAGCCGGTGAAGGCGGGAAGCCGGATGACAGGCTGCTGTACCACGATCCCCACCACAGCACCCAGCAGGAGTGCCAGGAGAAGGAAAGAATTGAGGTAATCCCGCGGCTGCAGCAGTGCCCAGACAGGAGTGATCGAAGCCACGAAGATGTACCCCATCAGGAGCCAGAGCCAGAGGGTTCCCTCCGCCTGCAGTGGGAACTCGAGGCCCAGCCAGACGCAGAGGAAGAGGAGTACAACCCCGACGACAGTTGAGGCACCCAGGGGAAGTCTCATTCGACGCAGGACCTGTCCGAAGACCACGGCGAGCAGGATGAAGAGGATCGAAGATGACGCGGCGGCCGGGTTCTCGGTAAAGGTACGCGCTACAATGGCCGCGAATACGGCGATGACGAGGATCAGCGTGGCGAGGGCGAAGATCAGGAAGAGGGTCTTGCCGCTGATGCCGATGTTCTCCTCGATGATCTCACCGATCGAGTTGCCCCGATGCCGGATGCTGGCCACCAGACTGGACATGTCGTGCGTTCCGCCCAGGAAAATCGATCCGATGAGCACCCAGAGCAGTACCGGGATCCAGCCGAACACCGCAGCGGTCACCGGTCCTATGATGGGTGCGGCCCCTGCGATGGAGGCGAAGTGATGCCCGAAGAGCACGGGCGCGCGTGCCGGTACGTAGTCGATGCCGTCCTCCCGGGTGTGCGCCGGGGTGGGGCGCTCGGGATCGATATCAAGGCGGCGACTGAGGAATCGGCCGTAGAAAACGTAGCCGGCGAGCAGGGCTATGAGCGCGAGCAGCAGCAGCAGGGCGGCATTCATGGCAGATGTTGCCTCCACGTGGCGGATATTACCTCAACGTTGAAAGGTGGAGGGAAAGCTACGACCGGTCCGAACCCACTGTCAAGGTTGTGGGGTTGACCGCATGGCGGCCTTTCTCTATACTCCCCACGCCTTTGCCGGTTGCCCACCACCCCGGCAACATGATGTGATTGCGAGGACGGGAGGTGAACAACCCTCATGGAAGCAGCATTTCCTGAATGTCTGAAGTGCAACGCTGGTACTCTGATCCCCCTTTCTGATTATGGAAGGGATGGCTCGAGCATCCATTACAAGGCTTGGGTCTGCTCTAATCCGGAATGTGGTTTTCATCTGCGTATCGACAATGGTGAGTTGAGCATGGGTAACCAGATAGGGCCAGCCCCCATAAAGAAATAGGCGGACATTGTCCGACCGGCTGATGGATCGCGGCAGACTAAAGACAAATACGGGACTGAAGATCGGATCTCTCACGGTCGCTCTGCTCCTCTGGTTCCATATAGCCACCGAGAAGGATTCGTACGAGCGGACGGTTGAGATACCGCTGCAGGTCGTCGGTATCGCCGAGGGGTATGTGATCGCGGACGAGATTCCCGCTACCTGGCCGGTTCGGTTCAGGGGCAGTGGCAAGAGGCTCCTGATCCTGCCCTGGCGTGATCTTGCCGTGCGCGTGGATGCCAGCGATATCCGATCGCGCGGATCCCTGACCCTGGGTGTCGATAACGTGATCTACCCCGAGGCGCTCGACCTTGAAGTGCTCGAGGTCCTCCCTCCTGAGCAGATACTCATCCGGCTCGATCGGCTGGAGCAGGTCCGGCTTCCGGTGATAACTCCTGTCGAAATCCAGATGGCACCAGGCTACACGCGTGTCGGTGAGGTACGGGCAGTACCCGATTCAGTCACCATCACCGGGCCCGCGCGGGATATTGGCCGTCTCTCATGGGTGGAGACGGATACGCTGAAGATCCGGAGAGTGAGGGAGCCAATCGATGTGGAGATGCCGGTTCTGATCCCCTCGATCTACAACATTAATGTCGAGCCCGCGGTGGTCAGGATCGTGTACGATATCCAGGATCTGGGGGAACGGGTCTTCGAGAATATCCCGATTACCTTCATCGGTACCGACAGACCTGAACGATTCCTTGCCGAACCTCGATCGGCGAGCGTCACCGTACAGGGCGGCACGGGACTCCTCGAGGCACTGAATCGGGAAGATATCGAGCTTCTCCTCGATATGAGCCTGATACTCCCTGATGGTCTCACACTGGTCAAACCCAGGATCGTACTGCCGCAGGGTATCACCCTGAAGGTTCTTGAGCCGCCGTTATTCCGGGTTACCGAGTATTGAGTCACGGAGATCGTGTAATGGACACTGATCGACTCATCTCGGAAACACCTGTTGTGCTCGGTATCGAAACTTCCTGCGACGAAACCGCTGCGGCGGTCGTGCACGGATGGCGGAAGATCCTGGGCAATGTGGTCGTCAGCCAGGAGGTGCACGCCGACTGGGGTGGGGTGGTGCCCGAACTGGCGTCGAGGGAGCACCTCAGGCTCACTCTCCCCTCGGTCCGGCAGGCAATGTCCACAGCGGGCGTGACCTGGAAGGACCTCGACGGCATAGCCGTCACGAGAGGACCTGGACTGATAGGCGCTCTGCTGGTAGGCATCTCAGTCGCGAAGGCCCTTTCTCTCGGTACCGATCTTCCGTTGATAGGGGTAAACCATCTGGAGGGTCATCTCTTCAGCCTGCTGCTCGAGGATCCCGAGTGGAGACCCCCTTATCTGGTGCTGATTGCCAGCGGCGGCCATACGGAACTTCACATGGTGGAGGACCTCGGTGTCTATCGCCGGCTGGGCTCCACGGTGGATGATGCCGTGGGTGAAGCGTTTGACAAGGTTGGTGTACTGCTCGGTCTCGAATACCCTGCCGGGTCGAGACTCGATGCACTCGCCGAAGAGGCAGAGTACGATTCCCTCCGGTTTCCGGTGGCCCGTGTTGATGTTCAAGGGCACAACTTCTCATTCAGCGGCCTCAAGACGGCCGTCATGACCCACTGGCGGGCAATCCCCGAGGATGAACGAGACTCGCACCGGAGCACTGTTGCGTCAGCGTTCCAGCGAGCGGCGGTACAGGCTCTGGTTGAGGGTGTGGAGGCCGCGCTTGAAGATACGAAAGCGCCGCGGTTCGGTGTGACCGGTGGCGTGGCCAGTAACCGGGAGCTCCGTCGCCAGCTTACCGCGCTCGCCCGCCGGAAGGGTGTGGATGTGGCGTTTCCGGGTCCCCGGCTCTGCACCGACAACGCGGCGATGATCGCTGCCGCCGGAGCCTTCCATCTGGCCGATGGGCGACGTGACGGCATTGACATGGATGCCGACCCATCACTTAGGTTGCCATCACAGGCCTTCAGCTCCTCGATCGAAGATACACCGGGAGGCAAAGTCTGACTGTGCGATAGCCGTTCCTCCCCGTAGCCCTCCGTTACATCAGTTCCCCCCGTAGCCCTCCGATACATATGTTCCCCCCGTAGCCCTCCGTTGCATCAGTTCCGCTTGAAGCCCCCCGAACAGGCCACCCTCCGGCCGTTGCATGATGAGGGTACTCATGAGACCAGCACTGGTTCTCCCGTTCCTCATGCTCTGCGGCACAGGTCCGGTCAACAGGCCGGAGTGCGCGGGACAGCATGAATCCGGCGGGGTGAGGTTCAACGAGGTTCTGGCCAATGCCCCCGGCCCCGAGGGGGATGGCGGCGGTGAATGGATCGAACTCAGGAATGACGGAGACCATGCCGTCGATCTCGCGGGGTGGGCCGTGGGGGATGCCTACGATCCCGTCGATCTGATCATGCCGTGGCAGACCGGAGGCCCGACACTTCTCGGGCCGGCCGGCCTTGCGCTTATTCTCGATCCCGACGCCGATCCGGCATCGCTCGCCCTCCCTCCGGGTGTTCTTGTTCTGAAACCGGATGATACATCGCTGGGCAACGGACTCCGTGCCGCAGGTGAGCAGCTCGTTCTCATTGATTCCGGCGGAACTCCTGCCGACTCAGTCACCTGGGAGTCGGATGCCGGTGACGGGATCTCGTGGGAACGACAGGTGAGTGATTCGGGTCTGATTTCGTGGTCGCCGTGCCGGGCACCTGCCGGATCAACACCGGGTAGAGAAAACTCCCTGGCGCCGGTACCCCACAGACCGCTTTCAAGAGTCATCACTGAAGTACAGCCCAGACCCCTCGAAGGGTGGTGCGAGTGGCTGGAATGCTCGGTAGTCGACACTGTGGGGGAATCGGCCACAGGGCCTGAGGCCACAGGGCTCGAGGCCACATGGCTCGGATGGATCGTTACCGTACGCTCCCTGGCATCTCCCGGATCTTCGGGAAGAAAAAAGGTGATCGGTGAGCGAACCGGCCGGATGCTCCTCATCGCGTCGGATCGAACGGTCAGGATTCCATCTCAATCCAGCAGTCATGAGGCTCCCATCGATCCTCTGGTCTGGCCGGGACTGCGGATCGCTGATGGGGGCAGTGTCATCACGCTGACCGATCCGTCCGGAACGGTCGTGGACAGCGCGGTGATCCGTCCGGTGGCAGGACTTCCCCGTGGATTCTCCTGGCAGCGATGGCGACCCGATCTGCCGGGCTGGTCGCCTGATGCCTGGGGCATCGGGCGATCGACCGAGGATGTGACACCCGGGTGGGTAGGCACCATTCAGAATCCGGCGGAAAACACTGATCAGTTTAGGATCTGGACGAGCCATCACCCCGATGGCCGGATCACGTTGGAGTGGACCTCACCGGTCGATCGCCTGCGTATCCGGGCACGCCTCTTCGATATGTCGGGGCGCGAGGTGTCAACCCTCATTCGGGGGATCATGGTTCCGGGCACCGGGCACCAGATCTGGAATCCAGGATCGGGGAGTGACCGGGTGGAACCGGGTATCTACCTGCTGGTTGTGGAGGCGTTCGATGAAGTCAGCGCCCGGAAGTGGGTGGTGCGTCGGGCCGTGGGGGTGCGCCCGTGAAGGCCCGCGTGTTCCTCTCATCATGGTTGAGCCCGCTGCGGGCTGTGATGACACTTCTGGCAGTGCTCACCGTGTACCTGCAGCTTCCGGCAGTGATCAAAGCCCAGGACCTGCTGCCGCCGCGGCAGGGCTGGACCGCCCAGGGCGCCGGGTCACTGCTGGATTCCTCCGCTGCTCCGGGAGCTTCACTCCTCTCCCTTGATCGCGGTCCCGACTGGTGGATTTACCATGCGAGACCATACGACGTTGCCGGGCTCTCGTACTCGGGAGCCGCGCTGGCAGTCAGATACCATCAGGTGAGCGGTGCCGTCGAATGGCGGCAGCTGGCAGGTGATGGCCTCATCCATCGATCGATACATGTGGTGATGGCGGCAGTGTTCAGACGCTCCGGGAGCATGCCGCGGTCGCCGGGTTCGCCGCAGCCGGAAAAAACTCTGCTGGCGGCCGGCATAACCTTCATGGGCATCAACGGGTCGGGAGCCGGGAACCTGAGATGGACACGTCTCAGACTCGGCATGGCACACGCGTTTCGTAGTGCCTGGTCCGTCGCCGCTGAAATACGGGGACCGATCGGGGGAGCGTACAAACGCGGCCGAACTCATTTCGTGTGCGCGATTGCGTGGAATGGTGATCCCTGTTCCCTGCGGATCGGCGCATTGAAGCAGTCGCGATCTCCACTGGAACCTTCGATCGTGATCAGCTGGCGGTATGGTGGCATGCGACTCAGCGCGGGTGGATGGGGCAGTCCTGTGGCGCCCGCGGCGGGGATCGACCTGACCATCGCGGGGATCATCTGGGGCATTGAGGGTCGCTGGATCGCGGGGCCGGGACTCTACCTGCTGTGGAGCATCAGGGCCCCGGCCGGTGGTGCATGATGGATCCCTTGATCGTGATCATGTTCATAAAGCTCATGACCGGCGGGCTGATCGCCGACCACCGCTGGATGGAGATCACGCGTGATCTTGTGGTAGACGCCGAATTACGCCTGCCCGAACCAGCCCAGGGGCGGGACACCCGGGTCTGGCTCAGGAGGAGCGACCGGACCCGGATTCTCACGCTGCAGACTTCGATCGATCCGTTCCGGGACCGGCTCAAAGCCAGGCTCCGTTTCAGAGTGGACTGCGATCTGATGGGCGGTACTCCCGTCGCCAGTACCGCTGTTGAGGTCAGATCGGGCAGATGGAAACTGCAGGTCGGTCCACTCAGGGGAGGAATGGGGGGTGGGGCACTCGTGCGCGCCAATGCGCTGGATTACCGGGGCGCCGGAGTGCAGTCGGCCTGGTCGGGGGTGCCGTCCGGCCTGAGGACAGGCCCGGCCTCGGCGTCCTCCGATGCCCCGCTGAGTATCACGCTGCGCAGAGTGGACGGTAGAGGGCCCTCCCTGGCGATCCTTCAGGATCGCGGAACTCATCAGGAACGAAACGATCCCGTCATCGCTCTGGGGGTGCTCAACCGGGAGGGGTGCGGAGGCGTCATCCTTGGATCAGGTGCGGGCACCGCCGCTGAGATAGTGTTGGGAAGCCGGAAGGGCCCCGTACGCTGGCGGCTGAGTGCCGCGCGCTGGTGCTCCCCCGACCGTGAAGATGGCGCCTCGCTGGAGGCGGTGATGACGTCGGGCAAAGGCCCCGTGAGCTGGGAGATGCGGTTCTGGTCGTGGGATGGAAGCGCACCCCCCATGGCTCCACCGGTGCCGGGAGCGACAAAGGACCGGAGACGGGGAATCCGCCTTGCGGCGGGAATGAATCCCCCCGGTCCCCTGCGAGGGGATCTGTCGGTTGTGGCGGCAGGGGCTCCCGGACAGGTTGCGGGACCTGGTTGGTGGAGAGAGCAGCTCGAGGTCAGCTGGAGATCGCTTCGCAGGGCAGGGTGGCTGCTGAGGCTTCGGCGGACCACCGACCTTGAACGGTTGAGCTGGGAACCCGATCGCATGACAGAGCGCCGGCTTGGGGTCGCCCGGCTCTGGAGCGGTACCAGGGGGAAGTTGAGCGGATCGGGAGAGCTGCGCGCTGAATCTGAAAACAGCCGCACCCCGTCGATCGGCGGGTGGCTGCAGACCGAGTTCCAGGGCAAGGGCTGGAACGGATTCGTCCGCGGGACGTATTCACAGCCACAGCCGGGACTTCCCCTCTACTGGTATGAGCCGGGACCAACGTATATCTGGCGCCTGAGAGCAGAGAGGGAACGGAACCTGCGGTTCACCATCGGTTTCTCCACCCGACCGGAGGGGCTCCGCTGTCAGATAGAACTCACACCTGGTTCAGAGGCCGGTTTTCTGGTGGGCTGGCGGACGTCCTGGTGAATAACCTGTTGACGTATACCGTCACGCGTGACGATGGTGACGCTCGTGAGATCTGCATGGTGCGACATAAACCTGGACGCTCTGGAAGCGAACGCCCTGAAGCTGGCCGGGATCGCCGGAGTACCGTTACTGCCGATCGTAAAGGCGAACGCGTACGGTCATGGCGTGGAGGCGGTTGTGGAGCGCCTTGCCGCGCTCGAACAGGTCTGGGGAGTGGGAGTCGTTCTGGTGGCCGAGGCGAGCCATCTGCGAGAGCACGGATACCGGGGAAGGATCCTGATACCGGGCGGGCTTCTGCCGGAGCAGGCAGAGGAGGCTCTCGAATGTGACGCCGTGATCGCCCTCTCCGACATGCAGATGGCCAGGGCCCTCGACGCGAAAGCAAGAGGACGCGGCACCCGGCAGTGTGTCCACCTGAAGGTTGACGTGGGGATGCACCGCCTCGGATTTCCCTTTAAAGAGGCCGAGTCGGCAGCCCGGGATATTGCAGCCCTGGAAGGACTCACACTCGAGGGTGTGATCACCCATCTGGGAGCGGCGCACTCAGATGATGAGGCATCGCTGGAGAGAACCCGATCAGAGGTGGCACGATTCGCCCGGCTTGTGGAACGCCTCCGGAAGAACCATGGAAAACTGATCGCCCACGCCGCGAACTCGAGCGCTCTTCTTTCCGTGAGGGAAGCGGCCTTCGATCTGGTACGACCCGGACTGACTCTCTACGGATGGACACCGGCGGACTGGCTTTCCCGTGGCGTGCAGCTCGAACCGGTTATCGCCGTGCGGGCATGTGTAGCCGTGGTCAAGACGACCACTGCCGACGCCCTGGTGGGATATTCCCAGACACCGGTCGGTGAAGGTCGAAGGATCGGTATTATCCCGATCGGTTATGCCGATGGCATCCCGAACCGGTGGGGACTTGAAGGGGGATATGTGCTCTTTCCGTCGGGCAGGGCCCCGCTCCTGGGAAGTGTGAGCATGGACTCCTGCGTAGTTGACCTGACCGATCTCCCCGAGGAGGGTATCGGCAGTACCGCGCTCCTCATGGGAGCGGGACCTGAGGGGACCATCGATCCAGCCGAGATCGGCATGGCCACCGGGAGGGGACCGTACGAAATGCTGGTCGGGCTCAACGGTCGTCTCCCGCGACGCTACCACAGTGTCATGCCCCGGTTGTTGCGTGACGGGGCACCAGGGACGGGTGATCGACTGAACGGATAGATAGTTCACGTCAGGGCCGGTTGCACCCCCACGATCCTATTGCTTACCTTGCAATTCTCAGCCATCGGGTGTCATGTCGCGGTTGTTGCGTGACAGGGCAGCAGAGATGACAGAACACTCCCCGGCTGGTGGAAAGGATGGATTCATGACCGATCGTCCCGAGCCCGTGCGCACATCCCTCTACGACAGACATCGAGCACTCGGAGCGAAGATAGTGGATTTTAACGGATTCCTGATGCCGGTCCAGTATTCGGGGATCCAGGATGAGCATCGCCGTGTGAGGACCGGGGTCGGGATGTTCGACATCAGTCACATGGGAGAATTCGAGATCTGGGGTCAGGACGCCTTCGAATACGTGCAGCGGATGGTGACCAACGACGTGGGACAGCTCAAGACATTCCAGGTCCAGTACACCGGCCTCTGTTACGAACATGGAGGGCTGGTCGACGACCTGACGCTCTACCGGTTTCCCGATCATTATCTGATGGTGGTCAATGCTTCCAATATCCCCAAAGACCTCGACTGGCTCGAACAGCACATCACCGGTGATGTGGAGATCCGGAATCGCAGTGAGGAGGTCTCGCTCATCGCGCTGCAGGGCCCGCAGTCCGAAGCCGTGCTCCGGGAACTTACCGCAACGGACCTGGAGAGAATATCATTCTACTGGTTCGTGCCGGGTGAGATAGCCGGGGTTCCCGCGGTCATCTCACGAACCGGGTATACGGGAGAAGATGGTTTCGAGATCTATATGGACGATCCCCAGGGAGCCGGAACGGTGTGGGACGCCCTGATGGAATCTGGCGAGAGTGCCGGGATCGTTCCGGTGGGACTCGGTGCGCGGGATTCCCTCAGACTGGAAGTGGGCTATAATCTCTATGGAAATGATATCTGGGAGGAGACCACGCCGCTTGAGGCGCGCATGGCGTGGACAGTCAACTTCGACAGTGGCGATTTTCTCGGACGCGATGCCTTGCTGAAGCAGAAGGAGGATGGTTTGAGCCGCCGGCTGGTCGGCCTCGAACTGCATGGAAGGGCTTTTCCCCGCCCCGGCTATCCCGTCTTGCACGGTGAGGCCGAAGTCGGGCAGGTAACCAGCGGAACCGTAGGCCCCTCGGTGGGTGTTCCGATCGCCATGGCGTACGTGCCGAATGATCTGGCCGGCAGGGGGAGTGAGCTCATCGTCGAATGTCGGGGACGGAAGGTGGAAGCCACTGTCGTCAGACTACCATTCTATACCGAAGGCAGCAGGAAATAACCGTTGAATACGCCACGAACACCCGAAATGGGAGTACAGGTCTATTTCGCTCCCGGTGAGGTCAATGAGGATGCAGTACGGGGGCGTACGGTGGTTGTAATCGATGTTCTGCGAGCGACCACCTCGATCATCACCGCCATCCATCATGGTGCCCGGGGAGTCATCCCGGCCAAAAGCATTGAAGACGCCACTGAGATGGTATTGAAGCTGGGCATGGATGACGTCCTGCTCTGCGCCGAACGGGATATGGAGCGTGTTGAGGGGTGTGATCTCGGCAATTCACCGGCTGAGTATACCCGCGAACGGGTTGAGGGCAGACTGCTTGTGCTGTCGACATCAAACGGCAGCCGGGCGATCGTGGCTTCCCGGAGCGCACGCAGGGTGATCATCGGGGGGTATGTGAACGCCGGGCGGGTTATCGACGAGATCGAAAAAGGGGACGACGTGGTCATTGTGTGCGCCGGCCACCATGGGGGCTTCTCTCTCGAGGACACCGCGTGCGCGGGATTCATTCTGCACCGGCTGAGTGAGACGACCGGGCGTGACACCCTGCCCCTGAATGATGGTGCCTGGGTGGCTCTTGAACTGGGCAAGAGGAACCCGAAGAGCCCGCTTCGCATGCTCCGACGGGCTGCTCACAGTCGAAGGCTGGAGGAGGCCGGTTTCGGGAGTGACCTGGCCCTGTGCGCTGATGTTGACTCCCATCCGGTCCTCCCGGTATTGAAGGATTACATGATCGTTCATTCCGACCAGGTATTCTGAATCTCGTGGAGAGTCAATCAGGGCGCTGTCGGTGTTCGGACGGCAACGTAGTGTCATGTCAGGTGACAAACGTCTGCACCGAGAGTGATGCCGGGCCCGGCCGGCAAGGCGCGGCGGCGAGGCATAGCGGTGGCTATGGAGAGGAGTCGGAACGCAGCAGGTCGGGATTCGGCGCCGCTCGAATGCGACGGTTGTTGCGTGATAGGGTAGTAGGCTCTGTCAGGGTCATGACGGATACTGGCGGAGGGGTTTGGATATGAGCAGGAACGTTTCCAGGGGACGTCGCAAGAAGCGCAAGTCCAGCCGCAGGGGCGAGGTGCTCGGTATCGTTGTACTGCTCCTGGGATTCGTTCTGCTGTTGAGTCTCATCTCTTACAGCCCGACCGACCCGCCCGCCTTCGATTCCGCGGCTGATGATCCACGGAACTGGATGGGCCGGCTGGGAGCGCTCCTCGCGTACGGGATGGTCGGGAAGCTCGGCAGGATTCCGCCGCTCCTCACGATTCTGGTGATCCTGCTCTGGGGATGGAGACTCCTGCGCAATTCCGCGAACCGGGCGCTGGTTGCCACGTCGCTGAAGATCCTGGGAATCCAGGTGCTCCTCTCAATCCTGCTGGCCTTCCCCCACTTCCTGCTCAATGAGACGATCTCATACGATCTCGCGGGGGAGTGGGGTGGACAGATCGCCGGGTTCCTGGTGACCAACGTCGGCATAGGTGCGCCTCTGGTCTGGCTCACGCTGCTGATTCTCTTCCTGATGGCGGCATTCGGCCTCAAACCGGGTGAGATAGCCGGGGCGGTGGCCTCGATCGGACGCACGACCGGGAGTGGGGTTGCCTCTATCTCAGGTCTGGTGGGCAAGGTATTCACCTCTATTGTTTCCGGTGTTCGATCGATTGGTGCATCGGTCGGTCGCAGGCGAACCACGAAAAGGGCAGAGAGCGTTGAAACCGGGGAGGCGGAACCCGCCTCTCTCGAAACAGTGGAGCCCTCACCAACCGACGTGGCCGAAGTGACTCCATCTGCTGAACCGGTACCTGCTCCGGTGCCGGATGCGGCCGACGAGGTGAAGGAAGAAGCTGAAACCATCAAGGTCAAACCGGTCAGGAGCAGGCCGACGGGGCAACGGAAGGCCGGGGATTCAGCCAGGTCGTCAATGGGTGGCAGGACGTTCAACCTGCCATCATTCGACATCTTTTCCCTGCCGGCTCCGGACGAGCGGGGTCCCGCTGAGGATGAGATCAGAAAGGAAGCGGAACTCCTGCAGGAGAAACTGCTCTCCTTCGGCGTCAAGGCCGAGGTGACCGGCTGGCAGACCGGTCCTGTTATCACCCGCTTCGAAATCGAACCGGCTCCCGGTGTGAAAGTGAACCAGATCGTGAATCTGGCTGACGATCTCGCCCTCGCGATGCGGGCGAAACGGATCCGGATAGTGGCACCGATTCCGGGCAAGGCCGCGGTTGGCGTTGAGATCCCGAATCACACTCCGCGGGTTGTGCGCCTCCGGGAGGTACTCGAATCGGAGGCGTTCGCTGATCCGGAAAACAAGATTCCCATGGCCCTCGGCATGGATATCGGCGGTTCACCCTTCGTCATGGACCTGGCCAGGATGCCCCACCTGCTGCTGGCCGGGACCACCGGTTCGGGCAAGAGCGTGAGCATCAACGTGATCATCGCGAGCATCCTTCTTCGCATGAGTCCGGAGGAATGCCGGTTCATCATGGTCGATCCGAAGATGCTCGAGCTGGCGATTTACAACCGCATCCCCCACCTGATCACTCCAGTCGTTACGAATCCGAAAAAAGCGCTCGACGCCTTGCGTTGGGCCGTCCTCGAAATGGAACGGCGATACGACAAACTGGCTGCGGCGATGGTCCGTGACCTTGAGCAGTACAACGCCAAAGTGGTAAAGAGGAGGGAGGAGGCGGAGAAGGAGGAGGCGGAGAAGAAGGAGGCGGAGAAGAAGGGGGCAGAGAAGAGGAGCGGGGGGAACGGCATCGGTGACGGTGATGGAGATGGTGACGGAGACGGTGGCGGGGACGGTGGCGGGGACGATGGGGGAGACGATGAGGGCCGGGAGGAAAATGACCTGATCGATCCACTTCCCTATATCGTCATCATCGTGGATGAACTCGCCGACCTGATGCTCACCGCGTCGGTAGACATAGAGACCCTGATCCAGCGTCTGGCGCAGAAAGCCAGGGCCGTGGGGATACACCTGATCCTGGCTACACAGCGACCCTCTGTCGATGTCATAACCGGGCCGATCAAGGCCAACTTTTCATCACGGATCGCGTTCCAGGTCCCCTCAAAGATAGATTCCCGCACGATTCTCGACGCGAATGGGGCTGAAAAACTTCTGGGGCAGGGAGACATGCTCTTCATGAATCCCGTCCTTCCCGAACCGCTCAGAGTCCACGGATCCTTCATCTCAAATGAGGAGATCGAACAACTGGCGAACCTTGTCACCGGTCAGGAGTTTGAAGGTGAAGATGTGGACATATTCGCTCCCGCGGGTGGTGACCCGGGCGGCATGGGCGCGGCCGGCCAACAGATGGATGAGTTCCTGCGGGATGCCGCCTGGATTGTGGTAACCAACAGGCAGGGCTCGATCAGTCTCATACAGCGAAGACTGGGGGTCGGGTACACACGCGCGGCCCGTATCATGGACCAGCTCGAGATGCTGGGAGTGGTCGGTCCGCCCGACGGAACCAAGGCGCGGCATGTGCTGATGAACGAAGAACACCTGGAGGATGTCTCCTGGGACGGAAAGTGAAAGCAGATATGTTGCGTGACAGGGCACCGGTAAAATCTCTGATCAGTCGGACCTGCCAGGCGCTCCTCCTGGGAGGTTTTCTCTATTCAGCGCCGGCGGTGACCTCTGCGCAGGAAACACATACCCTCGAGCTGATGGATATCATGTCGGGTCTCCGCTCGACCTGGCAGAATATGGAGGGACTCTCTGCCCGTTTCACCCACACCTTCGTGTGGGTCCTCGCGGGAGAAACACAGGTAACCAGGGGCAGGTTGTGGCTTGCGGGCCAGAATCGGTTCAGGCTGGAATTCGAGGATCGGGTGATGGTCTCAGACGGCACCACTATCTGGGATCACGACCGGAAGCAGAAGCAGGTTCTTCTCATGAATGCGGACCCTTCCCGGGGAATCGCGAACCAGCAGCAGCTCTTTCTCGCCTATACTGATAATGTCGACGCCACATGGGTCAGGGAGGAGGGAAAGGATGAGGACCGGCGGGTGGTGATCCGTATCAACCGTGGTCCTGATGCCGATCCGAGGGTAGTGGAAATCCGGGTCGATCCTCTGAGAATGCTTGCCCTTCGCGCCGATTATACTGATGGCGCCGGCAATATCCACACGTATGAGATGGAAGAGGTGGAGCAGGGAGCCCAGCCGGAGGAGAAGTTCACCTTCACGATCCCCGAAGGCGTTACTGTCGTGGATATGCGACATGGGGGTGGGGAGTGAGCAGTTGGGTTCTGCTGGCTGCGCTCGGTGCGGTTGCCGCGATCGACAATGCGGCGTTCTTCCAGGGAATGCTGCACCAACCGCTGGTCATCTGCACCATTCTCGGGTCAGCTCTCGGTCTCCCCATGGAGGGCGCCTATTTCGGCGCGCTGCTCCAGCTGCTCTGGCTCAAGCGCTTGCCGGTTGGAGTCTCGATCCATCCCGACATCGGTCCCGTGGCCGCCGGGGCCGCCGGTGGAGGATTGATCGCGTTCGAGTCAGGACTGATGGATATGGGTATCGCGGGTATCGCGGTTCTCCTGACGGCGATCATCTTCGTACGGATAGGCGGCCGTCTCGTGGTGCTGCAGCGGGAGGCCCAGGGTGGTTTCATCCCCCGCGCTGAGCGGGTTATCGAAGCAGGCCGACCCGGTCGGATCAGACTTCTGCTGCTTGAGGGGATCGCCATGTCTGCTACCCGCGGCATCATCATGTCGGTGGCCGCTGCGGGATTCCTGTTGCTCCTCCTGATCGTGCTTCGCGCGCTTCCCCTCGAAAACGTGATCCAGCCCTATACGCTCCTTGCCGGTGTACTCGGGCTTGGGATCGGCTCGGTACTGGAACTCTTCGACCGTCGTGAACTGCTGCCCTGGGTGGCAGCCGGTGTGCTGGTCGGAATCATCACCATGGTCGTGATCTGATGGCGCGCAAGGTTCGCAGTTCGAGTCTTTTCGCCGGCTTTCTCTCCAGCTTTGCCGTGCAGGCGACCTACAATTACGAGCGATACCAGAACCTGGGTCTGCTTGCCATACTGCTCCCGGCACTCAGGGACATAAATCCCGATCCCGACGACCTGAAGAAGGCTCTGGCGAGACACTCCGGCTATTTCAACACCAATCCCTACCTGGCGACCTTTACCGCGGGTGCGCTCATCCGTGCCGAGGAGGAAATCGCCGAACATGATGCCCCTGACGGTGATGACCTCTGGACCGATCGCTTCAAGCAGGTCAGCGGGAGCGTGCTCGGCAATCTGGGGGACCGGTTCTTCTGGGGCGGCCTCCGGCCGCTTGCCGGTCTGATCGGTATCCTGACATACCTGCTCTCGCCGCTCTACGGGGCGCTTGCCCTGATCGTGGTCTTCAATATTCCCCAGATCGTCATCAGGGCCGAGGGAATCAGGTTGGGATATGAAGCGGGCAGAGGAGTGGTCACCTCGGTGGTCGGAGATCGAGGCTCGAAGGCCATTATATGGGTCAAACGACTGGGGGCCCTTGCCCTCGGTATGGTTGTACCCTTTCTGATCGCCCATCCATCCACACCCGGCGGATTCGGGGGCGTGTTGCTGGTCGTCGGTACGGCGGCGGCTGGCTGGTTCTTCCTCCAGAGAAGGAAACTGCGTATCGTTACTCTCTTCATCCTGGCAGTTGCTCTGATATTCATCCTGGCACTTTCTGCCCGGCTCACCTGAGATCGGAACGATGAAGATAGCCAGGAACATCACCATCGAGAACCCCCTGGGCCTGCATGCCCGTCCCGCGGCGATATTCGTACGGACGGCATCTCGTTTCGCCAGTGAAATCCATGTAGCGCGGGGGGACATTCGGGTTAGCGGTAAGAGCATCATGGGGATTATGATGCTTGCAGCCGAACAGGGTGCGGAAATCGTTGTTGAGGTCGAGGGTGAAGATGCAGAAGAGTGTCTTGAAGCCCTCACCGCTGTTCTGAGTACTGATCTGGAAAAAGGCGGGCAGTAAGCCTGCAGTCATCTTTCCGGAGTGACAATCAATGGATCGTATGATCAGTGGCATTCCCGCGTCGCCTGGGTTCGCTGTCGGGGAAGCGTATCTGCTTGAACGGGGAAGCATCACCGTCGAGGAGCGCACGCTCGAACCTGATGAGATTCCGGCGGAAATCGAACGGTTCGAGCTGGCTCTCGATCTGGCGCGTTCCGGGGTCAAGGCCCTCCAGAAGCGGATTGCGCAATCGATGGGGGAAGAGGGTATAGGCATCTTCGGTGTCCACCTGATGATCCTCCAGGATCCCATGGTGGTTGAGGAAACCATCAAGGGTGTCCAGCAGTCACTGATCAACAGCGCAACAGTCTTCAGCGATATCATGACCCGATTGAGGGATGGACTCTCAAACGCGGACGATGAGTACCTGGCCCAGCGGGCCCTCGACATCGAGGATGTGCGGCGTCGCGTACTCGGGCATCTGGTGCCGGGCGGTCGGCTCTTCCTGAAGCAGTTGCAGAGACCGGTCGTGGTGATAGCGCGTGAGCTTACACCGTCCGAGACCGCCCAGCTCGATCCGGAGAAAGTATTGGCATTCGTGACCGAGGCCGGTGGTCGAACCAGCCATGCGGCGATCATGGCCCGCAGTCTCGGCGTTCCCGCGGTAGCGGGTGTATCCAGAATCACGGAACGAGCCAGAACCGGGTCACTTGTCGCGGTCGATGGTACCTCAGGGCAGGTAGCCCTGAACCCGGACGAACGGACGATCAAGTTCTTCGAGTCGCAGAAGGCGATCTTCGCCGAGCTGGAGCGGGAGCTGCTGAAGCTGAAGAACCTTCCCGCCGTTACTCTGGATGGCCGGGAGGTGGAACTCTCCGCGAACGTCGAGGACCCGATGGACATGGAGAACGTGATCAGATACGGCGCGAGCGGGATCGGTTTGCTGCGCACCGAATATCTCTATCTCGACCGGGGGGAGCTCCCGCAGGAAGATGAACAGTACGCCGACTACCGTGAGATCGTGGAGAAGGCGGCGCCTGACTCGGTCATCATCCGCACCTTTGATCTGGGTGGCGACAAGATCGGCGTGGGGCCCAAATCACCGCTCGAAGGGAATCCCTCCCTCGGCTGGCGGGCGATCCGCGTCAGTCTCTCCGAAATCGAGCTCTTCCACACACAGCTGCGAGCGATACTGCGCGCATCAGCTCACGGTTCCGTGAAAATCCTCTTCCCGATGATCAGCGGGCTCGAGGAACTCCGGCAGTCAAAGGAGGCTCTCGAGAGGGCCCGCGAAAGTCTGCGCGAGAAGGGAATTCCTTTCGACGAAGACATCCCCGTCGGGATCATGATGGAACTGCCTTCGGCATGCGTCATGGCCGATACCATGGCCCTCGAAGCAGATTATCTCTCTCTCGGGACCAACGATCTGATTCAGTATTCCCTGGCCGTCGACCGTGGTAATCCACGGGTGGCCTACCTCTATCAGGAGCTGCATCCGGCCATACTGAAGCAGATCAAAGCGGTGATCGATGCCGGTCACCGGCACGGACGGTGGGTGGGAATGTGTGGTGAAATGGCCGCCAATCCCCTTGCGACGATGATCCTGATCGGGATGGGGCTGGATGAGTTCAGCATGAGCCCCGAGCTTCTGCCCGAGATCAAGAAGATCATCCGGTCATGCACTCATGCCGAGGCGAAGGCGTGCGCCGATGAAGCCCTGCAGGAAACAACCATAGAAGGGGTCACGCGCGTTGCCCGCCGCTATATGAGAGGCAAGCTGGGCGACCTTATCACCGAAATGCTGAATCATGTGACACCCTCTTCAGCCGAGGCATCTGATGAGAACGAGGGGAAAGAGAATGCATGAAGATCCGCGGCACCTTCTTGACGACACAGGCGCTCTTGCGCAACAGGATCCTGCTGACATGCTCGGGCTGGTGGAGAACGCCGCGGATCAATGGAAGGAAGCAGCGGCGGCAACCACCTCTTTTGCGCCTCCGGAGGAGTGGCGCAGGTTCCGAAGGGTAGTGGTGGCCGGGATGGGAGGATCGGCGATCGCCGCGGATGTCGCGGCAACCTGGCTGAGCAGAAGATGGCCGGTCTCGATTCATGTCATTCGTGACTACTCCCTCCCTCTCTGGGTTGATGAAGAGACGCTCGTAGTGGTCTGTTCCTACTCAGGCAACACTGAAGAGACCCTGAGCGTGTGGCGTGAAGCCGGCAGGCGGGGGCTGGAGAGGGCTGTGATCACCTCGGGGGGCGAACTCGGGAAGGAAGCCGGCAGTGAAGGGATTCCTTCGATCGCGCTTGCGGGGGGACTGCCGCCCCGCGCGGCCTTCCCCTCGGCCTTCGTAAGCCTCGTGCGCCTTCTTTCCGGAGTGGGACCGGAAGGCGATAACGCGCCCGGCGGGGAGGCCACGCTCCGGGAGATGGCGTCGGTGCCGGAAACGCTGAGTGAACTTCGCCTGACATACGGGCGCGATGTTGTTGTGCTCAGGAATCCAGCCAAGGAGCTGGCTCTCTGGATAGGGATTGGATGGCCGGTGATCTACGCTCCTGAATATCCGCTCGCCCCTGTTGCCCTCAGGTGGCGGGGGCAACTGGGTGAAAACGCCAAGCGGGTAGCCTCAGGTCACCTCCTTCCGGAGATGAACCATAACGAGATCGTTGGTTGGGAAGTGCAGAAGGAAATCTACCCGATGACGAGGGTGGTGATGATGGAGGATCTGGATGAGGGTGAGAGAACGGCCAGGCGGGTCGGAATCACCGCCAGACTGCTCGAGGGAGCGGGAGCCTCTGTCAGACGCGTCTCCGCAAGCGGCGAAAATCTGCTGACGCGCATGATGAGTCTCATCAGCCTGGGAGATTACACCAGCGTCTATCTCGGGGCCGCCTGGGGGGTTGACCCGACTCCGGTGAAAAAGATCGATCATCTGAAATCAATACTCGCGGAGGCTGAGTAATGAAGGCCCTGATCCCGGTAGCCGGCACCGGCACACGTCTGCGACCCCACACCTATACGGTTCCGAAAGCCCTGATCAATATTGCCGGAAAAACCATCCTCGGACACATCGTTGATATCCTTCTCGATGCCGGTATCGAAGAGTACATCTTCGTGACGGGATATTTGGGAGATCGCGTGCGGCAGTGGGCCGAAGAGACGTACGACATCTCCATGGAATGGGTCGTGCAGAAGGAAATGGCCGGACTCGGGCACGCGGTTCTCCAGGCAGGGAACGAGTTCGCGGGTGAGCCGGTATTCATTGTCCTGGGTGACACCATCTTCAGAGCCGACATCGACGGCGTGCTGGAGCGGGGAGGCAACAGTCTCGGGGTGATGGAAGTGGATGATCCCAGCCGGTTCGGGGTAGTCGTCGTAGAAGGGGAGAAGGTAGTCAGGCTCGTTGAAAAACCCGAACAGCCGATCAGCCACCTGGCCATCGCGGGACTCTACCACATCACCGATTGTGAACTCCTTCTCACCTCCCTTGAGCGTCTCGTGACGGAGAACATCCGTACCCGGGGTGAATATCAGCTCACCGACGCCCTCGCGCTGATGCTGAAGGGGGGAGCCACGTTCAGAACCTTCGCGCTCGACGCCTGGTACGATTGCGGGGTTCCCGCGACCGTCCTTGATACAAATCGTGCGCTTCTCGATGCGTCAGGTGGTCGATCAGCGGAGACGGGGGATCAGACGATCATCGTTCCCCCCGTGCATATCGGCGAAGGTGCGGAACTGACCTCTTCGGTTGTCGGCCCGCACGTAACGGTGGGAGAGGGAACCGTCATCCGCGGCAGTGTGGTGCGCAACTCGATCATCGGGCGGAACACGATCGTGGAGGGGGGGGTGCTTGACGCCAGCATCATCGGCGACAACTGTACTGTGCGGGGACGTCCACTGAACCTGAACATCGGCGACTCATCCACCATCGATGGAAGTGAGGGGTAGGGATGGCAGAACTTCTGGTGGTAGGCTCGGTTGCTCTCGACAGTGTTGAAACACCATCCGGCAGCGTCGATGAGGCGCTGGGTGGTTCCGCGACCTATTTCTCGGCAGCCGCATCCCTCCTCACGCCGGTGCGGGTCGTGGCGGTCGTGGGTGAGGATTTTCCACAGGAGCACCTGGATACGCTCCGGGAGCGGGGAATCAGCCTGGAGGGATTGCAGCGGGCGCCCGGGCGTACCTTCCGGTGGTCGGGCCGTTACGTGGATGACCTCAACCAGGCGGTGACACTCGATACCCAATTAAACGTATTTGAGACCTTCGACCCCGAACTGCCTGATTCCTATAAAGATACCCCATTTGTGTTTCTGGCCAATCTCCATCCGGCTCTGCAACTGAAGGTCCTGGAGCAGACCTCCGGTGAGGCCTTCACCGGCGCCGACACCATGAATTTCTGGATCGAGGGAGAACGGGAACTGCTCGAAGAGGTGTTTCGACGGGTCCGTTGCGTGATGGTCAATGAAGCGGAAGCTCTGGAGTTCTCAGGCGAGTCGAACATTTTTCGCGCCGTCCGGGTGATCGAGGAACTGGGGCCGGAGTACATCGTGATCAAGCGGGGTGAGTACGGAGCCGTGCTCTGGCACCGGGGGGAGGTCTTCTTCATCCCCGCCTTTCCGCTCGAGGAGGTGATCGATCCGACGGGAGCGGGTGACACCTTCGCCGGTGGGCTATTCGGCTATCTGGCGGCGTGTGAGGGACATCGTATGGAAGATCTGCGACGGGGGCTCATGGTGGGCAGTGTCATGGCATCGTATAACGTTGAGGACTTCAGTCTCGGTCGGCTCCTCTCGATAACGCGGGAGGATATCATAATGAGAGCGGGACATTTCGAGAAAATGATACATATTGGCAATGGCGGGCTGGTTATCTGAGTCAGGTCACCAGTGCCCTGTCACGCAACAAACGTGGCATGACACTGGAATTACCGTAAACGGGAGAAAAAGCTGATCCATGCGTTACATATTCACAAGCGAATCGGTCACTGAAGGACACCCCGACAAGATGGCCGATCAGATCTCTGACGCCATTCTCGATGCCATGCTCAGAGAGGATCCGCTCTCCCGGGTGGCGGTCGAGACCTTTCTGACGACCGGAATGGCCCTGGTGGGTGGTGAGGTTACCTGTGCGGGGTACGTCGAAGTGCCTGAAATCGTCAGAGAGACGATCAGGGATATCGGGTACACGAACGCGAAGATGGGCTTCTCCTCTGAAACGTGCGCGGTACTGACAACGATCCACCAGCAGTCATCCGATATCGCCATGGGTGTGGACCGGGATGGAGCGGGAGACCAGGGCATCATGTTCGGGTTCGCCTGCAGGCAGACCGATGTGCTGATGCCGATGCCGATTGTATTTGCGCACCGGCTCGCCGAGCGGCTGGCAGCTGTGCGCAAAGACGGCGTGATCGAATACCTGCGTCCGGATGGCAAGTCACAGGTTTCGGTCGAGTTCGAGGATGGAAAACCGGTGCGGATCGATACTATTCTCCTCTCTGCCCAGCACAAAGAAGACGTCGACCAGCAGACGATCCGGGATGACCTCATGGAGCATGTAGTGCAGGCGGTCATGCCGGCCGAACTGATGGACGAGAACACCCGGTTTCTCGTGAACCCTACCGGACGGTTCGTGATGGGAGGACCCCACGCCGACACCGGTCTCACGGGGCGCAAGATCATCGTCGACACGTACGGCGGTTACGGCAGTCATGGGGGTGGGGCGTTCTCCGGCAAGGATCCGACAAAGGTGGACCGCTCGGCTTCCTACATGGCGAGGGCGATCGCAAAACACATCGTCTGGGCCGACCTGGCCGATGAAGTCGAGATCCAGCTGGCATACGCGATCGGTGTCGCCGATCCGGTGAGTGTCCTGGTCAACACGCACGCGACGGGGAAGATCTCCGACGACAGACTCTCTGAACTG
>SDBT01004430.1_pt1 | contig 23840 bp, 28 predicted proteins | sample 2277101 | NCBI WGS metagenome assembly SDBT01 (sample SAMN10404973, study PRJNA504765) | marine sediment metagenome | isolation source: marine sediment core GS10_PC15, 103 cmbsf | place: Arctic Ocean: Southern Knipovich Ridge | collected 2010 | reverse complement strand
GCATTACACAATTCAACTTGTAAATACGGAAATCTTAGATTTTTAGAATAACTAGAAATAATGGTATAGGGGGGCTCCTTCGGGGGTCCCTCCCCCCATTTAAAAACAATAAAAATAAAATAATGATAGTAACTCTACGGCAAACAAGCCGTGATTCGTGGTCCGGAGTGAAACGTTACAAAAACTGTAGCGTATATCTTTCTCCGTATCTCACCAGGGCAGGCGGTAAATATACTGGCCTTACACCTGACGATGAGAAAAGACTGGGTGAAGCGCTGAGACAAGACTTAAGCCCAACGTCAGAATTTTTCAATAACTTTTTTATTAGGGTAGGCGATGAAGATGTTTTAATCGATATCGATGCCCCTGAAGGAGAAGTGAAATACTTATTCCTTAAAAACCATAAGCGTGTAGCTAATGGGTTAAGTGATAAGACCAAGCCAGGTGCTAACTATGTGCTCATAAATGACGATGAGCAGGCTAAAGAAGCCAACAAGCGTAGCCAGGTTAAGCGTAAAGCTCTTAAAGAATTTGATAAATTGTCTATTGACGATATGCGCAAGTGTCTCAGGATATACGGCCATAACGCTGATAGCATAAGCAATGAACTTGTAGAGCATAAGCTGAATGAAATAGTTGAGGAAAACCCTCAAAGATTTTTCGATAAATGGGTCGATAATAAGTTACGTGTATCTGAGTATCAGATTAAGGATGCTATTGGCAGGAATGTCATTCGCAAAAACCGTAATCTGTATCAATACGGAACTGATATAATCGGCCGTTCATTAGAGGAAGCAATGGCTTTCTTAAGTGATCCGGAGAATCAAGATATAAAAATGGCGATTATAAAAGAAACAGGCGCTAAATAATGAACTATAATCAGTTACATACTGCTGTTAAACAAATACTTGATAAGACTACTGGTCTAGAATTACCTGCTTTTCAACCTGAAGAGTTCGATTTTTGGATTAATTTAGCTATTATTAAGTTTGTCAAAACAAGGTACAGCGGTTTTAATGTCAAAAAAGAGGCTGTAGAACAAACACAAAAGCGTGTTGAGGACTTGCGGACGTTGGTTAAGGAGGTAAGAATTACCCCCACTGATCCCTCAACTCCCGCTACTTCATATAAGCCCAACTCAGTGACAGCTGCTTTACCAGATGATTATTGGGTGACTCTTGGTGAAGACGTGACAATAACAGTTGGTACAACTGATTCACGGGTAGGTGTCTATCAAATTACTAGTGACAAATATTCACAGTTAATTGAAGACCCTTATAGTCCCCATATACTTCATTATGATACTGCTAAACCTTTAAGATTGTTTAATGGTAGTGTTGTTGAAATTATAGATGATGGAAATTATACTACTAAATATTATCATCTACGGTATCTTAAAGTACCTTTATTTGTAACTGCAAAAGTATATCTTGCTGATACAACAGCATCTGGCGATATAGAGCCTGGTGTTACGTATTTGGTAACAGAGACTACTGGTGATGTTACTTATAATAGTACTGCATACGGAAACAACGAAACGTTTGTGGGTGTTAATGGTGTTAAAACTTTTGACCCAGGAGCATTCGATGGTACTGTAAAAAGATACCTTTCAAATACAGACTTACCAGAATTTGTCCACGATGAAATAGTAAAGATGGCTGCAAATATGCTCCTCGAAAACATCGAGCAGCCTAGATACCAGACTCATATGATTGAGCTTGGTACTATGGAGTAATATTTTGTAAATTTTTTAAATTTTTTTATTATGTTAACTAGAGTAAATAAAGTTCTTATTGGTAAAGACATAAGCAGAGATGCTCAAGTCATTGGTGGTATAGGCATTGTTACACTCTGTGCCTCAACAGGTTTAGCAGAAGGTGAAATTGTTCCCTTAGATGAGAATAAATTAGTCCTTACTGCTGGTTCTACTATCGCAGATACCTCGACAATATATTTTGTTGAAGGTACCGGTGAGACGATTAGTTTTACCAACGAGACAGGTACGTTAGTTACTAGTTCTAGGAAGATTATCTTTTCTGATCCTATTGAAGGAGCGAAGGTAAAAGCTTGGAACGGTAATTCGTATGCTGCTAAATCAGAGCAATCAACGGCTATAAGTGTCACTGGGCACACAACTGTTGCTGGTACTGAGTATATTATCAGAATTATATATAAGGACATTAACGAACATCCAGGACAGTTTGTACACAGCTATAGAATCATAGGCGTGGGCACACTTGACACTGATATGGCATCTCTTGTAACCAAGATTAATAGTCATAAGGGTCGTAGAGTAAATGCTTCTTATGCTACTAACACAGACATCTTGACACTTGCTGCTAAACCAATTCCAGAAAATACAACTTCTGTAAACGATATTGACGAGTTCAGTATGGTTGAATTTGATGCAGTAACAGTTTATGTTGATGCAACAACTAAGTTGTGGACACAATCAGCTACTTGGCCCGTATCTACTACGGACACAGCTGCAAGCTACGGTTCTGGCACTTGGGAACAAGTACGAGACATGGAGAAATTCGCTCAAGGTTATAGAGGTGTTTTCAACAGGATTCAATTCCCAGTTGAGAAACCTGATTTTAGGACTACTAAGTCTGCTACTTACGACTTACTCGTAATAGAGCACGACAAGTCTTATCAGTCACCTGATAACCAATACGTGAAACAAACACCATTAACTACTGTTATTGCAATTCCTGTTCCAAGTTCTGGCACACAAATGGCTACACTTCTGAATGAAGTGAATCCATGGTTTGCGTCATTACCAGGAGCATTTACTAATGTAACCGTTTAATATAGGAGGAAACAATTATGGCTAATCAATTTCCAGTTCAAAGAACTGCGGTTGCTTCGTTTACGTTGCAAACCGTTGCTGCCACTATTACTTCCGGTGTTTTTATTCCAGCAGGAGCCCTGATTACAGGGATTCATATTGGTAATGACGACGCTGCTGTATTAACGAATGCAACAGGTACAGTTGTACCAAAAGTAGGTAGCGTGGCGATTGCTGCTACAGTCAACATGTCAGATTTACCAGCACAAACAACTGGTTATTCGACTGCAGTTTTGACAAATGGTATGCAAATAACTACTGGTGGAGAATTAAATCTCGTTCTCGGGACCACTAATACTTCAACAGCTTCAGGTACTTTCGATTATTATGTAGATTACTTATTCATTAAAGACTAAAACTATAATTATGGCTAACCAATTTGCAGTTCGCAGATCAGCCGTAGGTAGTTTTGCTTTGGCAAATGTCGCTGCTACAGTAACATCTGGTGTTTTTATTCCCGCAGGAGCTCTTATTACAGGAATCCATATTGGTAATAAAGATGCAGTGACATTCGCAGATGCAGACGGAACTGTTGTGCCTAAGATAGGCACGGTAGCAATTGCTGCTACAGTCAACATGTCAGGTCTTCCAGCACAAACCATCGGTGCATCTACCGCGGTTTCAACGGCTGGTATGATGATAACTACATCTTCGGAATTAAACTTAGTGTTCGGAGCTAGCAACCAATCAACGGCTGCTGGTACGTTTGACTATTATGTCGACTATCTGTTCATCAAAGATTAAGCAAACTAAGAACTATAAACAGAAACAAATAGAGGGGGGTAAGTCAATCATACCTCCCTTTATTTAAACTTAAAAAAATGATTGAAAATAAGGAACCACAAATTTTGTTGCCTCTTGATGAAGGAGAGAGCAGCGGGATTAACAATAAAAACTTGGAGGAATCAATAAAGCGGGTAGATAAGTCCAATATGTATGAGGATTTATCAACCGTTATTATATGTCCAACAAGGGGCACATTCCCAACTAGAGTAGTTCAGTCGTGGATGAAACTATTGAAGCCACTGAATCAAACGGTTTTCGGACCTATATTCGCTGAGCATATGAAAGTAGACAAGGCATATAATGCTTTGATTACCTACATTCTAGGGCATGAAGAGATAAGTAAATGTAAGTATATCCTTACAATAGAAGAAGATAACTTACCCCCAGTCGATGGGATGTTGAAGTTGTATGAGGGAATGAAGGAGTATGATGTTGTAAGCGGACTATATTGGGGAAAAGGAGATAACGGTTTTCCGATGATATTTGGAAATCCAGATAACGGCTCCGAAGATAACGCGCCGCAGGTACCAAAACCAGGAAAACTTCAACAGGCCAATTCTTTAGGAATGGGGTTCAACCTGTTCAAAACAGAGATGTTTAGGAACATTGAGGAGCCTTGGTTTCTGACTCAAGAGGGTATGGACGAAAAGGGGGTACCCCATAAGATAACACAAGATATTTACTTCTACAGGAAAGCGGCAAAAGCAGGTTATAAATTTGCATGTGATAATAGAATTCTGATCGGGCATCTGGATGCGAAAAACGACAAAGTCTATTAACTATGCCCGCAAAAATAGAAGACGGCCTAACTAATTGTGAACGGAATCGACTCAAAGATTTAGATAAATACAGAAAACGAAAAAGAGAATGGGCTAAGACACCTTCTCAGCGTAAGTATAGAAGAGAGTATATGCGTAAGTGGAGAGAAAAGAACAGGAAGCATTTTAATGAGCTTTGTTTAAAGTCTCATCGTAAAAATTATCATAAACATAAAGACAAAAGAAGAGCCTATGCATTGATGGTTAATTATGGTCTTACTGTTGAAGCATTTAATGAAATGAAATTGGTGCAAGAAAACAAGTGTTTGATCTGCAGCAAAAACTTTGATGAGCTGAAAAAACAACCACATGTAGATCATGATCATTTAACTGGTGAAATAAGGGGGATTCTTTGTGGAAGTTGTAATACTAAACTGGGGTGGTATGAGGCTTATTCAAACAAGATAAAATTATATTTAGAAGAATAAAGTTTATTAAAATGATTGACAAAACAAAGATAGATCTAGCATGCGGTGCTAGCAAGAAAGAAGGATATTTCGGAATTGATGTAGCTGCAATAGAAGGGGTTGATTTGGTACATGATTTAACTATTTATCCTTGGCCTTTGGAAGATAATAGTGTTGAGCTTCTTAATTGTACCCACTATATTGAACACATACCACATCAAGAATGGGGGGCCTTACTAAAGGAATCTAATTCTTTTGAGGAATTTAAGGAAAAAGCATTGTATGACACTAGGGATGGTGTTATAAAATTTATAGACGAGATATATCGGATAATGAAAAAAAAGGGAAAAGTGACTATAAGTGCCCCTTATGTATCAAGTATGAGATCTTATGGAGATCCAACACATACCAGATACATGCATGATATGTCCTTTTATTACTTTAACAAAGACTGGCGTGACCAAAATAAATTAAGTCACTACGGTATAAAAAGTGATTTCGAGGTAACATTCAGTTACTTTGTAACTAATGAATTGTCCCTTAAGTCTGATACGGTCAGGATGGATGCTTTTAATAGGGATTGGAACAGTATTGATGATCTCATAATAGAAATGATAAAAAAGTAAAAAATGGCTCTTGAATTAAAACTCCAATTTCTTGAGGAGAATGACAACACAGGTTTACAGTTAACCGATAACACCGGTACAACTGCTACTGGTACTGCAACTGGTTGGGGGGTAGTGTCTTCACTTGCTCCTAATCCAGCAACAGACTTGGTTACAGACATTGTGGCTTCTGCTACAAGTACTGCTGAGAAATGGCATCTAGTTCTAGATGTTACTGTAACAACTTCTGATGGAACCGAAACAACTTATGATCAGCTTGATTTGTACGATTTAGATACTACTGGACCATTTGCAACGGTTGCTGATTTAGTATGGGTTATAGACCCTGCGGATCTTGAGACCGGTGGTGAAGCTATGGGGGAGGCAGACGCCGAATTAGCAGATGGTATATACGACATTACATATTCTTTACTAGATGCTCCCACTGATGTAGTTGAAGAGAGTGTTTTAACAACTTCTATCTTAGTAGACGGGAAGATTAGAGTTAAAGTATATGACGTTATACGTCAAATTTCTACTATATACACGAATACAAATGAGGAGTTGCCAATATTTAACCCAGACTTTAGGGATATACTAGTGGCTTTACTGAAGTATGGTATGTTTAGGTCTATGTTAGCCAACGTTTCTGATGGTAATCAAACAGAAATATTAAATCTTTTAGATACTATTGAACGATTAACAACAAACGATTAAAATGAGAAAGATAATTAGGTTTATCATTAAATTATTCAAAAAAATGGGTACAACAATTTTCACATCATATGTAAATAATAACACTGATTATACAGTTGGTTCTGAAGTGTTTGGTTTAGCTCATGCTGGTATATATGGAACTCCGGCTGCTAATCAAGTTGGTATTTGGAAAGATTCTATAACAATGAAAGGAGATTCAAATCTTACTTGGGATAGTAGTGCTTTTACTGTGACAGGAGATATTTCAGTTTCTGGAGAAGTTACTGCAGATTTAACTTTAAGTGCAAATATTCTTTTAGATGCCCCTGGAACTAGATCAATTGGAACTACTTCTGCTTGGCTTTCTGGGGTATATTCTAGAATACATTGGTGGGATTTAGATCCAGGCAGTAATAACTTAGCTTCTGGATTAATGGTAACGGCTATCTCCACGGTTCCTATAGCAAGATGGGACACTGTTTATTATGTATCTGGTGGTAATTTAGGCAAAGCAGATGCAGACGCTATAGCAACAATGCCTGTAATTGGTTTGGCTATGAATTCTACTTCCGGGGGACCACCCTCTGTTAATATTTTAACATATGGAGTTGTTAGATACGATAGTTGGGGTTGGACCAGAGGAAATAAAATTTATGCGAGTGGGACTGCGGGAGGATTGACTGAAACACCCCCAGTTGGAAGTGGCGATGTTGTTCAGGTAGTTGGTTATGCTATAGATACAAATGCTGTATTTGTTAATCCAAGTTTTGATTGGACAGAAATACCATAACATTTAAATTATGACAGCAACTGAAACAACTTTTTTGGAAGATTTAGCAGACGCGCAGGTTACGTTTGCTGATGTTATGGCCGATAGACTATTACTCAGTGATCCTGATTTGTTGTCTATGGGTAAGGTAAAAGTAACATTATTAACCAGTATGATTGAGATTATAAACTATTGGTTCAGGGACACAACTTCAGGGGATGATAATTTCTTTACTACAGATGAAATACAAGACGTAATAGACCACGCAAACAAAATAATGGGAACTACCCTTTATATAGACTTATCAAGTTATTAATAAGTCAAAACAAATTAAAAACAAAACAAAATGGGTTCTTTAACAACCAATAAAATATTTACTCACAAGGCAAAAGACTATGCTTATTTTAACAATGATGCGGGGGAACCTACAGCACATATAGAAGGTATAGTTGAGATTGCTGGAGCAAGTGATATAAATGTAGACAATACAACTGTTAATACCGGTGGTGGATATGTTGGTAAAAGTGCAGACGGTACTGATGCTGATTTCACTATAGCATATGCTTCTCCTACAACTCTTACATTAAGTTCTTATCCTGCTGGGGTTAGTGGTTTTTCGGCCACTGATATTGAAACAGTACGTCACATTGATGATGCAACAGGTTTAGTTACTGCTACATATAGTAGGGATGATGCTGCGATGTCTATAACAGCCAATACTTTAACTGTAGCAGGTGCTGCTTTTACTGCAGCTGATTATTTTGTAATACAAACTAATGTGCCGAGACCTAGTGCTTCTGGTGCAGGCGGTGGAGCTGGTGGGGGTAGTATTGTGTATACTAATGCTGCCGGTGATTTTACAGCTACAGCAAATAATGGTGCTAAAACCATTACTATAACAGGGCTACCTTTTACATTAGAGGAAATAAACGTTGCTGGTGGAACAATTAAGAAGATTGCCGTTACTACTGATGTAGTAACAACATTAACTCCAACAACCATTGCAGTTGCAGGAGGAGTGATAACACTAACAGGTGTAGATGACTTTGCTACAGGTGATGTAGTATATGTAACTTTGATCGGACCAGATAAATGGTATGACAGAAGCTTAGATACTGCTAAAATCGTTGTGCAGAATCCTAATTCTGCTCATTATACTGATGTTGAGACCTTAATTAGTGAGACTAATCTGTTAGGATTAAAAGGTACGACAAATGGAACTGATGCTGATACTTTAACTATTGCTGCGTCTACCTTGCTTGAAGCTAATGTTGCTGTAGGTTATACAGCATGGCAGTCAACTAACTCAGAAAGTGCAGAAGTTGAGTCTTGGGGTAGTACTTCAGCGATTGAAACTGCTACATTAAGTGGTGGAGCCACATGGGATACGAAAGCATATTCAGTACCTTATGTTCAACGACATGAGATACCAATGGATAGTTACAATCATTTGACCCTCCATTATAAACTTTATGCAAATACATTCTGTAATGCTTATTTCTTGATATATGGTACTTTGAATGCTGATGCTACAACAACTAATGATGATGACTGGGTAAATATGTCAACAGAACACTTAGGTGCTGTTACAGGCATTAGTGTTGCAATAGGTACAACTGAGGAAGACATCGTAGTAATTGACCCTGAAACACCAATGTTAAAATACATGGTGAAACTTGTAGTTGAAAGTCAAGTTGCCAATCCGAATACAAATGCATTTACAGTACTAATTAGAAAATCAGCTTAGATATGATTAATTCAGGATTCACACACTACAATAAGAAACCAATAACGGTTACTTCAACTACTGCAGATGCAGTTGCATCGTTAAGTGCTGAACAGAAAGTAGCTGTATTAAACGGTTTTATTAGAAAGGTTAACCCAAATACTATTAGTTTTAACGAGTGTATACCAAAAAACGTGGTAACTCAACTGTATAGGTCAATAGACGCTATAGAGGAACTGTCAAGATCTTTAATGCGTGGGGAAATAGTGATAACCCCAGCAGTGATTGATGAAGCGGGAGAAATTACTAAACCTGCTGTATATAATAAACAACCAGAAACTAGTACTGCATTGAAGAATGCTGTAGCATCTGACTTTGCCAATGATTTTACAGGGACACAGGTGACTGCTATACTTGCTAAAATGGTTAAACATAGTAAATATTCTGGGGATGGAACGTGGGATTATTATAAAGCGGAAGTAAAAAAATAGAAATATGAAATATACAAGTAAAAATTTGGCTAAACAAGGCACTGGTGATTGGATGACTGAAAACATTCCATCTGCTGATAGTGCGGATAATAATCACATGTCCGATGTTATTGGTAATAAATCAGATACTCATAGTGGAACTAGTCTTAAAGCTATGGCTCATACGGTAGATGAACATTTTCACAAAGAATCTAACGCTTATCCTACTTTGGCTGATGGTGTAACTGTAACAGCAGAAACTGCTGGTACTACCTGGACACTTGGGGCTTTTGTTCAAATTGTACCTGCTAGTACTATAACAAGTGATTTTGATATACATTATGTTAGTATTGAAGATTTAAGTGCTAATACAGTATATGAATTACATTTGTTTCAAGGTGCAGGTGATGATTTTATTGGCTGTGTACGATTTACAAAAAATGCTAATCAAGATGGGACCATGAATGTTCCATTTCAAACTCCTATAATTCCTGCTAATAGTAGGATTAGGGCTAAGGTGGCAACTACAGATGATAATGGGGAGACAATAGATATAAGTATATTTTATCATACCTACTAGAAATGACTAAAGAATCTCGTTATCACATAGAACAACAGGATGTAATTTTCTATGAACCCTTCCTGGATGAATTTTCTGTCAGGCGTAATGGTGGTGTACCTACAGATGTAACCTTTGATAAGGGGGTTGCTTCTTTTGATGGGACTAGTTCGGTTATAATATATGGTAATCAATACTTAAACCCAGCAGGTTTTTCTGTTAGGGTGAAGCTTAATAAAACTGATTTATCTGATAACGAATATTTCCTAATGAAAAGGACAGATGATGATGTGGGCTTTATTTTCTTTGTTATAGATGCTGATTTATATTTCTATTCTGGTGGGGCTTTAACTGCAAATGCAGCTACCATAGCATTAACTGAAACTGAGATAGAGGTTGTTGGAGTTTATGATGGCACTAATACTAAAGTATATGTGAATGGGGTTGTTGGTACAGACGCAGGCTCTCCACTTCCGGCAGATCAATTTAGTACAGATATGTATGCTGGTCAAAATTATGGTGGTGGTGTAACTAAATATGAAGGAGACATTGACTTGATAGAGATTTATAATAAGGGGCTCACTCAATCTGAGATACAAAATTTAGCGGGAGTATAATTATGAGTAGTAAGAGATTTAGACATATAGGGGAAGGACATGCAGAGCAGTTGGGGGCTGATAGGACAATCAATGGAAATTTCTCAACAGGGAATTTAACAGGATGGATAAATGCTGATAGTGCTTGGAGTGTAGTTAATAATCAAGCTGTATGTGATGGAACTGGTGCAGCACGATTGTATCAAAATAGGTTAACAATAGGAATAAGATATAGATTATCCTTTGATGTGATAGCTTATACTTCTGGAAGTCTTACTGGAAATATAGGTAGTTCAACGGGGCCGGGAATTGATGCAGATGGAATTGGTTCTTATACTGTGATAGGTCCAGCTAATAATGTATATATATATTTTGCTGAAACTGTAGGTACGTTTATTGGCACAATAGATAATATAGTATGTAATATAGTCCTTGTAGAAGAAACCCAAACCATATTAGACGTATCCGCGAATAGTGGAAGTATCATAGACCGTTGGGGTAACACACTGATAAATACCGCAATGTCTGTTTTTAAGGACGGGGATGTAAGGGTGATGGAGTTTAATGGTAGTACTTCAATAATTGACATGGGTGTTCCTAATACGCTTGTTGGCGATAAATCTTTTATAGCGTGGATAAAACCTCGCACATGGGGGGAATCTGAATCAGGAACTATTTTTTCCAATGGAAAATGTTCTTTATATTTGCAAGGCGGTGCATCACAAAAATTTTGGTTTTCATCAGACGGTTCTACTAATGTATCTCCAGGAGGAGTTATTTTATCTTTGAGACAACCTTATTTAATTGGAGTAATTCGTGAAGCAGATGGTAATGCAATTTTTTATCTCGATGGTGAGGATACAGGATCTTCTGGTGATAGTGGTACGCCAGCTGCAGGAACAACTAATTTGATAGTTGGTAATAATGCAGCAGGCTCACAGACATTCGAGGGGTTAATTGATCCACTAATAATTATAGATGGTTTACTTACAGAGAGGGAATTTTCTCAAATATATACATCTACTAAACACCTTTATCAAAAATAAATAAATATGTCTAGAATCTTTACATTCAATTCCAAACGCAATGGAAGTTACATTTCTTCCGTTGATAATGCAGTAAGCGTTAGCACAAATGGTGAGTTTCGCAGTATGGAAAAAGGCCTTAGTTGGTATAATGACGGCACTGCCATCATTGACATGGGTACTACTTATACTGTTTCAAGACTTTCAGGAACTATTGAAGTTTGGTTTAAAGCAGATATAGATTTTGAGGCAGGAGATAGATGGTTATTAGGTTATAATAGTGGTGGAAACAGTTACTTAGGGTTTGGTGCAACTGGTGACTTAGAACTGGAAAGCAATACCGCAGCAGATTTTTGGCTTGATCATGATAAAACTAATTTTGTTCCAAACAAATGGTATCACCTTTTAGTTGTAGCAGACGGTGGGACAGTTAAAAACTATTTGAATAATGTATTAATTGAGACTACAACTCCAACTAATGATGTAACGTTTCAATACATTGGTAATTATAGTGCTACTAATAGAGACTTTTTTGGTCACATAGGACAAGTAATGCTTGATGATCAACCCTACACAGAGAGGCAACGAGCGGACAGTTTTGAAACTTTCCTAAATGCTGGTCCATTAGGTGAAGAACTTTATCCAAGGTTCTCATCAGAGATGAAGGCGAGTGATTTGTCAAATGAAATAGGTATTGTAGCTGCATACAATTTTAAAGAAGCTGGTAATGACACAGACGTTTCAGGGAGTGGTGAAAATGGTGTAGTGTCAGGTAATCCAATGTTAACAGTAAATGGAAAGAAATTTAATGGAATAGTTGACAAGGAACTTCTAGGAGATTTAGAGGATGTTAAAACAATAGCATTTAGATTTAAACCAGCAACTACAACAGAACAAATATTAGAGGGTGCAGCAAATGACAAATTGATTCATGTTAATGCAGGAACTTTAACTTATGCTGAATATGATATTGCTTATGTGGATGGAATAACTACAGATACTATAGTTGCCGATCAATGGCAGAATGTAGTAATTACTAGTTCAACGAATGTGGATAATTCTGCAGTTACATTAGCATTGAATAACACAACATACGGGGAATTTGAGATTGAAGATTTGAGATTTTTTTCTACAGAATGGTCGGCAGAACAAGCCGCAGACTATCATTCTGAGTTTGCCAAAAGGGTAGTACTTAACCGTATCCCAGGAGAGTATAATGCCATTTCAAATGTGCCTTTTGGTATGTCTGTCCAAAGTGGTGCATATTCAACACAGGAATTAGTTGCACAGGACGGTGTGTTAAAGGAATTGGATATTGGTACTAAGTATATCTTGTGTGACAGTGAAGGTCTTGTATCTGTACCTAATACCAACATGCCGGGTGAGATAGAGTTTTACATAAATAAAGGTAGTGATGCTTCTATACCATTCATATATCCAATACTAGATAGACAAATTGATGTGGATGATGCCTCTGGATATTATTTATCGATTACTGGTGGGGAAGGGATGGTATTTCAAAGAGTTGATCCTGGGGCAAATACTAATTTATTTACTACAGCAGCATTTTATATAGCCATTAATACTTGGTATGAAATTAAAATAACAAGAGACTTATCAGGCGAGTTCTTAGTAAAGATTAAAGGTGGTGCATTTGGTAATCAATATGTAGCGATTGATGTTATAGGGGGGTCAGGCGACAATCCGGTTACGGACTCAACACACAATGAAACAAAATATCTTGTGCTTAATTTTGATGCAGACGATAAATTTATACTTAAAGCATAATGAAATCAGGAATTATAATTAACAAGTCCAGCACTCTTTCCAGATTGTGAATTTTGGTTTGATGGGCGGGATGCAAGTACATTCACTTTAGACGGAACCTCAGTTGATCAGTGGGATGATAAGTCAGGGAATGCCCGTCATGTTTTAAATGGCAACGCAGATGCTACACGACCAACATATAATGCGGCTACAGGAAGGGTGACATTTGTAGCTGCTAATGGTACGTTTTTACAGAGTGCTTCGTTTATATTGCCACAACCTCATACTACATTTCTCGTGATGAAGTTGTTAATAGCTTCGGCTCAAAACGCATATTCTCTTAGTGGGCGTGATGCACTTAATGGATTAATATTGGTTAATTTGGGAAATGACTTTAGAATTTACTCAGGCACGAACTTAAGTGCTGGAGCAAATAGTTCAAATCTTAATAACAATATTCATGTTGGTGAATTTAATGGAGCAAGTTCAAAATATTGGATTAATAGTTTATTGAAAAATAGCGGAAATGCGGGTACTGCCCAAATGGATGGGATTCAATTAGGTGGCGGGGTGCCTGGTTTTCTTAAGTTAGATGCTGAAATAATGGAAGCCATTGGTTTCAACAGAAGATTAAGTTCAGGAGAGAGGACAGGACTTGAATTGTACTTACGTAAAAAATGGTCAATATGAAATGGTTAGCTACTGCACTATTATGTTTGTTCTGTTCCTTTGCACAAGGGCAATGTGATCTATCTTCTTACAATCATAAACCACCAGGATTTATTGAACGTATATCAGAACCAACAAAGACAATATTGTTATATGCAGGTTCAGTTATACTTGAAGGTATAGGAGATGGACTGTATGATGATGGTCAAAAAGAATTAGGTAAACTACTTCAGGCAACATCTCTTGGGATGTTAATAATGTCACCTGTCATTTTAGATATGGACAGAACTAATTGGGGTTGGTACACAGCAACTTATCTTAGTTTTAGGATAGGCTTATTTGATCCTAGTTATAATTTAACCAGAGGATTACCAATAGGACACGTGGGTTCTACTAGTTATTGGGATAAAGGATTAAAGACATTTGACTCAGGAGGTAACAAATTAGCTTTTAGAGGATTGTTTATCACAGCTGGAGTAACATTCTCAATTCAAGAGTTAGGCAAAAACAGGAGACCTAGATAATTCTCAGTAATAATAAATAAATGTCAAAGTATATGACAACCTATGAAAAAATTAAAGAAGTGTTGGATGCCAATCTCAAGGTGCTCACTACTCAAATAGACTCTAACCGAGAAGTAATGTCTATTCAGTTAAAAGAAATAAAAGAAGACATTGTTGAAGTTAAAGAACACGTTCAGAAAACCAATGGGCATGTTTCTGCTAATTTAGAAAAGATACACATATTAGAAATAGATCAAGCACAGGACAATAGATTTAGGAAAAGAAGTTGGTATTATGTTGGGGCTTTAAGTTTGTTTGTAGCTTGGGAAGTTTTATCTAAAATTTTTATATAATGGCTAAATTCGGTACAAGATCATTAGAGCGGTTATCTACCGCACATGAGGACCTTCAAAAGGTTTTCAATGAAGTTATTAAGTATTTTGATTGTAGTATTATCTTTGGTCATCGTACACCCGCTGAACAGTTTGAACTGTTTAAGAAGGGGCGGGAATTTCAGCATGGTCAGTGGGTTAAGACAGGTAGTGTTGTAAATTACTTAGATGGTTATGACAAGAAGAGTAAGCACAATTACTCTCCTTCACACGCCATCGATACTTGGTTATATCCGATCGATTGGAGCGAGACTGAAGAGATGAAACATTTCGCAGGATTCGTTCTGGGCATTGCTCAACGTATGTACGACAAGGGGGAAATAAAGAATGAAATAGAATGGGGTGGTAATTGGAGATCCTTCATTGATATGCCGCATTTCCAGTTGAAAGGTTAATAATGAAAAAACTAATCAATACAATAAAAGAGTTCTGGCAGATTGCTACGCTATTCGCTATCATATTTAGTGCTGTTAGTACCGTTGCTGTAAGTGAATGGCAACGCAGATTAAAACTAGAGAAGTTTGCAGAAGTTATTAGTGGTGTCGTTATAAGTAACGCTAAAGACGTCTCTCATGAATGGCAAACAAAAACAGATGGAACAGAAGTTATTGTTATATTAACGAATCTTGGTAATGTATATGGGTTTTCTTTTGGGAATATACCAGAGGTGTATTCAGTATTTCCTGATTATACTTTTAAAGATGAACCAATGATGTTTAATTACAAAGGAGATAAAGTTACATTAGAAAAAAGATAGTTATGGGATTTAATTTGAAAAATATTTTAGGAGTTGGTGTTGACAAGGTTGTCAGTACTATAGGTAATGCTATAGACAAGAACGTTACTAGTAAGGAAGAGAAGGAAATTCTCAAAAATGAAGTTACTGGTATCTTAGTTGACTATCAAAAATCTTCTGAAGTAGAGATAACTAGGAGGCTGGACATAGATATGAACAGTGATAGTTGGTTGAGTAAAAACATTAGGCCCGCCACTTTAATTGTTATTACTGCGGCTGTGGTTTTCATGACAATGTTTCATGGTAATGTTGGCAAATTTGAGATTGACATTGCTTACATTGATTTATGGAAATCAGTGGTGATTATGATTTATACGTTTTACTTTGGTAGCCGCGGAATTGAAAAGGTTATACAATCTATTCACAAATCTAAAGAAAAGAAATAATGGCAGTTGGAATAACCTTTGTGAGCCTTCGGGCCATAATTAAAGATTTGATGAATGTAATACGAGGGGCTCAAATTTCTCAGAGTGAGCCAATTTCGGATCGCCAGCTGGAATCGTGGGTCCATCAATATCGTGCGTTCTTGCTTAAACAAGACATGGACAAAGGTAAGATGCCTAACCCTGATTATATTCAGGAAATAGCTGGCCTTGAACTTTCACCTGTAGATGAGGTAGCAGAAATAACAGACATTGACAGGGGGCTATATTATTTACGGTCAGACTTGCAACTACCTAAGACTATTGACTTAAACCACAAACCAGGAATTATGTTTGTTGGTACAGCTGATGGTCATGAACTTTTGTTTACTTCAGAGACAAGGAACAAGTGGCAACGGTTTAAAAAATACACCGGTAGGGATGCGTTGGTATTCTTACGCAACAGATATCTATATGTTACTGGTGAAGACAATTTAAAGTATTTAACCGTAAGAGGGATCTTTGAGATACCCACAGAAGTTAGCAATTTCGTTAATCCTACTACTGGAACTACGTCGGCTGGAATGGATGATATATATCCAATCCCTATGAACATGGTACCAGTATTGAAGGGGATGATATTGAAACAAGAATTAAATATTGAGGCACAAGCATGGTCAGACGACAAGAATGATTCCGATGCCAGATTAGAACCAAACGTTAATGCCCCGACCGCGCAGCAAGAACAGGGCTAAGAACCCTTATACCTTTCCAGACATGTATGAGGATTACATCAAGGACATTGATGAAGACTCCCCATACCACGTAACCTACAACGAGTATGCAGGTATATGTTCTGACTTTTACAAGGAGGTGATGGTAGAGGTACTGGAAAAAGGGCGGAGATACAAGCTTCCATTTAGAATGGGGGACATATGTGTCACTAAGAAAAGGCTTAAGCTGTTTGACAAAGCACACCTACCAATAGACTGGGCGATGTCAAAGAAATTAGGTAAGTGGGTTTACCATATGAATGATCACACAAACAACTTCAAGTTCAGATTTAGGTGGTCGAAAAAAATGTGCAGGAACACACCAAACATAGGACTATATCGTTTAGTGTTTACTAGGGCTAACAAACGCAGGTTGGCAGAACTTATTAAGTCAGGCAACTATGACTACATTCAAGATTAAAAGATAAATAAATGGTATATAATCTCGTATCATGTAAGCGAGTGATCGCAAAAGTATTGACAGATCGTAATATGACTGAGGGGGACCATCGTATTTCAGATCAACTGGAATGGATCGGAGAAGCACTTGAGAAAATAGCGGCCTTCCCGTATTTTGTTACTAAGGTAGCAGGTAAGGAAGGTGAACCGTTGTTGACTTTGGTTAACTATCAAGCTAAATTACCTACGGGTTTTCATCGCTTGATCCAGATTGGTTATTCTAATACAGAGAATGGAGCGTTCTATCCTATGCGTTCTGCTACTGGTAGCATGGAAGCTTCTAGGGGTTTAACTAGCGATGAGACTGCTAGCGATCTCGATGATGCAGCAGCTGTTCCTACTTCTGATGTAGTGATTGCAGCCATGGTTTTGTATGATTTAGATTCTGCTGATGCATTAGTATACATCAATGCGAATCCTGCAATCAGGTCGTATATAGCAGGCTTGTTACTTAGCAACAGCCCGTTAGTCGAAGGTACTACTTCTAGAACTGTAGACTGTACTTATGTAATTACACCGGGGGGATGGGTTAAAACTAATCAAAAAACAGGTTTTCTAATGGTTTCCTATCAGGCTATTCCGCTTGATCTGGATGGTTACCCATTAGTACCAGACGATCAGTCGTTCTTAGAGGCGTTGTACTGGTATATCAACGTTAAGCTAATGTACCCTGAGTGGGTAGCAGGACGCGTACGTGATGCAGTGTATTACGATGCTAGGCGTTCATGGAACTACTACTGTAAGCAAGCTTATGGCAATGCTATGATGCCTGCTGCAGATCAACTTGAGTCCTTTAAGAATTCATGGTTAAGGTTAGTACCTGAGATAAACGAACACAGTAATTTCTTCTCAACATTAGGGGAACAACAAGTCATTTATAATAAAGATAATATTTAATGGCCACTAAGTCTGTAACAAATACTTTTATGAAAGGGATGAACAAAGACCTTGATAAGTCTGTTCGCCCTAAAGAGTCGTACTTGCATGCTGAGAATTTCAGGGTTACAGCCAGCGATTCTAGTACTAGTGGTGCCTTAGAGAATGTTAAAGGCAATACGCTTTTAACTAACGCAGTTAGTGGTATGATTATAGGTGCTGTCGAAGCAAGGGATTTTTTGATTGTGTTTACTACATCTAATCTAAGACCTGCTGGTACCGTTACTTCTAAAATATACGCTTTCCCAATAATTGATGGGGAAGTACAGCCATCTCATAGTTTGACTGGTACAGCTTCGTTTCAATTATATACTGATTTAGGTAAGAGCACTTTTTTAAATTTTAGTTTACAGAACCCGATAAAGGCTGTTGCTAGGTATGAAACAGATGACGTCATTAAAGTTTATTGGACAGACGGCTACAACAACGTACGTTGGGTGAACATATCTGATCCGGACATAGATTTACAAGAAGCAGAAAGATTTGATTTAATACCTGACGCTGCGTTACCAAAAGCTTCAATCAACTCTTTAATATCTGGTTCCTTAAAAGCAGGCAAGATTCAGTATACTTATCAATTATATAAGTCTAAAGGGTCAGAGACATTGTTTGCACCAATGAGTGATTTAATTCATTTAGTTGCTGATAATGATAATTTAGGTACTTCACAACATTACGAAGGAACTGATTTTAATGAAAACACAGGTAAGGGTGTTCGTATAAGTATCAGCAATACAAATACTGGTTATGATTTTATACGTGGTATAGCTTTACACTATAACGCGTTAAACACGACACCTACTATTAGGGTGTTTGACGAACAAGCAATAGACTCTACTGTTGCTTCAACTATATCCCTTAACGATACAGGGGGTACACTAGGCACGTTTGAATTTGAAGAATTTTCCGTAGTAAGTCGTAGTTTGTTTAAATGCGAAGATCTTGAGACGAAAGATGATTACCTGTTTGCCGCCAATATAACTGAGGACTTTTTTGATATAGGGGACTGGGATGCAAGGGCTTATAGGTTTGAGGCAGCCAACACTTCTTTTATATATCACAATTATACAGATTCAGCTAACTACACATATTTGGAAGTTACAGCTGGTGCTGCAATTGATGGTTATACTTGGACAGAATACCTTGTTACTACAGGAGATCCCTTTCCAGGATCAGTAACCGGGGAGGCATATGCTACGGAAGACATACCTGAAACATATGATTGTGTAAATAGATTCAATGATTATTCTTATGATGGAACTGCAAATCACCAACATATATTTCAAACAGACGGTACAACAATTGGTGCTGAAGGATTAAATATTAATATCGTAGTTGAGTCGGCTGTTGATGCTGCTGTCATACAAGAAGTTGTTATAGATCACGATCACACACGTTTTGTTCATGGTGCTGGTAGTCCGCCTACCGCAGCGTATCAACAAACGGAATCCGAATCAGACAATACATCATACACAGGATATGCTAGTCCTTATATTGCATCTCAATATATGGGGTACATGCGCAATGAGGTTTATCGTTTTGGTATAGTTTTTTATGACGATAAAGGACGTAAGTCATTTGTTCGATGGTCATGTGATTTAAAAATGCCGGTTATTGAAGAAGAAGAAATAACTGATGTTGACGGTAATAATAATATTGTAGGGCGAATTCTAACACCTCGTTTTGATATTCATGCTACAGAAGCAAGTGGTTTACCTACTAATGCTGTTGCGTATCAAATTGTTCGTGTAAAAAGAGAAGGTACTGATGATCGTAACATTTTAGCTCAAGGAGTGGTTTCTGCAAATAGGGTAGATACAGCAGAAGAGTATCCTGTTAGCATAGACGATAGCACCACAACAAATGTTGCTGGAACTGAATATGTTTATTTTAATTCACCAGAGGTATCTTTTAATCGTAACTTAACATATTCTAGTGGTGATCAATTAGTTGTGCATGCTTATGCGTCGGACGGTGCTGGGACTGGTTTAAAGATAAACACAAATCATGCTCGTTTTTCTGTTAATAAAATGGTTCATTGGAATGGCCTATCTATTGAAACAGGCTATGCGAATGATATTGATAGTGCTATTATAATTAGTCCCGGGGATAACACTTATAATTTAGGGGGAACCAATACGGTACATATGTGGGAGGACACAGATCCTACAGCATTAATACCTAGTTTTTTTAAGGGAACATCCTTGTTAGTTCTTAGAAACAAAGAATATGGGGCAGCTATTACAGGGGAAGCAGATAGTCCAACTGCTCCAGGGGTTAGTACAACTGTTTCAACTTCTTCTACAACAGGTTTGATAAATGGTGATCTTATTACTATAGAAGGAACAGCTGGTTATGATGGTTTATATGTAATAGCTGTTCTGATAGCAGATACTTCTTTTGATATAGTTGGAAAAGTATTTGGGGCTAATGAAGGAGCAGTGGGTACATGGTCTTCATCTGATTGGCCTCTTGCAACTCCATCTAATCCTAATTATAGATACCTTTGCAACTATACCAGAAATAATTGGTTAAGTCAATACGGCGGAAATACTTACGAAAGTAGATCTCGCAATGTGTATATGGCAGTTGGAAATGTTGAAACAGCTACTGGAGAAGACAATGTTTATAACGGTGATACATATATAGTTAATTTCGACATGTTTCATTTGATATCGGACCTTAGTCAGGATGGTACTACTCCTGAACATTATCAATGTAGTGGTCTTATATTTCCAGTTGAAACAACTATAAACTGTGACTTAAGGCATGACACCAGTAGTTTAAACAAACAACTGCCTTTTGTAAATGCTTCCGAACTTCTTAAGGTACGGATGACACAAGAAATAGGTGGTCTATGGGAAGACGGGGACGAAACTAACGAATACGATCAAGAAACAGATTTATATTTGTACAATACTGTTTACTCACAAGAAAACACAACTATCCAGTATATTGCAAAACCGGTTGATGCTCTTTATTCCATTTCAGACACTTTTGATACTAGAGTTAAGTATTCAGATAAAAAGGTTGACGGGGAGGTATCAGATAGTTGGTTTAAGTTTAGGACAAACAATTTTGTTGATCTGGAAAAAACTCATGGATCGGTTAATAATCTAGAGGTTTATAAGGACAACTTGTTGTTTTGGCAAGACCATGCTTTTGGTACTTTAGCTGTTAACCAACGTTCAGTGTTAAGTACGGAAGCAGGAACAGGTCTTGTGTTAGGTACGGGAGGACTACTTGATCACATAGATTACGTTTCACGAGAAGTGGGGAACACAAACAAATACGGCATAGCTGTAACTGACAGGTCCTGTTATTGGGTTGACAACAATATAAAAGAGGTGTATCAGTTTACAGCTGGCACACGGGGGGCATACAACTTACAAAGTAAGAATGATCCTCTCTCTACAGCTAAAGGCATGAGCTCTTACTTAAAATCTCAAGCCAGTATAGTTAATGTTGTTTCTGGAGTGGACAAAGAAAACAATGAGGTGTTGTTTACTATTACACCAGGTGAACGAGCTATTCTTAATTTAGAAACGGGGGACCCTAGGTTTGTATTTGATGTTACCAATTATGCGGTAGGGGATTTTATATACACTCAAGGCAAGTATTTTCAAGTTGCTGATAGAGATGGTGTAGCAGATACATGGATTGAATTAGCTACCGCCGATGCCGCTTATATTGATACTGGTGATTATACAGCAGGGAATACAATAGCATATGTTGGTCAGGAAACTAATCCTGGTGGAACCATAGCTAAGAGAACTTTTAGTTTCAACGAGATTATAAATTCATTTGGTTCTTTTTATTCCTTTACTCCAGGATTTTACTTTCCATTCAAAGATAAGTTCTTTACGACACAAAGTAGAGGTGCTGCTCACAATGATCTTTATGTACACGGGGGAGGAAATTACTGTCAGTTTTACGGTGGGTACAATGATTCATCAATTACTATAACCTTTAATCCTGATTATGCATATACTAAAGTATTTGATAATCTTGTTTGGTACAACGAAGTCATCGGTCAAGACGCTGTAACAGGAGGGGACGTAAATAGATTTAATGATTCGTTTACTACTATTCAAGTATATAATGACTATCAAAATACTGATGAATTAGACTTAGCCTACAAGACACAATCTGGTGCAACAGATGTAGTGTACGATCGAAGGGAACGTGGTTTTACGTTAGCATTGCCGCGTAACGCTGTTGATAAAGACGTAAGTGATAATGAGGATATGTTTGATTCAAATAATATAGATCAAACACAATTGTTTAAGGACAGAATTAGAGATAAATATAGTATACTTAAGTTAACATATGCGAATACCTCAAGCAACTATAGGTTCGTGTGTCCATATGTTTCAGCACTGTATAGACTTTCAGCTAGATAATTATGGCAAAGAAAAAAATTAAAACAAAAGGCGTGATCGCTCCTAGGAGTGCAACTCGTGGTGACCAACTAGAACAATTTGGTAATGGTGGTCTCGCTGGTTTGCTAGGTAAAATAGGTGGTGTAGCAACTGGTATAGGTTCATTTCTCGGTCCAATAGGTGCAGGTCTTGGGATAGCAACATCTATAGCAGGATTTGTAGGACAACGCAGACAACGTAAGGCAGGCGAAGAACAACAGGCACTTCAACAACAAGGGCAACTAGATGCTGAACAGGCACAGTTTGATACAAACCAAGATAGTTATATAGCACAAGTAGAGTCCAATCAAGCTACTAATCCTTTTACACCAACATTTCCGTTAGGCGGATTACTTCCATACAACAATGGGGATGACGCAAACGCCGAGATTGAAGGTGGTGAGGTGGTACGGTTTCCTAATGGTAACTTAGATAGGCCAAGCGGTCCGTCACATGCGCAAGGGGGGGTGGATATAAATGCTCCAGAGAATACTGAGATATACTCAGCACAGACAAAAATAGGGGAAAACAAATATGGGTTTGATCCTAGCTTAACATACGCTGAGCAAGCAGACATATTTAAGAAAGAAGTAGATAAAATAAACGAGATACTAGCATAATGGCTACAAGAATAGATAGAAATACAGCTGAGCGTAATTTAAATAAGGTTCAGGGTCAACTCAGCAGTTTGTTCGAACTTCAAGAGTTGGGCAAAGGCGGTCGTGTCGCACAAAAATACTTTGAAGGTGGTAGGCTCCGTAAGTCACGAGCATTCCCAAGTCAATACTTTGAAGGCGGTGAAATTAGAAAGTCTAGGGCTATACCTGAGTTTCATGACGGCGGAGTTGCTGGCCACACGCACGGCGGTGAGGACCAAGCAGGTTCTAATATTGCAGGGGGTGTTGGTGCAGGGGAAAACGAAAAACTTCCTTTTGGTCAACGGCTTGGTAATTTTGCAACTGGGTTTGGTGATTTTTTCAATCAACCTGGTATACAGGGGTTAGGTCGGTTTGCAGAAGGAGCGGCTAGCTTAGCACCAGCATTGTATAACTTACGTAGGAGTGGTCAATCAGTTGATCAATTGAATTACCAGGACTACAGGAACCCTGAGTACAATCGAATTAATAATCTGTCTAACCAAGCTGCTAGTATAATGGCTAATAGGCGCTATGATCCAGGAGCAGAATTAGAGGCTTCTGATCAAGCTGGGGCAATATACAATCAACAAATACGTAACTTACCTACATCAACTGGTGGTCTGCAAAACAGGCTGGCTAGTTCTGCTAGTAGGGGGTTTCAGCAAAAAAGTAATATATACCGTAACGCTCAGAACATTAACCAAGGACAGTACGCGTTGCAAAATGCTCAGTTCCTACAAGGTCAGGCAGGTCTTTATGGTCAGCTTGGTCAACAAGATGTTGGTACTAGATTTAACATTGAGCAGATTAATGCAC
>SDBT01004429.1_pt1 | contig 23841 bp, 18 predicted proteins | sample 2277101 | NCBI WGS metagenome assembly SDBT01 (sample SAMN10404973, study PRJNA504765) | marine sediment metagenome | isolation source: marine sediment core GS10_PC15, 103 cmbsf | place: Arctic Ocean: Southern Knipovich Ridge | collected 2010 | reverse complement strand
TTTCTCACTATGGAACTTTGGTATATACTGATATGGGTATGGTTATAGGAGATGTTCCAGCAAACTATTTTACTAATACTGAATTTATAGCAGAGGATCTAACAGGGCGAGCATTAAAAGAACAATATGTGGTTTTAAAATATGCCTGTGCTGGATGTGTTATTGGTTGTGGGAGAAGAACACTTATAGAAATAGATGGAAAAGAAACTGAAGTTGATGGACCTGAATACGAAACTACTGCCGCTTTTGGGCCAATGTGTGGCATCCTTAACTTCAAACCAATAATCGAAGCAAACCACATATGTAATCTTGAAGGTGTAGATACAATTTCTAGTGGAGTTTCAATCTCTTTTTTGATATATCTAGTAGAGAATAACATAGCAAAGAATGAAATTGATAAATATCTAAATGAAATCAGTCTTGAAGAAATTCGATGGGGAAATGAGAAAATTGTTCTGAAATTATTAAACCAAATTATTAGGAGAGAAGGCATTGGGAACATATTAGCCGAGGGAGTAAAAATAATGGCTGAAAAGCTAGGAGTTGATCCCAATTTAGCAGCACATGTAAAAGGTTTAGAAATACCGATGCATGATCCCAGGGCTTATCTTGGGCAAGCACTTACTTATATGACAAGTTGCACAGGAGCTAATCATAATAAAGGTGATTTCTTTAACATTGATGGCGATGCCGCTTCATATGCGAAAATTAGAAAAAAAGATAGATTTACAGTAAATAAAAGAGAGAAAGCGATAATAGCATATCAAGATTTAACCAATGTTTACGATTCAGCAGTAATCTGCAATTTTACACATATTAACGATAATGCGTTAGCAAGATTACTAAAAGCATCTACTGGAATTCAACCGTTAGGGAGTTCTGGAACTTTGTTTAAAATAGGAGAACGAGCTTCGAATTTAAAAAGGTTAATTTCTTGTAAACTAGGATGCAGGCGAGAAGATGATTATTTACCAAAGATTGTATCAACAGCTTTAAAAACTGGGGGCTCAGCTGGAATCGCTGTTGATTTAGAAGAAAACTTAAAAGTCTATTATGAAAAACGTGGTTGGGAGTGGGATACGGGCTTTCCTTCCAAAGAAAAATTAGAACAACTTGGAATAATAAAACTTTAAAATTTTAATACTACAAAATATTTTCAACTTTCTTTTTACTCTATCTTTTTTGTATTTAATGTTTTGTTTAAAATTACCTCAGAAAAATTATAATCCCATTTCTTGCAATCTTTGCATAAGATCTCGTTTTTTCTTTCCTTTTAAATCAAACCATTTATAAAAGATTAGAGCTGCCAGTATGCAAATAACGGCTGGAAAAAAACCTTGAATCAAACGAAGCCCTATTAAAACCTCTTTTCCATGGATTAAATTATTCGGATTATAAACCGTGATCATATGAATAATTGCGACAATTAAACTTTGAATGGTTAAAGAAAAACGCAAGAAAACGTTTCTTATACCTATTAATGTAGCTTCATGGTGCTTTTTAGTTTTCACTGTGATTTCATCATAACAATCTGCTAGCACTGGTGATAACATAATCAAAAACATAGCACTAGCTACGCCATTTAAAATGTTGGTAATATAAAATTCGAAGGCATTCGCAATAAATAAATTCAATAACAAACTAAGACCAAAAAATAGTAAACCTATTGAATATGTTTTCGAATGCCCAATTTTTTTAGCAATGCGTACCCATAAAGGAATTGTTAAAAGAGAAAAAAATAGATAAAAAATTGACCCAATAGACCTAATATATTGTCTCTCTTGTAAGACATCATCTACAAAGTTAACGGCATTCATACTAGTTAAACCCAACGCTACCATGAAGGAAATATAGGTAAAAAGTGCTAGCATGAAATTTTTTTGCTTGAGCGCCATTTTCATAGTGTTAATAAATGGAATTTTATCTGCAGTATTATAACCTAAAATGAAACGATCTTTTATTTCTTCGGATTCTTTCGATCCAGGAATAAAAAATATCAAAGAAATTCCCATAATTATTAAACTTACAAATGCAGCAATGGTAAATGTTCTGGGTTTCCCGGGGATGATTATTAGCGACCATATTGTTATTGTTAAAAAGTTTGCTAAGAATATGAAGATTTGAGTCATCGTGCCTGCTTTCCTTCTTACAATATCTCCTCTAAAATGTGCAGGAAAAGCTCCGAAGGAATGTGCCTGATAAAGTGAATAGAATAAATCGTATAAACACACAATAATTAAATAGTATATTAAAATTGGTAATACACTTTCTACCCCTGTGATAGCGGGGGGTGTAAAAAATAAGAAGAATAGAATTATTGCTGGAATACCTCCAATGATAATCCACGGTGTATGAAATCCTCTTTTTTTTGTCCATTTTGTTGGTTTATCCGTAAGGTAACCTAAGATAGGATTAATTAGCATACTCCATATTGTAAATATCACATTCACAATAAACATATAGAGAGGCCATAAAGAAACGATACTTATTAAGCCGAGTTCTCCCTCGTAATAAGTCCACACATAGTTATTGAAAGCTACAAGCATAAATCCGTTTAAAAAATACCCCATAGAAAACATTAACATTTTCCCTAGATTATATTCTTTAGTATTAGCTGTATTTAAAGACGTTTTCGATTCTTTCAAGATAATTTCTCTTTATATTTTATTGAATATATATAATTCAGTTTAATAATTTATTAAATTAATTTTACACGAAATTAAAGAACTGTGGAAACTTAACAATGTTCTTTTAGGATTTTTGTATTTTGTCTATTAAATAAATGAATATTATTATTATGGTTTCATTAAATCAAAAATAAATGGATTATTTCTAAAATAATCTTCGGGAATATGAAATGAATAAAAATATAAGAATCATTGTCAATATTTTAGAGAAAGTTAAAGGATTTATATGTGGACAACTTATTAGTTTCGTATCGTTCTGGAAGAGATAATTTTTACTATAGTAAACTAAATCCATTAATGGAGATACCCTCACACTTTACAAGACATATTGGCTTAATAGATAGAAATGGAATAAAAAGAAATATAAAAAATCTAATAGTGTTAATACTTATTGGAAAATCCATGAAACTTAAAAATATAATAAATGAATTAAGAATTCTGGGTATTTTTCATAAACATGGGCTTACTCCTAAAAATATAAAGTTATCTTTAGCTCAATTGAAATCATTTGATATAATTATTGCTGATGACGATAAAACAGAGCTTGAAAAACAAAGATTCATAATAAATACATCAGTATTATATAAGTTTTATAACATGAGTGCAATATTATTAAAAGAAGAGCTATCAAATCTCTTTTCATAAAATTTAAAGAAGTAATAAAAAAAAAGATTAATTGTATTAAATATCCATTTTCTTCCGTTCTTCTAACAATTCATCAACAACTGAAGGATCGGCTAACGTTGTAACGTTTCCTATTTCTGTGCCTGAAGCTATTGCTTTCAAAATTCTGCGCATTATCTTACCACTTCTCGTCTTTGGTAACGCATCAGCAAATTGGATTACATCTGGCTGAAACACAGGGCCAATCTCTTGTCTAACGTGCATTCTAATTTCTTTCGATAATTTTGCTGATTTTTCAATGCCACTCATTAATGTTACAAACGCCCATATAGCTTGTCCCTTTATTTTGTGTGGGAAAGGAGCTACTGCTGCTTCTGCTACTTTTGGATGACTCACAATTGCAGATTCGACTTCCATAGTTCCTATTCTATGACCTGATACTTTAATAACATCATCGAGTCTACCTAAAATCCAATAATAGCCATCTTCATCTCGTCGGGCTCCATCATCAGTATAATAGTATCCTGGAAATTTTTCAAGATAAGTTGATTTAAATCGTTCTGTATTTCTCCAAACATCGCGTAACATACCCGGCCAACTTTGAGCAATAGCAAGATATCCTCCTTCATCTGGTTCTGTAACTTCGTCACCTTCAAGATCGAAAATTACTGGTTTGATGCCAAAGAAAGGCATACAACAAGAACCAGGCTTAGTAGGAGTCGCTGTAGCGATCGGTGTCATAATAAAGCCGCCCGTTTCTGATAACCAATGTACGCGAAATGCTTACATTTTTTGCCAGTAGGTATCTACTATCGGGCAACGACTTTTTCCTACAACTCTATAATACCACGTCCAAGCTTCTGGATTTATTGGCTCACCAACCGTACCAAGCACTTTTAATGAACTTAAATCATGTTTTTTCACTGGTTCGTCTCCATACCTCATTAGTGCCCTAATTGCTGTTGGAGCCGTATAGAAATGGGTTATTTTATGCCTTTCTACAATTTTCCAAAAACGATCTATATCTGGGTATGTTGGAACTCCTTCAAACATTACACTTGTAGCTCCATTGGCTAATGGTCCGTAGACTATGTAGGAATGTCCGGTAATCCATCCTATATTTCAGCTGGACATAACGAATTATTATGTTCATCTGCTGTACAATACCAGATATCCCCCTCCTGATAATTAAATACCACCCGATGAGAGAATGAAGTATAGAGAATATATCCTGCAGTTGTATGTTTTACACCTTTAGGCTTTCCAGTTGTTCCACTTGTATATAAAATGAATAAAGTGTCTTCAGAATCCATTTCTTCTGGTTCACATTCTTCACTTATTCCTTCTATAAAATCATGGTACCAGATATCCTTCTCAGTATGAGGTACTTCTCTTCCAGAGCGCTTAACAACAATAACATGCTCTATAGTTGGTACATCATCAATAATTTGAACAACATCAGCCAATTTTGGATAAAATTTACCCGCTCTAACTGTTTCATCACTTGTGAAAAGGAGTTTAGAATCAGAGTCTTCAATTCTGCCTTTAACTGCTTCTTTTGAGAAACCCCCAAATACAATCGAATGGATAACACCGATTCGAGCGCAAGCTAACATTATTATTGCAAGTTCTGGGACCATAGGAAGCCAAATAGTAACTCTATCTCCTTTTTTTAATCCTTGCTTTTTCATACCATTGGCGACTTTACTAACTTCCTTCAATAATTCACTGTAGGTATATTTTCTCACTTGTCCAGGTTCGTCTGCTTCCCAGATTAGAGCTAATTTTTCACCATTTCCTGCTTTCACATGTCGATCTAGGCAATTATAAGCAACATTAAGTTTTCCTCCAACAAACCATTTTCCTGGAAATAGATCTGTTTTTTCCCAAACTTTATCATAAGGTTTAAACCAATCAAGCGATTTTGCTTGTTCCCCCCAAAATCCTTCCATATCTTCGATAGATCTTTGATAAAGCTTTTGATATTCTTCAAATGTCATTCCGGTTTTGATAAATTCACTATCTATTTCTTTAGGATCAAAAATTCGAGTTTCATTAAGAATGCTTTCCATCCTTGAATCTTCTTTTGACATAAATTTTAACACTTCTGAATTTCTTAATTTTTAAATTTATATAATTATATTTTAGATTTTCATTAATAGTTAATTTTTAAAAGAATTATATAAAATTTAAACGTTTTATTTATAATTTGAAAAAGATTAAATGGATAGAAGTACAAAAAATAAAAAGATAGGACATCAATTTTTTAAAATAAAAGCTTAAAAATTAAGTTTAAAGAGTAAGGATGGACCGAGGAAAATCTATTCATTCTGATTGGAGAATTAAATGGAAAGACAAAGAGATAACTGCAGAACAAGCGATAAATAAGATTATTCATGGAAACCGTGTTTTTATAGGCACTGCTTGTTCAGAGCCGCAAGCGTTAACAGCAGAATTGATTAAACAATCGGAAAAATTAGTTGATATCGAGATTATACATTATTTTACTATCGGGCCTGAGAAGTATTTTAGCGAGAAATCTGAGGATTTATTTCGACATAATGCATTTTTTATTGGCAGTACGTTGCGAAAAGAAATTAATTCAGGTCAATCAGATTACACTCCGATTCACGCGAGTGAAATTCCTGATCTAATAAGATCAGGGAGAAAGCATGTTGATGTTGCATTAATTCAAGTTACACCTCCAGATCGTTATGGTTTTTGTTCTCTGGGTATCAATGTTGACATTGCAAAACCTATAGCCCAAGTAAGTTATCTAACTATTGCGGAAATTAATCCTCAAATGCCAAGAACCCTTGGAAATAGTTTTATTCACATGAAAGAATTCGATTATTTTATATATAATGATGTTCCATTGTTAGAATTTAGGTTTAAGGATCGAGATGTAGCAGAAAAAATCGCACAAAATGTTGCGAACATAATTCCTAATGAGGCAACACTCCATATTGGAAATGGAAATTTACCAAATTTATGTTTAAAATACTTAATAGAAAAAAAAGATCTCGGAATTCATACTCACTTCATTACAGATAATATAATTTTTTTGATTGAAAATGGTGTTTTAACCAGTAAAAAAAAAAATTTCCATCCAGAGAAGATTATAACAAGCTTCGCTTTAGGTACTAAGAAGTTGTATGATTTTGTTGACAATAATCCTTTTATAGAATTTTATCCATCTGATTATGTCTGTAATCCAAAAAATGTTGCTATGAATAAAAGAATGGTTAGTATTAATCAAGCATTAGAAATTGACTTAACTGGACAGGTCAATGCTTCAAAAAAAAAATATAATTTTTATTCGGGGATTGGCGAGTCAGTAAATTTTATGCGTGGTGCTGCTCTTTCGAAGGGTGGTAAACCTATAATTGTAATTCCTTCAATTTCTGTTGATGGGAAGAAATCAAAAATTGTACCTCATTTAGATGAAGGGGCAGGCGTTATATTAACACGTGCGGATATTCATTATGTTGTAACTGAATGGGGTGTTGCATATTTACATGGAAAAACAATAAGAGAAAGAGTGCTTGAGATGATTTGTATCGCCCATCCAAAATTTCGCCAATCATTGTTAGATGAAGCGAAAAAAATAAACTATGTTTATTCTGATCAATTACTTCCATGTGATGATGATGGAAATATCTGCTTATATCCCTTCGAATATGAAACAACTTTTACAACAAGAGATGGTAAGAAAATTAAAATCCGTCCTGTGAAAACTACTGATGAAACATTATTAAAAGAGTTGTATTATTCATTAAACGAAAGGGATCGCTATTTACGTTTTTTACAAGTTCGAAAGGAATTCTCTCATTCTAAAACTCAAAATGAAGTGAATATTGACTATAATAATATATTTTCAATTGGGGCATTTATTGGAGACATTGATAAAGAAGGGATGATTGGAAACGCTACATATTACCTGAATCCAAGTATTAATATGGCTGAATATAGTTTTCTAGTTAGAGAGGATTATAGAGGAAAAGGCTTGGGATCGTTCCTTTACCAACATTTAATTATTGTCGCGAAAGAGAAAGGAATAAAAGGATTTTATGGAAATATTCATATTCAAAATAAAAATACAGTCAAAATAATAAGAAAGGGAGGTTATACTAAAATAACTCCGCCTGAGGTAGGAGGAAAAGAGTTGTTTTATGAAGTTTTTTTTGATAAGGAAAATTCGATTGAGGATTAATCAACATTCTTATTTTTAATTCTAGATTATTAAATATGTTAATTTATGAAATTTAAATATACAGATTATCATATTCACACTGCAAATTGGAGTACTGACGTAGGTGTAAAAGGTCCTACTTTTATGGATTATATTAAAGTTGCAGAAATTAATCGTATTAATATTTGCTTTCTTGAGCATTTTGAGCTTTATCATATTGAAAGAGATAAATTTAATCCATTTTATAATTGTGGAATTCAAGATTACTTAGAAGAAATTGACACTTTAAAAGAAACTTATGACTTTATATTAGGAGGTCTTGAAATCCAATACTATAAAGATAGAGAAATTGAATTAATGGAGTTTTTTGATGATTATGGTAAAGAATTAGATTTTATTTGTGGCACAATACACGAATGGATTTTTAATTATTCTATTTCAACAAGGGAAACATTAGTAGCATTTCTTGAGAAAAAACCATTAAATGAAATTATTGATGAGTATTTTAACATAAGTAAAATGATGATAAATTCAAAAATATTTAAAAACATATGCCATATTGATACAATTTTCCGTTATATAAATGAAAATGATATTAAACCTACAAAAAATTGCGATACATCTCAAGAACGTGTCTTAAATTTAGGACGGCTTTGTATAAAAAATAAAATTTCAATAGAGTATAATTTATCGGGTTTTAGATTCCCTATAAATTCTTCTTTCCCTTCTAAAGAAGTCGTCACTCAATTAAAAATGGAAGGTGCGTCATTTTTTGTAGGATCTGATTCTCATTCCTTAGATTATTTTGAAAATAAAATTCCTAAAGTTCAAGAAGCTTACGAATTTTTGACATCGATAAGATAAGTTTTAAGATTTTGATATATCATGGATACCAATAGTTATATAAATAGAATAGATGAGTGGGACCAAAAAATTGTCTTAAAATATAATGGTTTAGGAGGAAAACCTTTTACATATATCTTAAAAGTTTTTTCCTTCTTGGGAAGAGAGACTGTGTGGATATTTTTGATTTTTTTTTATTTATTTATATGGTATGATCCGAAACTATTATCCTATTTTTCCGCTACATTTCTAATAGGATTTATTTTAAGTTTAGCTATTAAAAAAATAGTTAAAAGACCAAGACCTTTTGAAAGGAATAACAAAATTACAAGCCTAGAACATAAACCAACGTCAAAAAGTTTTCCTTCTTGGCATTCTTATAATATTATTTCCCATGGTTTATTAATAGGGGGTTTTTTTTTAAATTCTCTATTGGCAACTATAATATTTCTAATTTTAAGTATTGTAATTTCACTATCACGAATTCAATTAGGAGTACATTACCCAAGCGATGTTATTTTTGGGTCAATATTAGGAGTAATAGGGTTTTTATCAGCAATTTCTTTAATCGGTCCATTATTTTTTGAGATATTAAAATTTTTTAATAGTATAATTACCTATGAGATACAATATCGACAGTTAAACTCATGGCTTTATAAAAATATTTGGTATTTTTTTTTATGTTTAAGTTTATTTTGTATTATATTTTTATTAGCAATCCATAAAACAATTATAAAGAAAATAAAAAAGATAAACAAAATCAATTAAAGATATAGCCTTTTTTTCTTATCAAATAAATATTTCAACTCATTAAGAATTCGTAATGTGGCGTTTTCTTAAGGTCTAATGAACCTGTATTTAGATTAGCAACTTCGATTGGAATTCCACTTTGAGATAATTAAAATGCACCTGGCTCTATAGCTTGAAGGTGACTACCAAAATCATTAAGTTGTATCGAAATCCTTTCAGATCAACAAATCATGGCATAAAATACTTTTTCTAAGCTCTTCCCAAATCCTTCCACCTTCCTCACTGTTGGATTGGTGAGTTAATAACTGGCATATTTAAGGATGAATAGATCATTCAATTACAATATAGTAAATCCATAATTGTTATTACATATCCTAATTCTCTGTAAACATTAGGAAAATTAAGAAGAATAATTGATACTATAGAATTTTTAGATATATTTTTAAATTAAATAGTAATATTTTACTTGAATATTAGTAAATCCTATTACATTGAATTAGGTGATAGAGTTTTATTTAGATGAAAAATCATGTTTTGTATAAATTGTGGTGAAAAATTAATTGAACCAAATCAAAAGTTTTGCCAGAACTGTGGAAATGAGATTCCAACCACTATTGAAGCGCCTCAATTAAGAACCGGAAGAGATCAATATATATCAAAAACTAGTTTACAATCAACACGTGGAGGAACTAATTTTCTAGTTAGTCAGCAAAAGCCTGTTAAAATAAAAGGACGACCAGGTCCACATTCGAAAAGGTGTTTAGGGTTCGGAATTGCATCTTGTGTTACATCGTTATGCGTTTTATTTTTTTATTTTTCTTATATTTTTATAGTGTTAATGTTAAGGACGTCGGTAGATTCTTGGATAACACAAACAATAGTCATGGTAATTTATGCTGTAGGAATAATGTTTGGAATTTTATCTAGAACAAATAGTGCTCAAGCAGGAAAGACGGAACCTTTAAATAATGTTGAGAAAGTTGGGAGTATCCTTGGAATAATTGGAATTATCACCAATGCAATATCAATAGGCATGGCCCTTATAAGTATGGTGTTTATAGGATTTATTAACGCGATTTATTCAATATGATCTCTAATTTTTGAGAATTTAAACAAAATTAGTAATTAAATTACAAATTTAATTTTGAATACATTACTCTTGTGACGAGCATTTGGGACGATAATTGAAGTATTAAGGATTCATAATAGCGATTTATTGAATGTTGCATCTAATTTTTGAGATATTCTCGTATTTTGAAAAGATTTTGAATTACTAAAATCATTTAAAGATCTAATCCTTTCAGATCAACAAATCATGGCATAAAATATTTTTTCTAAGCTCTTCCCAAGTCCTTACACCTTCCTCACTGTTGGATGGGTGAGTTAATAACTGGCATATTTAAGGATCATTCAAGTACAATATAATAAATTAAATTACAATATAATAAATCTATAATTGTTATTACATATCCTAATTCTCTGTAAACATTAGGAAAATTAAGAAAAATAATTGATGCTATAGAATTTTTAGATACATTTTTAAATTAAATAATAATATTTTACTTTAATATTAGGAAATCCTATTACATTGAATTAAGAGATAGAGTTTTATTTAGATGAAAAATCATGTTTTGTATAAAGTGTGGTGAAAAATTAATTGAACCAAATCAAAGGTTTTGCCAGAACTGTGGAAATGAGATTCCAACCACTTTTAAAGCGCCTCAATTAAGAACTGAAAGAGATCAATATATATCAAAAACTAGTTTACAATCAACACGAGGAGGAACTAATTTTCTAGTTAGTCAGCAAAAGTCAGTTAAAATAAAAGGACGACCAGGTCCAAATTCAAAAATGTGTTTAGGATTCGGGATTGCATCTAGTGTCATACCATTATGCGCTATAATTTTTAATTTTTCTTATATTTTTATAAGGGTATTGTTCTCGGTAGGGTTTTGGACGGTAATAACAATATTTATGGTAATTTATGCTGTAGGATTAACGTTTGGAATTTTATCTAGAAAAAATAGTGCTCAAGCAGGAAAGACGGAGCCTCTAAATAATGTTGAGAAAGTTGGGAGTATCCTTGGAATTATTGGACTTATCGCCAATGCAATATCATTAGGAAATGCCTTTATAAGTATTGGTACTAATTTAATTTTGAATATATTACTCTTGTGACGAGCATTTGGGACGATATTTGAAGTATTAAGGATTTAGAACAGCGAAATATTGAATTTTGCATCTAATTTTTGAGATATTCGCATATTTTGAAAAGATTTTGAATTACCAAAATCATTTAAAGATCTAGTCTTCTTTTCTTACCAAATAAATCTTTCAACTCATTGAGAACTTTTAGCCTGGTGTTTTCTTGAGGTCCAACAGAATCAGTATTTGGATTAGCAATTTCGATTGGAATTCCGCTCTGAGCTACCTGAAATGCACCAGACTCTATAGCCTGAAGACGCCTATCAATATCATTAAGTTGTGTAGAGATACTTTCAGATAAACGAATCACTGCATTTAAAGTTTCTTCTAATGTCTTCCCAAGCCCTTCCACCTTTCTCACCGTGGGATCAGTAAGTGAATGAGTGGAACTCATAAGATTTTTTATATATTTAGCAAATTGTGGTTCTCGAGAAATTAAAGAATAGATTGATGTTAAATAAACTTCTAACTTTAAATCATTAAATTTCTTCTTTAAGAGCTCATTTATATTATCTTTTAATAGTTCAATATTTAGAAGGATCTTAGAGTCATTCTTCAGGTCAGGATCGTATTTATGAAGAAAAATTAGTACAAATGGAGTTTCTTCTAAAATAATTATTGAATCGACAATCTTCTCAAAATAATCGAGAGATTCGTCAAATCTGTTTGGATCTTGCACATCAATTACATAAATAAGTAAATCTAATTGAATAAAATATTGTTCTGGATTTCTTAAATATCTTTCCCGATACTCAATTTGTCCTCCCAAATCCCAAATAAACAAGTTTAATTTGGTATCACCAAATTTCATTCGAACTACTCCTTTTGTAGGATGTGTTGAAATCATTTCACTTATTCCTAAGCGACCTCCAAATTTTGATAACAATGATGTCTTACCTGCAGCATCGAGACCAGCTACAAGCACCTTCTGATTCAATCCTTTTGATTCAATTCCCTCGTTTTCTTCGTTAAGACTATTTATAAGGGTGCTAATGGTAATTGCTTTTTTTAATTTATTTTCAAGAGTGGGGTATTTTTTTTTGAGTTCTTCGATTTTTTCCTTTAAATTTTCAGTTATTTCTAAAGTAATTTCTGTATCCTCTAATTTTGTTAAATTATCGAAAGGATTTTCTTTATTTAACTTAATAATGTCCTTAATTTTTGAAATCTCAAATAAATTTTTTATTATCGTTGATTCTTCTTTACCTATGAATTTATAGGAGAGAATTGGCAGTTTCAAAATATCGTTAATTTTTTCCAATTTGTCAATTTTTACTGATTTGAGGTCAAAAAATTTGGAGATAACATTTATCACACTAGAAATTTCTGAGGACATTACAATATCGCATTCTCTTTAATTATTAATTAAATTTTTATTGTTATTTATTACACTTTTAAGATACTAGTTAAAAAGGTTTAGATTTAAATTTTCACATGTTAATTTATATATCGACATCAAACTTAAATACATAATTACTTATATTTCCCATACAAAAAATATTAAAAAATTCAATTAGAATCTTTTTGCATTTCAAATTATCTTGCCAGCTCCTTTTATAGATGATGATTTATATGAAGATAATGGAAAAAAAGGGGCGCCTTGTTGTGATAATGCTAAAATTAGTGAAGAGGATGGTTTTCATGTCTGCTTAAACTGTGGATTTGTTTATTCACGAATTCTTGACGCTAGCCCACGCAGGGCCTTTACTCAGGAAGAAATTCAAAAAAGAAAGAGTACAGAGAGAGTATATAGCCCTATTGGCCCTAGAACAATTATAAGAGGATCTAGAGATGCGAGAGGCGCCTTATTAAGTCCAAAATATAAATCAAAATTCAATAGATTAGCTAAAATCCATAGATCATTAACAACTAGTTATGAAAGAAATTTATGGATTGCACTACCAAATCTACAACGCCTTCAAAAGAGATTAGGAATTCCGGATGCTGTAGCTGAAGATGCACTTCGTATTTATACTCAAACAGTAAAAAAGAAACTTACCATGGGGCGAAGTATTGATACATTATTATCCGCTTCAATATTTGCTGCTTTAAGGGTTCATGGAATACCTAGAACTGCTGAGGAAATATCAAAAGTTGCTCAAATTCCTAAGAAAAAGGTGATTAAAAGTTATCGCCTTATTTTAATGGAGGTTTTACCTAAATTGGGGTTAAAAGTGAAACATTTTACAAGTGAGCGATATGTGGATAAATTCAATGAAGAATTAAAGCTTTCAATGAAATGCCGGAATATAGCAGTCAAATTAATTAAAAATGCAAGAAATAATGGATTTAATTCAGCAGGAAAAGATCCTAAAGGAATTGCTGCGGCAGCAATTTATATCGGATCAAAAATCTGTAATGAGAATCGAACACAGAAAGAAATAAGCAAGTTGGCACGCGTTACTGAAGTCACATTAAGAATGCGCGTAAAAGACTTACAAAATTATGCCAATATAGTAGACTGATCTAATTTCAAGATTATAATTCTTCTAATTCTATTAATTCTTTTTCTTCCTCAAATAATGGTAATATTTCTAAAATCTCTTTAATTTTTGATATAAATTTATCTAAATTATTCAATTTAACATCAACCAGGAACAATATTACCATTATATAAAATGTGTCTTTAACTAATTTTTTGTTGAGACCTAAGCTATCTAAAAATTCGTTGATGTTATCCTTGATTAATTTGATTGATTCTCCAGTTTTTAATAATGATAGTCCATGCAAAAGCATAAGAAAAGAACTGGTTTCAAGATCTTTTCTTTTGGCTATCGTTTTAGCTAAGTCAGAATATTTTGTTGCCACTTCTTTAAAATTTTTTGATTTTAACAAATCGATGATATCAGAATAATATCTCCTTCTCATAGCTTTTCTTTTTTTCAGAAAATCTTCACGATCACGCCTAATATCTCCTATTTTGGATTGAATTTTTCCAAAATGCTGATCTATCTTTACTTGTAATTTAGACAAATCTCCAAGTTTTTTTCTTGATAATTCTTGTTTGTCATCCATTTTATCGGCTATTTCCTCTTCTAAAATAGTTTTTAATATTTTAATCTCAGGTTCAAATAGGATTAATTTCTCTATAAGTAGATTAATTATTAAATCAATTAACTCTCTTTCATTATTTTTAATTGCTTGGAAAAGAAAATTCATAATTTTTATTTCTGGTAGAGATTCCAACTTAGACTCATTATCTTTTAAATGTTTCTCAAATGTCCCCTTAGCAATTTGGATATTTTTCTCTTCAAAGAGAATAAGTGAACCAATTATTAAGCTAACTGCGGCGGGTTTAAGAAAGTTCTTTTCTAGAAGTATAGGAACCGTTTCTAGATAAGATATTGATGCATTAATCATTTTCTTTTCAGAAATTTCATCAAAAATATGTCTCCAATATTTTTTTTTCATTAATTTTCTTTTAGCAACATCTTTTTTTTCTTTTTGAAGCGAACTGGCTATATTTATAATTTTACTACTAATTTCTTCAATATTTGTAATTGTTTTGGTAGTTTCTTTTGATTTTTTTTCTTTTTGATAATCCTTACCTAGATACTCGTAAAGAAAAATTAATTCTTCTTCAAATAAGGGGAGATTTTCAAAATAAGTTAAAGCCTCTTTTATCCTCGGTTCATCTTTAAATTTTTTCAATTCAATAATATATTCTATAAGTGTTACTGGAAAAGTTTCGGAAAACAATGTCCCTAAGCTAGATAAAGTTTTTTTTGTTTGAGCTAGCAGTTTTTTAATCTCATCAAATTTATTTTCTTTAATTAGCAAAAAGCAAGCTATTGCTAAAGAAACACCAGCTAAATTGTATTTTTGAAGTCTATTCAACTGGATAATGCTTTTCTTATAAAATTTAAGAGACTCATTGTATTTTTGAAGTTTCATATTACTTAAAGCCTCTTTAAAATATACTCGTTTCATGGCGTTTCTTTCTTTTAATTCTTTATTTTTATCAAACAGAGATTCTCTTCCTTTATTTTTTATAAGAGAAAGCTTCTCTTTTAAAATTTCTCCTCTATAAGATTCTTCCGCTTTTTTAGAAGCACTCGCACTTTTTTCTGCCTCTAATTTTTCAATCTTCCTATGGATTTCATTTTTATATGCTATAATTTCAATTCTATCATTATAAGAATTTGCTGAAGGTAAATCATCTAATTCAATATAAATTTCAGCGATTTTCTTAAAGATTTTATTAAATGTAATTTTTGATCTCTCTTCTTTTTCAAAATAAGCTGAAGATATTTTTGAGACTTTTTTTACTAATTCTGTTACCTTATTAATTCCCGAGATATTTTCTTCATTCTCTAAAATTTTTAATGCTTCTTTTTTAATCGCTTTTATGAAAAGTAAACAAATTTCTTTAGATTCATCATAGAGCATTTGATTTCTAAAAATTCTATTAGAATTCTCTAGAATTATTTCTTTTCTTTCAAAATCATCTTTTTTCAACTCTTTTAATTGATGAATGAATAATTGAAATACTCTGACTAAATATTTCTTTTTCATATCTTCAGAGAGCTCATCAAATATTTCAAAAAACTCTTCAAAAACTAAACCTTCTAACAATATATCTAAAGACTTTGTAAGAATCTGGTTTCGAATTTCTTCTTTACCAATTCTTTTAAGGTATTCTGCTTGATTTTTCAGGTGATGGGCTGCTTTATTATACTCTTTTTGCTTTGATAGCTCATTTGCTTCATTAATTTTTTGAGTATTCATCTCTATAATTAGATCTCTCTCAGCCTCGCCAAATTTTCTTAAAAAATCTATTCCCTTATTGATATAATCTGCAGTTTCCTTCTTTTTTAATACTGTAAATCTTTCTTCAAATTCATCTCTAATTTTTGTTAAATTTTGCCTTAAATGTCTTGAATTCAGTTTATTTATTAAAACAGATGCCACGCTAAAATTATTATCTTCAAGAAGAAAGTTAATTAACTGTTTTAATATTGAATCCAAATCAGTTTTTTTAACTTTATAGGATTCCCACATTTTTTCAAGCTCATCATAGGTATTTTTTGCAGAAAATACGTTTCTTTCATCAACTAATTGCTTAAAGATTTGAATAAAAACCTCAGTTAGTTTAAAAGTTAAATCTTTTAATTCATCAAAGAGTCCTTCGCGTTGATATTTGTTTACTGCGATATATAGCTGTTCCCTTGCTGATTCAAAATTATTAATGCTAACTAATAAATCAGCAGCAGCCCCAATTTTATCTGACATTTCTTTTAATATTCTAATAACAACTTTATGAGGTAAACCATCAAGAATTCTGAAAGCTTTCTCAACATTACAGCATGAAATCCAAGAATTAATTGCTAATTTAAAGGCTTCATAGATTAATGACATATCTAAAGATTCAATGCTAGACCATTGAGCTGCTCTTTCATACTGCAAAGCTGCCTTTTCGAACTCTTTCCTATTAAAATAAAGGTTGCCTTCTCTTATTATAGCCTCAGCATACAAATTTTTGAAATTCAGCGACTTAGTTTTATCAATATTTTCTAAAATTTTGCTCGCTTCTAAAAATAAATTAATTTTTGAATAAACAAATGCTGCCTGTTCACTAATTATGAAAAATTCTTCTTTATTATAAATCTCAGCGATCAAGGCTGCCTTTTTAATAGCTTGAGCTGCATAATAATAATTTTTGTCAGTATAATAAATATTTGCCATTTGTATAAATATAGGAAATCTCATCCATGCGTTTTCAATATTTAATGGACTATCGCCATTAATCATTGCTAAACTTATAGATTGGAGTGGTTGATGAAAATCTTTCGGATGGAGATTTACAAAAGCCTCTAAATTAGGATAATTAACCCATACATGTTCTAATATCTCATTTACTGAAATTGGAATAATTCCATTTTGATCATAATATATAATAATTGTGGGAATATCACGCTTTACTGACAAAATATCTGGAAGTATCATCTCAAATAATTCTGATTCTTCCTCATTTAAAGGATTTAAGAAATATATAATTCCATCTACCTTAGAAAGTAAATCATCTAAATCGGCTGAAATACTAGCAAGCACATCGATTTCTAAATCACATATATCTTCTAACACTCTAATTTCTTTATACCATTCAAAATAAGTTCCTTTATCTTCTCCATTCTCTCCAAAAGCCCTTAAAGCATAAAATTGAATGACATCAGGCTCCGCAGCCATAATTAAAATCTTAAAAATATAACGCATTAAAAGTAAACTCTATTATTTTTTTTTTCCAATTTTATTGAGTAATATCTCTTTTTTCATTTTTATTGTTCATTACTAATTGAGCTATCAAATTTTTTTAAAACATAAAAAAACTAATAGTATATAACTTTTGAAATTATTTTAATAGAAAAAAACTCTTTTATTAATAATTAATTGAGTTTGAGAATTTATATTTTTTCTAAAGATCTAAACGGAGATTAAATCTTGGATCACATTGAAAGGAATTATAACTTTATTCAAAAAAGAATGATTGACCAAATGGAAGACTCAATTACACTAGGAAGAAAATTAATTGAAACAGAATTAGATGCCGGAGTCTTGAATTTCATAATTAAACCTATAATTAAAACTTTCTATGATTTATGGGCAAGACAAGATGCTAGAAGCAACACACTAAAACAAATTAAGATATCCTTAGATGCTGGTCTTGACATGTTGAAAGATGGAGCTTCTGATGAAAATTTCAATAGAATTGCTGAGGAGAATTTTCCAAAATATCTTGAAGCAGATCAGACATCAATTATGGCTAATCATGAACATAAAAATTATTCGAGATTAAAAAATCTAACAAAAGAAACGTTTATTAATTATCTTAAAGAAATAATTAAGCTATTAAATGTAGAAGATGACGTAGAAAATTATGGTGACTTGTGTAGGGTTGTTTTCCAACTAAAAGAACTGGCGGAAGAAAATTTAATGAAACAATTAAGCTTTACTGAAGAGGCGATTAAGATTATTGAAGAAGATCCATCAATACTTAAAGTTCTTGTCGGTAAAAAGACATTAGTTAAAGTTCTTAGACGGGGTTTTGAGATAACTAAAGCAGAATTTATAAAAGGACTCAATGATACATACGACAAAAAATAATCAAACTATTAATGTTATGAATGATTCTTTCAAATAAGTTCATACTTGATTGTAGGTTAAACAATAGAAATTAATAAATTTTATAGTATTGATTATAAAGGAGATTTAATTATGGAATTTGTGGAGAGAAACTATAAGATCTTGGAGCAAAGGATGATAGAACAGATGGAGCTTTCTCTTAATTATGGAAAGAATCTAATTGATAATGAGGTAAAAGCTGGTGTTTTAAACGTTATAATTAAGCCAATTATCAAATCCTTTTATAAATATTGGAGTGAAAAAGATGCTCGTGTTGGAACGTTGGAGCAGATTAAAATAACTCTTAATGCCGCTAAAGAGTTAGTAAACAATGGAGTTAACTCAAAAGAGAAGTTTGATAAGGCTATTGATGAGAATTTTCCAATGTATCTAAAAAATGATCAGACAGATAGAGTCTGCAAGGAAAATCATAAAAATTACAAATTATTAAAAGAAATAACAAGAAAATGCTTTATCAGTCAAGTAGAAGAGAGTTTGTTATTCTTGAATGTAAAAGAAGATGATATTCAAAATTATAATGAGCTATCTGTAGCTACATTTAAAACTAAGGAGATAGCTTATCCAGCTTTAATACGTCAGTTAGATTATAAGGAAGAAGGGATTCAAATTGTTAGTCAAGATGATTCGATATTGAAAATTCCAGTGGGGAAAAAGATTATCTTAAATGTTCTTAAAAAGGGTTTCGATTTAACCAAAAAACAATTAATTGAAGATCTTGATATTATTTTTAATTAATAACATAAATTTTTCAAGTTAGTTATTAATAATTTAAAAACAAAAAAGTTAGAAGATGCATTGAAGGAAAATGCTCAGAAAAGAGAGCAAAACCATATATTGCGAAAGATTTTTTTAAATTTATTGATTATCGCATTTATAATATTCTCTTACGTTTATATTTCCGAACCTTTTGGCTCAATATCTACTGTATTTATCAAAAGTCAAGAGTTTTCAGTTCATTTTGGAGTATCATTACTATTTTTTACATTTTTTTCTGTATTAGCGGGAGCTATTCCTGGCTTGATTTCGGGGTTTTTTGGCGAATTGCTTTTCCAATTAGCATTTTATAACACGTTATATCTTGAATGGTGTATTATAATTGCTCTTTTAGGATTCTTATGTGGAATCTATAAATATAAACCTTTAAAATATAAAGATAGCCTAAAAGTGTATTATACTTTTGTAATTTTAATCATCATTTCCTTTATTGCTGCTGGTCTCATTACCGTTTTTCAGTTTTTCCTTTATAGAAACAATTTAACTTTTGAAGATATTGTTATCAATTATGGTTTTAAATTTTTTATCCAATCTCTTATCTCAATAATATTTTTTGTTCCTTTACTCCTAATTATATATGATAAATTTCTTGCTACACAAGAAAAACATTTATATTATATTTTTTTAACACACCACCCCCTCACAGCGAGCGATCACTCCTTCTATCTTAAATTTGGTAGAACGAAAATTTATTTTTGTTCGAGGTGTTCAGGTATGATACTAGGAGGTCTTTTTGCTATATTCACCTCTTATATGATAGAAAAAATTTACAATGTCGAATTCAGTGCTGAAATTGCTTTACTTCTATGTATAATTCTACCAATGCCAGGAATAATTGATTGGGGCACTCAAAGGCTCCTATTAAGAAAATCTACTACAGAATCAAGATTATTTACTGGATTTATTATAGGAAATGCCTTACATTTTATGGGATTTACAGGTAAATACTATTTTTATACAATGTTAACTCTTGTGATATATTTTTCAATATTTGGGATGTTAGTGTACTTTGGACATAAAAAAGAAATGAAATTATTAGAGGAAGAACTAAATAATCTTTCTCCTGAAGAAGAACTATAATATTAGCTTACAAATAAAATGCAAAATATTATCTTTATTCATGGGCTTGAAAGTTCAGGAAAAGGCTTTAAAGGGAATTTATTTAATAAAGTGTTACCAGAGTGTCTTACACCCGACTTTGAAAAATATAATCCCAAAATATCAACTAAAATGTTATTAAAGAAAAGAATGACACAATTACTATTAATTTTAAAAGATAAACATCCTTGGACTATTATTGGTTCAAGTTTTGGAGGACTTATGGGGACAATTTATTCTTGTCAATATCCTGAAAGAGTATCAAAGTTGATTTTACTTGCTCCATATTTATCGACTTTAGAATTAGATCTTAAAAAATATTCTTCTGTAGATGTCCCAGTTATTATTTTTCATGGAAAAAATGATAATATTGTCTCTCTAAAGCGATCTAAGGCTTGTGCTGAAAAATTGTTTAGAAATCTCACATACAATATGGTAGACGACGATCATTTTCTACGTAAAATTGTTATGACTATAAATTGGCAAAAACTCGTTAGGAGTGCCTGAATTTGTAATATTTCACATATATTTTATTTTTCAGATATTTCAAAAATTGGACTCCAATTTTTTTAATATTAACTAATAACATCTTTTATTTAAGAAATTAAAAAAATAAAAATGTGAAAAAATTATGGATATGAAGTATATTTTTGATAATATTAATATATGGTATAATGAATTTATCGAATGGTATTTGGTACAACCAATTTATGGTCAGATCTTTGCTATTATCGGTATTTTTGTTCTTTTGGCTTTAGCCGTTATTCTTATCTATTATATAATAAAAGGAATCGCTTATTTGGTATTCTACATTATTAAAGGGGTTTATTATCTCCTTAAAGGCATTGGATACGGATTCTTTAAGCTGTTTGAAGGATTTTATAACTTAGTTTCAGGCAAAAGAAAATCCCAAGCAAAAGAAGATATAGAGACTGATGAAAAGCATATTAATACAGACGACCTAAATATAATTTACTGCAGCGAATGTGGAAGAAGATTTACCAAGAAAATGAATCACCAATTAACAGCTAATGGAATAGTGTTTTGCGTAAATTGTGGAAAGCAATTTAGATTGATTAATGCCCTCGAGCCAATTATTAGTTCTTATAAATGATTTTTTTAATTTCATAATCAAAAAAAATTAAAATAACCAAACAAAAATAATATTATAAAGGTGTAGTCAAACAAAATGTCAAAAGTTTACATTTGTAGAGAATGTGGTTTCGCGCTTCCAAATGATCTATCTCATTTAATCGAACAAAAAATTCAGGTTTATTGTGAACGGTGTGGTTCACCTTTTATTCTGGAAGGTGTAAATTTTAATCCCGCTCCAACACCGCTTAAAGGAAAGATTAAACATGTTCCTACGTTATTTGAAAAGAATAAATCTACTTTAGAGGAATCTATACAGTTCCTAAACAAGATATCATTTTTACCTTTGTTAATTTATGCTTGCATTTCTTTTGGATTAATTGCCGAGATCGCTTTTTCATGGGATAATTGGATAAATATTCTTATCAGGAGATCTTTACTTGGATTGATAAGTTCAATTCTTTTGGTATATGATAAGGCTTATATTGCTTCTAAAGTAAGAGAGAGGAAATATAATGAAATTTTCGTCCATTCACTTTGTTGGGGCATTTTAGGTAGTATTTTCTATGGATTAGGTGTAATTATTTTAATTAAGGGAGTATTGATAATATTTTATGTTATTTCCAATCCAGAGAATAAGAACCTCAGAGCCTATGATTATGGATTGATAACAAAAAATTCATTAAACGATTTCTCAGCAAAGGCAGGTTTTTTTATTATTCTACTTGGAATATTTAATGTTTTTGCAAGTGGGTTATATTCACCAAGAAGTGGATCAATTGTAAAAATTATTGATTTCCCTCATTATGTTGGGATATTCTTAGCTTATTCGGTTTTAATGTTTCTTGCAATAGTTGCTTTGTTAATAGATCTAAAGTTAAAAAATAAAATAAGCGAGAAGAGAGAATTTAAAGTCCAGGATTCAATTAAAATATTGATTCTAGGGGTTTTTAGCACGCTTTTTTACGCTGCAGGTATATTTGTATTATTAACAGGCAGCCTGATTTTTTTCCTAGCTTTAGGAAAACCATCAGAAAAAATCCAAATCACACCAGAAGAAGAAAAACTAACACGTTATATTCCCGACCAAAGAGAAACAGAGACACCACAGAAGAGATTTCCAGAAGATGAAGAAATTAAAAAACAAGAAGTTGAAAAACCAATTATTAGTCAATCAAGTTATGATTATGATGAAAAAACTAAAGTTATTGTAGAAAGAGAGGTAAAAGAACAAATAAATCAACTAGTGAAAGAAGAAAAAATAGAAGAAAAAATATTAGAGGAAATTCCAGTTAAAATAGTTAAAAAAGAAAAAGAGAAAAAGGAAAGAGAATTTGAACTAAAACTCCATGATTCACTTTTACCTGTAAAAAATGAAAAAGATAAAAAATTAGTTAAAGAATATTTTTCCAAAATTTTTACGGTTTTATCAAAGGATCTAAGAAAACAGATTATTGGCTTAAAAATTTCTAAAAAAGAAAAAAGAGAATTACTGCAAGAACTTTTATTCCTAACTAAGAAAGAGCAAGCCAAGTATATGGCATCATTAATTGATTTATACAGGGAGATACCTAAAAAGCTAATTAGTAAGATTCGTAAGCTTCCGAATGTTAAACCAAAACATTACGATAAAATTGTTGCCCAATTAAAATATATGGATGTTGATGATCAACTAAAATATGTTCAATTCTTAGAGGAAAATACCTAAAGATGTCGCTTGAAAGAAGACGAGAACCCAGAAGAAGTGAGGAACAAAAAGATCTACGGGAAAGTTCATTTAGGCGTCTTGATTTTAGGCCTTTAGATGAGACAAAGGAAAAAGATGATATAAAAGAAATACAAGAAAAGGAAAAAAAAGCGAAAGTTATTGAAGAACTAACTGAAATCGAAAAAAATGTACTTGAAATTGCTAAAACTATCTTAAAATTAAAGCGTTATGATTCTAAATTTGAAATCGAATCAGAGAGTCAGATACAAAAATTTCCGATAATTGAAAAATTATATGCTAAATGTATTGCGAAACTTTCATATAATAAAGGATATAGTAAAGAGGAAATTTTTCTTGCTATTCGAAGTCTTGACGAGAAAAATTGGATTGCGACAAACGAGCGTAGAACGAAGCTAGAAATACTTACTAACGAAAAGCTTGTTAAAATTTTAGATTTTATTAAAAAAAATCCCGGAATCCATGCTAGAGATGAAAAAGTTGAAACAGAACTAAATATTACTAGAACTCCCTTTTTAAAACATGTTATGACTCTGGAAAGATTTAATCTTATTAGGTCGAAAAAAATTGGAAAATCTCTTCACTACTTTATTACTGATGTTTCAGAAGATTACGATCAATTTAAAGTTTTATTTTTAAATCCCTTAATACCTAAGATTTTAGAGGAATTCTTCAAGGATGAACTGATTAAAGTTTCTACAATTGGAGAA
>SDBT01004428.1_pt1 | contig 23842 bp, 29 predicted proteins | sample 2277101 | NCBI WGS metagenome assembly SDBT01 (sample SAMN10404973, study PRJNA504765) | marine sediment metagenome | isolation source: marine sediment core GS10_PC15, 103 cmbsf | place: Arctic Ocean: Southern Knipovich Ridge | collected 2010 | reverse complement strand
CCAATAACGCCAGGTCGATGGACGCCTCAATGCTGCTATGCCCGCGCAGGGTATCACCAGCTCGCCCTTTGTAACCTGTTGATTTGCGTTGGTGGTGGATTAGGACAACGGCCGCCTCTGCATCTTCAGCCAATTGGCGGTAATTGCTCATTACTTTGGCCATTTCGCCGCTGTTTTCTTCAGCGTTACCAATCACACAACCCAGGTTATCAATACAAATTAGGCTGGCGCCTCGGTCCTTAGCTCGACTTGCAAGGTTACCGATTGCTGCAAAATCTGTAGATTGAAGCCAGGGGGTGGGCATTGTGTAATAAAAAAGCGGGATATCTTCGGAGAGGCTACGAGCGCGCCCGAGTGCTGCAAAGCGCTCATGTGTTCGGCGCCGTCCGTTGTCAAAATCAAGCCACATGGTGGGGGATTGCACTGTCTCAAAGCCATCACTCCCGTTTTGCCAGGGTGCTGGTGGTAGCCAGGTTTCTCCAGCCGCAACACATGTTAGGAAGTCAGCCAAGAGAAACGATTTAAATGTGCCTGGCGCGCCGTAGACAATATTCAGGCTGGGCACCTCGAAAATTCTTCCAGCCAAATATTTTACTGGTGGCTGTGGTTGGTAGGCATCTTCGAGCGTGAATACTTGCCAGGGATCGCCATCAACAGGTAAGGGGTTTTGGATCCTATATTGGAAGTCGCGCTTTTGATCGTCGCTCATTCTCTGGTGTTCGCTGGCCAGCCTTTCGGCTTTTGGATCAAGTTTATTGCTCATTGTCACCCCGCATTATTTCATCCGACTTATTATCATAGATTACTGATATGTTGCCTTGGTCGTGATGACAACTTGGAGAGCGTTGCTTTAGTCTGCTATAATAAAGCAAGAGAAAAATGTCAACTCTCGTTGTCTCTGTTCTTGCCCCGATGGCCGCCGTCACCGGGGTTTTTTCTTTTGTATTTGTATTAGTTAGGTTCATCTTTTGATACCTCCAGTAGTGGCATCCCCAAAATCTTTTGCGCTTCCGGTTTCTCTGTTGAGCGGATCAAATGACGTAATAAACCTCCTCGTGATCGACCGGTTGCCCTGGCAATCTTCAAAAGCTGCACTTTTGTTTCAGGGTCTAATCGAATTGTTAGCGATTCTGTTTTATGCAGGGTCATTTTAGTATCTCCTATAATAAAAAAGCGGTCTCCACAAAGCGCGGAGAGTATTTCCAACACGGCATAGCCGCGCTGCCATTTTGCTCTCCTCTCGCTTTCCGGGGACCGCTTATTCAGCCTATGATCTCCGATCCGCTGCACCGCCTTGTCATTGCTCTTTGCTTTCGCCTTTAGCCTTGACCTGTCTCGGTGTGCGTTTCCAGGATTATTCGGTTGTAATTCATTGTAGTACAAATTTTCAATAAATACAATAGTTTGCGATGCAATTAATATTTCTAATCTTCTAAACAACACCGACTCCTTATTGTTATTGAGGAGCCGGGTACCAGTTGCTTGACAACACGCGCGTTATCATTTATGCTTGATATACAAAACAATATACATCAAGCAATGGTGCCCCGGTCTCCGTCAAGAGTGTGGGGCTCTTTGCTTTTAATCTATTCTACCACGCGAGTATCAGCAATCGAGAATATTTTAAAGATATTCGCTGGTTTATTAAGGTTCAGTTTCACCTGTTTTATGTATAAAATAACAAACGACAATCCTGCTTATGGCTAGTTATATGGGGCAGCTTGGTTCATACAAATACTACTAATACCGAAGTTCAAAAAACGCGAGTACCTACCAAATCAATAAAACCAACCGATAGTGCAGATATTGTCGGAGTCTGGTCTTATCCTGGCCAATTGCCCTACACAATCCTAATCAAAAAAGTAAACTCAACATTCCAAATAACAAAAACGTTTGGCGACGGATCGAAAGAAACTAAAACCTTGACTGTTGAGTTAGTAAATGGCGAAAGAAGGCTTTATGAAGACCCTGATAATTATTATGGTGACTACATGGTGATTAAAAGCAATGGGAATTTAACTTTTTATGATAATCAAGGGCTAATACTTGAACTAAAACCAAAATAATCCATGAAAAGGTAAGCGTTCAGTTTGCCTTCGATATAACTGAATCATTCATTTTCGTGAAGACAATAACTTTTGCCAGTCCCAATCGTTTTCTATATAGCAATTATTACACACTGGTACTCCAAAACCAGTTTCGCTAGCACAAATTCTACAAAACGATGTCTGAATAGGAATCGTGTTTTGAACCCATTCATCGATTACAGGGAATGAATGGGCATAAATTTGGCTATTTGGGGACATAACCATGACACCAGAACATGGAACAAGTGCCGGGTAATGAATTGCTGAACCAGACCCTATGACTTCTGGAGTATATGCCACAATAATTAAGTTGTTATTTATCCCTCTACTGTCTGGTATTGTTGTTCTATCACCATAAGTTAGAGCAAACTGGAGTAAATCCGTAAGTTTTGCCAATCCGTTGTAGTCAAAAGAGGCATTGAAAGTTTTTCCAAAAAGAGGAACTGTGGTTCCGCTCAATAAAGTGGTATGTTGTTGCCATTTATTATTGGCAAAATTTGAAGTTGCTGACCCTGATAATGTATTTATATTCAGAGAACAAAATGGGCATTGTGTTGGAAAAATCCCATCAACCCAACCATTGCATTGTGGACATTGATTACGCATAATTTCTCTCCTCCCCATACATTCATCTAATATTAGGCATTCACTCAACTGAACGGATACATGAAAAGGCATTTAACAGATTCGCCCATTTTATTTATTGTATCTACCTTACTCAGTTTTATACAACTTACTGTTAGCCCAAGTCGATTTGTTCCATTCTTAATTATATTCTTGCTTCCACAGCTTCGACATTTGTATATTATGGTTTTCTGTATCATTCGCTAATTTTATCATCACTTACTTTAACCCCTTCTCCCCCTGAAAGTATTCAAGAGAGTTGATCTGAACCGAAACCTCCCGGCTGGGACAAACAAAATAATTCCTTTGTTGGAGGGATTCAAGTTTGGAAACAACTTCGATAAATATTTCGGCCTCTCCTTCAGATTGTCTTAAGAAATCTTCCCCTAGTATCACGTCTACGCCAATCATCCCATCGCCATATTCTGTCACAGTGTTGAATATGGCGATATCAGCTTTGCCTAACTCGGGCATAAATTGGTAGTTACGGAAGTCGTAATCCCAACCCCTTGACTTGCTGCTGACACGAACTCTAAAATCCTTTTATTGAGGGCAGCCCTTCCGGACCACCCCATTATCTAATCGTTCTTTAGTGGGTCATCTGGCGGGTCGGGCTGTGGATCCACCGGCTGCTTCTGGTTCATAGTGATTGCAATTCCTGCCAGAATAAACACGAAGATCAAGATCAGCGCCCCGCCAATGTCGCCGGCGTTTCTTACTGCAATCGTTTCCCACATTCCAAAGTCAGGCATGTTTAGATAATAGCACCCTTCTGTATAACGGTTTGCGTCACCCGCAAGTGGGCGGGCGTGGATTCTGCCTGGAAGCAGAAAAAACTAGAAGCCAGAAAAATGCCTGTAAATCGTGCAGACTCCCACTGGTCGGGTGTACGCTTTGTTGGGCGGCTTGTTGTGCTAGCGACAATGACTACCATTCAATTCGACTCAAATAAGGCTTTGGGTTATCGGATATTTTTGCAATCCAATCTTCCTTCCGATGAGAAAACACAAATCTATCAGCGCCACTTGCAATTCGCTTATTGGCTTGCCTTACGATTTGTCGTCTTACTTCGCGATAAACTATCGAATTCTGCGTGCCTTTCCAACTTGTGAATAAAGCTAGATCTCGTGAAATGGGAAATGTCATCTCGGATTTTTGATTTCCTATCCCGTAAGCCTCAAAAAAATAAGCAGGATTGTCACTTGTAATAAAATATTCTTCTTTTGGAGAAACTACATACCAAAACATCGCGCTAACTAAGTCAACCATTTCTTGAGAAGCCCAGGGTAAGCGAACTTGATCAATAATGAATTCTGGTATCTTCTTCCTAAACGACGTTTCAATTTCCCTTATTTCATTCAATCGGCGTTCAGCTAAACTTTTATTTTCTGTAGTACTTGCCCATTCTTCAACTTGATTTCGAATTTCGTTGATGTTTTTTTCGATAAAACTAGGAGCCATTGAAAGAGCCATTTTGCGACGTTTCGGAACTCGCTTAATCATGGTGGCAATATATACTGATAGATGAATACGCTCTATCTCGTCTATTTTTTTCTTGCTTCTGAGTTTATCTAATACTCGATTAGCGGGCTTCTCTATAAGTTCGTTTAGCTGTTGTTCTACTTCATCGCTATAAAATCCTGCTTCCTGCGCAACCGACTTAATTCCTGGGTTTGTAAATTTACCCAGCTTCTTATCGTACATCCAAATCGCTTTATCATTTCCGATTTCTGCAAAACCTCTAAGATATTTCTGAGGAACATAATGAAGCCCCATACATCCTCCTTCGTTTGTGTCAGCTGCCCAACTTACACTTTACTTACACTGATCACCTGGTTCAGATTGTTTATTAAAATAATTCTGCTTGTTCGCCTTCTTTTTTAATATGGCGTTTTGCTTCTTTGAAGGTAGCATGTTGAGGAGGCATTTTTACTTCAGCATCATTTAAAAGTTCATCGATTGTTAGTATCTGAACCCTGGGATATTTTTTGTCCCACAGGATAGAAGTATAGATACCTGCAGATGCTGCTTCTTTGATCATAGGCTTGGTGGGTGGTTCTAAAGTAATGAACACTCCGATTGGAGCCTTTTCTCTATTTATTGTTCCCACCAGGTCCCTGATATCACTTGGGGAAACCTTACCGCTTTTTACCTGGACGATAACCCTTTTGACTTTTCCTTTGGCTTCATCTATGAAGTTGATTATCCCATCAATGCCTTGGTCTGCACCTTTTTTCCCTTGCTTGCTTCCCGATTGGGCTCCTGTAGGTCTTGCACGAACAAGCGAGAGTGCCCACCATTCGAATTGGAAACGATTTGTTGTTGCAAGATGGCTTGCGGCGTTTATTGATTCGGGTTCTCCTATGATTTTGAATTTTGCTTCTGGGAAAGAAGATTCCATACGATATTTTATTAGGGTTATCGCTAGATGCGTTATGTCTATTCCAATCCATTTGCGTTTTAACTTTTCAGCTGCAGCGACAGCTGTGCCACAACCGCAAAAGGGATCGAGTACAACTTCCCCAGGATTACTACTAGCATTTATTATTCGTTCAAGTAAAGCTATGGGTTTTTGGGTGGGGTAGCCAAGTGACTCCCCACCACTTACTAATTCAATATCATCCCAAAAATCATCAACGGGGATACCTTTTTGTTCATCCAAGTATCGTTTAAATCGCGGAATGCCTTTCCCACCTTTCGGTACTATTATTTGCCCTTCTGCATCTGCTTCCATCATTCGTGCCTTTGTCCATCTCCAAACTTTTGTAACACCTTTGAATTCATAAGTTAGATTAGGGCGGTCAGGGTTTGGGTTGAGTAGTGAAGTTAATTGATAACGTCGCCCTTTTTCGTCTATAAGGCTATATTGCTTTTCGATATTCTCTTTATCGTACTCACGATAAATTGGATTCCATTTTGCTTGATTAATTGATTTCGAAAAAGAAAAAATAACATCGTGACTAGTGGCAAATCGAGTAAAGGCGTGTCCTTTTGGGTGGGAACGTCGCCAAACAATTTCATTCCTAAAATTTTCTACACCAAAAACTGTGTCTAGCACAATCTTGAGGTAATGGGATGCCGTGGGATCGCAGTGCAGGTAGATGCTGCCGGTAGGTTTGAGAACTCGATGAAGCTCAACCAAACGAACTGCCATCATAACAAGATAAGCCATCATTTGATTGGTGCCAATGAACTGGCGGAGAGCACTGATCAAGGAAGATACTTCTTCGGAGCATTCCGTGATAAGTTCTTCGTAGACGCGTTCGGTGTCAATATCCCAATGCCAAGTATCTTCGAAGGCCGTCATTTGCGCTTGCGATTCTAGGCCGCTTTCATCTTTGAATAGCACGTTATAACTTCGTTTGCTATTGAAAGGCGGGTCCAAGTAAATCAGGTCAATGCTTTCGTCTGGGATATGTTCTCGTAAGATGGAGAGGTTGTCTCCATAGTAAAGAGTGTTTTCATGCATAATAAAACTCACCTTATTCTGTTCTGCATATCAGTAAGTATGATTATACTTACAATATTGTCTCCCCAAACTGATTGCATCCCATTAGTCCCTTAAATGAGCTAGTTACGCTTGTCAAGAAAACGGTATGAAGTCGCTAATAGTGGCGTCCAGGTCCAATTCAATATGCAAATACCGTTGAGTGGTTGCGATATTGCTATGCCCTAGTAGTATGCTGATCTGTGAAATGGGAATGCCCGCTTCCAGCCCCAGTTGTGCGTAAGTCCTTCGAAGGTCGTGCGGTTGCAGCTCCGGCTTTCCGATCATCCCTGCTCGCTTTTGTACCAGGTGATAGATGGCAGTGGTTGTCATGCTTTCGCCTGGCTGCTTGTTCCTTCCCAAACTCCGGAGGATAATACCTTCTGGTTCAACAATTTCACCCCATGCCCTGATAGCATTGGCCAGGGTGTCACTGATCGGGATAACCCTGTCTTTTGCGCCCTTGCCCTTCACATCCAGAACAGTTCGCATCTTATCCTTTACTGGCTGGACCTTCACATCTGAAAACTTCAGGTTCACTGCTTCTGCTCTTCGAAGTCCAGCGGCCACCAGCAACCCGATCGCTAGGCGGTCCCTTTGCGCAACTATGGCAGCTTCAGGGTTTCCGCTCTTCCTGTGATCGCAAGCGCTCAGCAATTCGGCGACCTCTTTCTGTGATAGCCAGGTGTGCGCTTTCTGCCCTTGGTGCGTTTTTACCTTGATCGCATCCCGCAATGCCTCAGCCCGGTACACTATAGCCAGGCGATCAAGAACATTATCAGGTGCAACGCTTCCCTCTGCCTGTTGCTCCACAGCTTTGGATAATATGCCGATAGATGCTTTTAGAAACGATCTGGTTGAAGACCCAACGGTTTCTGCATATCTGGCAAGTGCTACTGGGTCGGTTATGTCATGGCCGGCATCCAGATAATTGGAGATCGCTTTTGTGTACTGTCTCTTAGTGGAAGCGCCCAGCAGGGGGTTGCTGTCAATAGCATCTATTACAAATGTACCTGCATCGAAGCCGCCAACGATCGTTAATTCAGTCATAATGTCGCCTTTCTAATACTTACGTATAGTTACCTTTACGTAAGTATAGGTTATTATGTTAAAAAATACAAGCCGTATACTTCCGTATACAGATGATTGCGGAAGTATACGGACTATTCAAAATAGACGGTATTCTTTTGGCCTTTGATAGTTTTTTGCTCAGATTTCAATTTCAGGTTTCCCGCCAGGTAGTTGTCAAGCGCGTAATAAAAAAACGCTCGCAGTATATCGCTTGCCGCTGTGTTGTGATCTTCCGCTATGCTGCTTATTTCAGCTTTCAAAGCTGGGTCAGCCCGGAAGGTATACATTTGCTCTTTATTCTCACGGTCCCAATCCCGTTTGCTTTGTGGTCGTTTGGTCTTTGGCTTGTCTAACGTAAGGCCGGTTTTTCCAGGGTCCTGGCGGGTTCCTTTTGCCATACTTACACCTCGTTGATAAAATTGACTATCCTTTCGTATTGCTTACAGGCGCGTGAACTAGGCGCGTATTCATAAAGGGTTTGACCATAGGCCGCCGATTCTCGGATCACGGTTGCCCGGTTGATCGGGTCCAGCACCTTTTTCGGAAAGTTCTTTTCTAACTCTGCCATGATCGCAGTTGTCTCTTTTGTAACCGCGTCGAAGAAAGTTGGTAGAATGCCTAATACTTCACCCTTCCAGTCATAGTTAGACTGGATCGTTGTGACTGTGTCTTGCATCTTCAGCGCACCCTCCACGCTCAAAAAATCGACTGCTGAGGGTATCAATAGGTAATCAGCTGCATAGACCGCCAGCGCTTGAATGTCTCCCACGCTGGGCGCCGTGTCAAGGATCACATAATCAAAACCGTTTTTACTTGCCGGTGTCAATTTATCCCGCAGTAATGAAATGGGTTTTTCTCGGACCGCTGCCTGGGCTGCTGCTGTTTCCCGATCGCCTGGGATAATATACAGATTTGGGCGTCCTGTTTCTAGTGCCAGTTGTTTGTAGGTTGTGAATTTTGAAACGATCAACTCATAAACGCGTGGCTCTTGCTTCATGGCCAGCAGGGTGGCTAATTGCCCTTGTGGGTCCAGGTCCACCAATAAAACACCCTTACCATGTCGCGCCAGGCCGTGACTGATATTAACGGCCGTTGTGCTTTTTGCTACGCCGCCCTTCTGATTGCATACGCTGATAATTTTCATTTTGTCCTCACCTCTGATTATATACAAAAAATGGGCACCGCTGGCTTTCGGTGCCCTGTGCTGTGTGTTAGATCACAGCTTCCAATGTTAGCGGTGTATAGGTTGCATTCAGTATAGCCTCAACACCAGCGCAAAATTCCATACCGAAGAGTACCAGCCGTTCGGCTTCAGTCATCCCCAGGATGATTGCGAAATCATGCAGCAGCATTCCCAGGTTGATACTCTCACTCAGCAAGTCGTAATCTTCCCCAAATTCTTGCACCATGACGCTAAATGCTTGCAGTAAATCACCGCGTGGTATCAACTGCACAACTTTTGTAGGGTGTTTTTTCAGCAGCTCGTTCAGCTGGTTGCTATCTTTCAATACTTCCTCATTGTATAAAATAATCTTGCTCATTTTGGCCTTCATTTGTTATGGTCAGGCGCAAACAATAACGCCTGGTTGGATGCCAGGCGCCGTGGTGGTAAAATCAGATCAGCCAGTACCAGCTATCACCTGGTCATTGGTCAGGGTCGGCCGGGTGTTTGCGCACCTGGTCGATCCGTCTTTATGCTTGTATACGGAAGTATACAACCTTTCTGGAAAAATTACAATACTTTGTTTGCATCTCACCTTACATCGATGGGTTCCCTTCAAAATCAAGACGAGGATAATAACCTTACAATAACCTTACAAACTAACAGATTCGTAAGTTATGTAAATCGTAAGGTCAGATTCAATAAAAACTCCGTATAATTAATAAAAGAGCGCCCGGTGTCTTTTGCGGAAACCAGGCGCAAATAGTTTAGCCCTGTTCTCAGGACAATATACTATGTTATTTACATTGTACAACAAAATGTCATGCTAAGTCCAAACAATTTTGCAAGTACTCTGAGAACAGGGCGGAAAAGAGAAAAAGCATACCAATACTTACATTTTGGCGTTTTACCCTTGACAGAACTAGATTTGTACGTAAAATGTCACCGCATTCTCACCCTTTTCTGCTGAGGTAAAGCACCAGCGGCGGGGGGGCAACCTCGCCGCTGGGAAGTTAGTCCTTAGAAAGGACCATTTGACGTGGCGATTATACTCCAAATACTAAAAATTTTGAACACCCAAATTACGAAAATTTTAAAGAAGGTTCCTCAAAGCGTGAAGATTTTCATGCTGGGCTTGCTTGCTGCAACTACATTATGGGTAATTAGCTTTGCAATGTTCCTGCTTCTTCTTAGTGCCGTCCGCCTTGCGCTTGGAATATAAGCCCACCGTGCCCATACCCATTTTTTGGCTTTTCTGATTCACTGGGAAGCATTCTAAGAGGTTTTCAGCGCCTTTAGGTCTTTTATGTATGCCTTGTTTTAGTCACCCCTCACCTAGTGCCAAGTGTGAAGGTTGGCACCGTTCCTGGAGAGTAAACTACATGCGGCTATTCACCGTACCTTTTGCAAGCACTCCCTTTTTTATAGTGCCAAAATGTAAATTGTGAAGCTCAGCACCGCAGGGCTTTTTCAAAATAAATAACTCTCTCTCTTAGGGTATGATTTCTTTTCCCCTCTTTTTCCCTCCCCTTGTTGTCCCCAGCAACAGTGCCCCCGGGATCAACCCATACGGTATCTATACCCTATGAATAGGGTACCGGTACACCCCATACAAGGTACCTGCCAAGTGCGGGGATCTTGCTTTTACAGTACAGCAAAATAGCCGTAAACTATTTGGGATAATTGAAGGGCATCCTAACTAAAAAACTGCGCTCTGTTTGCAAAAACAGAGCGCAGTTTAATTACCAAATAGTTGCCAACAACCTAGGTCTTGGCCGTTTTTGCTATTACCACACTGGCATAAGAGTGTCGCTCCCACTACTAAGATAAGCTAGGCCTTCGCCAGCTCGTCTTATGGCCCTAAATTCAGGAGATTTTGATTCCGCATACCTCGAATAATATGTATATGCAAGTCGCACTAATAAATTGTTGAAAATCATGGTTAGGCTGACAATCCCCTTCTCCTTTTTATCATCATATTTGTTAAGAAAGTTAAACATCTTAAGATGATTTAGAACAATCACCACTAACCCATAACCTGTTCTTTTTGACAACCGCTTTATAGTTTCGTTCCACGTTTTTGCCTCATTTTCCAGTTTATCGTCTAAGTCACAAAGTGTACAGTCTCTGTCCTCGTCTTCTAGTATTTTGTCAACAACAAGCTCGCTTATTTTTGTGTATTTACTAGGATTTCGCATAATCAGTGTTTGTAAAGTGTAGAAAACCCTGAACGTATACGAATTAGGATCAATCAATCCTTCCCTCATAGCCATAAGCAATTCGTTACGCAATTCAGCGAAATACCCTCTTGTCTCCTCTGTTTTTCGCAACTTTTTATATCTGGCGTGCGATCTTCGATAAATGATACCTAGAGCAATCTCTCTCACCACCCAGATAAGAAGTAAAAAAACAACAATCTCGTATGCTGTCATTAACCTTTTCCTTATTCTCTCTCCAAACACAGTATAGCAAACTTTGTCAATCTTCATCGTCATTATTGTCATCATCGTCGTTGCCCCAATCGTTCCTTCCAGACAAAAGATCATCGATGTTGTCATTGTCCCAATCCAAGCTTCTTAAAAATGAACGCCTCCACATCCTCGATTCATCTACTGCTCTTTGTAGTGCTTCCTCTTTTGTTGCAAGTGCCAGACCCATCTCTCTGTTTTTTCTGTGTTCTTGGTATATTCTCCACCCAGTCGATACTACAAATAGGGCTACGACAAACCAAAAAACTTTTTCTGCCCCAAATGTTTCAGCCAATTTATCTAAGGCGCTTCCGATAAGTTCTCCGAAATCCGACCAATCCATATATCAACCCTGCCCTTCATCGATGAAAAGATCTTAGAAAACATAACTTGTCCCCAATCTCTAATCAACTCAAATATAACTGTATAGACTTCCCCATTATACACTACTGTGTCAACCCTCCCCCATTTTTCAGAACCTTTATGCTCCAACCTGTACGGTGCACCGATCGGCCACGACCAGTACACCGATCAAATATTGGTGAGGTATGTGCTCAGAAAATAGCCATAAACTATTCAACTAAGTATGTTGCTTTTCTTCCTCACATGCCTTTTTTATAGTGTCAATGTGTAAAACATCACTTACCATTTTATTCACCGTCTAAACCGCTCCTAGTGCCATTTCCTGCCATGTTTTAGTTAAGTTTTGTTAGGTTTTCTCACTGTAAAACCACTGTATAACAGCAAGGTTTTATCCTGTTCTATCCTGTATAACAGCATGTTAGCAAGCTCAATACTTTACACTCTTAAGTGTCAAATATTACACACCTTAAAGTGTTGCAATAATTCCCTACTCACTGTCGTTTATTTTGAGGGTTTTGCAAATTTATATCCCTTTTTGCTTCAATGGTGTATCAACTTTACCCCAGTTGATTACTGCCCTCACAGGAAACAACCTAAACGATTTCCAGAACATAATCCATATCGCAACGCTTCAACTCACCAGAAATTATGGTTGTTCTCAATATACATGGGATGGATAATTTTTCATTCTTATAAAGAATAAGAAATCGCCACCCCAAACTTCATTAAATAGGGGTGGCGATCAACACACAAGGATCAGGTTCTAAAACAGCTTACCAGCCTCCGCAGGGGGGGTTGGAGAGAAAATCAGGCAGCACCCTTTTGGGGATGTGCATGTATCTATTCGTTAACCCTTTTTCATTAATTTACTATAACTGTCGTATATTTCTGAGTCGCTATTATAGTAGTCCCAATATAAGATGGGGAACCAGTTGAGTTTTGATTGATTGCTACCTGGATATTGTAAGTACCGCCTGGAAGATCATTAGACAGAAGATTGATGTGAAAACTCGCATTTCCAAATTCATCTGTAGTAAATGACACAAGTTTATAATAACCCATGCCAGGTACACTGAATATACTTGGCCCTGTGTAGCCAAATAGTTGCCTGACCCATGCATCATAGGTGGTAGATGCGGTCAGTCCAACTACATTTCCTTGAATGATCAAGGCAACGTTATCTGTAGGGGTTATTATATTAACCTTGCCTCCAGCGAGTTCATCGGAAACAACATCAGATGAGCCACTTGGTACCTTATAAAAATAAGCTGTTTGGTAGGCAACTTCTTGACAATCATCACCAAATATATATCCTGGCATCGTTGGAATAGGATCACCTATACCACCATCGCCGTGGTCAACATGCGCCTGGAAGGCATTTTCGCTGATGCTGATGAGGAAATATATGCCGGCATCTTTATCAAAATGACAGACATCCCTCTTTGCTGCAGGCGCTGCAACCGCCAGGCTTGCAGTAATTAGGATCACGATCATACTTATGGTTAGAGCAAGAGCTAATCTTTTTTTCATAATAATTCTCCATTTAATAGTTGAATATAATAAATTAGTTTTCAAAGGAATTGTTTTATCAATCTTTCATTTTCCTCCTCTGTAAAAAAAAACCGACATACATAAATGCCGGTTTCGCTACTGGCTCCCCAAAGATTTCCCTTTTTAAGAATGTTGGTGAAAGTGTGATGTCAGGAAAGCGACCAAATTAAATCTTTAGTTCAAAGCCCTGTGTGTGTTTAATTATATAGTGTTTACAACTGAAAGTCAAGTGAGCGTCTTCAATGCTACACAAAAACACCCCTGTTTTCCCACATTCTCCGCGCGTTCTGTGGCGTTTAGATATTCTGATATATACCTTTGCCCCCAATGCCTCCCCTGATGCTGGCCTGATATGATCAGCAGCGTTTTCCTGGAGTGTAAACAACATGCGGCTATTCACCGCACTTTTTGCAAGCGCTCCCTTTTTTATTGTGTCAAAGTGTAAATCGTGAAGCTCAGCGCCGCAGGGCTTTTTCAAAACAACAACTTTCTCTCTCAGAGACATGTGTTACTTTTCCCCTCTTTTTCCCTCCCTCCCCTCTCTGTCCCCAACAGCACAGTGCACCTGAGATAACCAATAGGGTATCTATACCCTATGAACAGGGTACCGGTACACTCCATACAGCAAAATAGCCATAAACTATTTGGTCAAGTCGGTTGCTATCTTTGCCAAGATCAACGCCGCTCAACCAGTGGCAAGTCAAGCGCTCAGCCTGGTTGAAGATATGCGCCCGAAGAAGAATGGGTCAAGCTGCCATTGGTGGAAGAAACTGTTCAACCCCCGAGACAGAAAGGAATAAAGTAATCCACCTGTTCTAGGGCATGTTACCTGCTGTGTCTTCTGGACATCCAGGTAATGCTTCCAAGAAGGTATCTTGTTCCTCGGTAGATTTTCTAAAATATTCAACCGCCTTATCAAGTAGATCGGTTTTCTCATTACCCCCTGCCCCAAATGACGCAAAATGAGCAAGAGTATAAACAATAGCAGTTATTCTGTATCCCTTAAACGTTTCTAAATGTAGAGGTACTTCATATTGAGATAGTTCCGAAATAATTGCTGCTGGTGTTGCAAAATCACCCGTTGAATATAAACTACGGGACTTTTCTGATAAATTATTCATCCATTCCGTAAATTCTCCGTGTAACCCTTCATTATCACTAAAGAATATTATGGCATTTAGAATTGCTTCAGGGTCGCAACCTCCAGTTATCATTCGCGTTGGTTGTGGTGTATATGTCGGTCTTCTTGTTTGTATCGGCATTGGTGTATATGTGGGCAACGGCGTCTGTGTTGGCACTTCTGTAAATGTCGGTTGGACTGTAGACGTTGGATAAGCCGTTTGTGATGGATTTGCGTCAATAGTTTCCTGAAGCATAAAAGCCAGATCATCCCCACTCGGACCACAGCCAGCTAGCATTATGGCAATAAGTAAAACAAAGACCATTCTTTTCATAATAAAACTCCTCCCATAAAATGCAGTACTGCTCTCTTACTGCATCAGTATAATACAATGTAACAATTTTACTCTTTCCAATTGCACCTAAAATAACACCGCGATTTTCCCGCGTTCTAAGAGGATTTTAGCGGCTTTAGGTGTTGTAGCATACCTTGGTTTAGTCGCTCCCCTCCCGATACCCAGCATCATAGCCGGGCATCGTTTGGGGGTGTACACCTCTACAAGTAGCTATTCTTCGCATCATTCCTCACCGTTTCTTTTTTTTAGGTAATTCTTTTCCTTTTTTTTGTGTCATTTTTGTCCCTTTTTACTCGCATTTAGGAACATTTTTAGAACATTTTGTGTCAAACTATGTCATTTTTGACCATGATTAACCAGAGGTATTTATCTGTTGCTTTGCAATGTTTACCTGAATAGCAATATTCGCCTTTCGTACTCGAGCCAGTGTTTCTATTGCCCGAAGATATCGCATTTGCGCAGTTGATAGCCGCTGATCCCAATACCTGCCTTCACTTAGTGAATGGCTACCACATGTGTGCTTTGTCATTTCAATTTCAGCCAGGTATAACCGAAGCCAACATAGTGAAATATTTTCTATAAGCATACGTTCCAGAGGCTGGGCTTCCTGATACCCTAAATTATCCTGCAATACGTCAAGACCTGCTTCAAGACACAATTCAACAGATTTTACTTTCAAGGGGCCAAATTGAAGCAGCATACCTTTTGGAAAATTCACTAGGTTCGCAACAGACAAACCTAGCTCAGGCCGTTCCTCAAGCCACTTCTGCACTTCCCTTATATCTGATTTACTTGGATTGTCCTTGTCTACTGCCCCCAACAATTTCCTAAACTCATCAGGCACATTTATTTCTGGGTTTATAGTTAGCGTGTTAATCATCTCTGCGCTTCCTCCATTGTCTCTTATGTGTGTGATGACCTGTTACCAGAAAGGCTGCATGGACAATCTGGTTCACAAAATTACACGCCTGGTCAACTGCACGCTCTGCCTGTTTAAATTCCTGTCGGAGTTTTTTCTGCTTTCGCATCCTTGTCTGGCGCTCTAATCGCTCAACCTGGTCTTGCTCAGCCTGCAACTCGGCGAATAGACCAGTGCCAATATACTCACTGATCACCCGGTCACCCTCACGCCGTGACCGGTAATAATATCTACGATTGCCTTTTTGGATCCATGCCATTGCACTACACCTTCAGTCCTGCCCCAAATTCCTGCAGCTTCTTCCGGGCTTCTCTTATCGCTTTCACATTCTTTTCACGTTCCAATCTGGTCCTTTCGATCGCCAGGCTGTCCCGCTCTACTTTCTTTAGCAGCTCCTCGATCTTCTTTTCAAGTTCTTTTTCCGTCATAAATCAAACCTCCTCAAACTTTGCAGGACAACCAGCGATAACCCATCGCCGCCAGTCCTCTTCTTTGGCAGGTGTGGACCGTAGCAAAAACTGATAGCCCGCGCCATCAGTAAGCAGCCAGCTCTGCGCCATCAATGCCTCAATTTCCCTTTTCTCACTTCTCAGCATTGCATCTTTGATCGCCCTGGATAAGATCGCCCCGGCCAATCTCAAGTAAGGCTCCACTGTCGACACCTCAGCCGCTGTTCGCTCTTTAACTGGTCGATAATCCCGCTTGGTATATATCACGTTGTCACCGCCCTTTCTGCCTCTCCCCGCCACTTCCACAGCTTACTAACTGCTATCAGTTCATCGCACCTGGGGCAACGCCCCACCAACAGCAGCCCCAGGCTCCGCATCTGCTGCAGCTCTTCTAACCTTGTGTATATCTTTCCGCAGTTCTTACAGTTTACTTTCATCCTTTCCTAATTGTTACTTCGCATTCACTTACCTAAACGGTTATATACGTAAGTATTAGAACGGTGTTTTTTGTGCTTATTCTTTCACTAATTCCGATTGATCAACCGGACAATACTTATCTAATATCGGTTTCATCCACTCCCACAGATCGCCACCACCAATAACATAATCACTGATATCTTTCACACCCTCCGGAAGTCGAATGTTTACCGCTCTGCTGGTTATCTCTGCTATTGATGCAGCTCCCTGCTGGCCAGTTTCATCATTGTCAAAAATAGTCAGGATCACATCTAAGCCCATCATGTAAGGCCCCCAGGTTGCCAGATCAGGCAAATTTTGTGCAGCCCCAAGGGTTACCGTTGGTAAAACGTCTCCCAGTTCTTGCCTGTTTTATGTTCAAAATATCAAACGACAATCTAGTTTATGGTTTGTTATCTGTTTTCATATATAGAACTATGAATCTCCTGTCGCTCAAGTGACATCTTATATACAATGATAATTTTTTATGCTAAACATGACCTACTATCTATTTTTGGTAACATTATCTTTTGACTTGACACGCGGCACCAGTTCTTCTAAAACTTCTTTGATGGCCTGTTGCAAGGATGGATCACTGGTGATATCACGAACACGCTCGAAGTCCGCAATCGCTTTCTGGTGCTCGCCCAGGGCATAATAGGTATTCCCGCGGTTGTAGTAGGCTTCGGCCTGCGGATCGATCTGGATGGCCATGTCAAAGTCCGCGATTGCTTTCTGGTACTCGCCCAGGACAGAATAGGTGCTCCCGCGGTTGTTGTAGGTTAGGAAATCCTGCGGATCGATCTGGATGGCCATGTCATAATCTGCAATCGCTTTCTGGTACTCGCCCAGAGCATAATAGGGGTTCCCGCGGTTGGCGTAGGCTTCGGCATCCTGCGGATCGATCTGGATGGCCATGTCATAGTCTGCAATCGCTTTCTGGTACTCGCCCAGGGCATAATAGGTATTCCCGCGGTTGTAGTAGGCTTCGCCCAATTGCGGATTGAGCTGGATGGCCATGTCATAATCTGCAATCGCTTTCTGGTACTCACCCAGGTCTGAATAGGTGTTCCCGCGGTTGTTGTAGGCTTCGGACAATTGCGGATCGATCTGGATGGCCATGTCATAGTCTGCAATCGCTTTCTGGTACTCACCCAGGGCAGAATAGGTGTTCCCGCGATAGAAATGGATAATCTCTAGATTGATAACGGTAGCTTCCATTGTGCTCATCTCTAGACCGCGACTGAGCCTACTTGCTGCCTCGAGGTAGTCTTCGGCTTCGTAGCGCAGCAGCCCACCAAAGAGTATGACAAAGCGGCTCATCTCAGTCGAAAGATTCTGCTGCAGGGTAAAGCTTTCAATTTCAGCGACCGTAGTTTGCATCCCAATGGTTTTTTGATATTCTCCATACAAACGCTGATAGTTAGGTTCTCCCAAAAACTCAACATGGATGGTTACCAGTGCGTTGCTGCCAGTCACGGCATACCATCCCCACAGGACGATATCAGCGTTGTTTTCTTCTCCAAGGGAGCGGGCTGCCGCGCTGCCCTCTTGCTCGCTGATAGATGCGCCGAGCGCTAGGATCAGCGTGTCATCATAGTCGGCTGCCGCTTCGTGCAGCTTGAGCAGTAGCGTTTCAGTGACACGGTAGCTGTCCGGATCGGGGCCGGGAAAATCAGCTACTAGAACGACCACTTTTTCTTCGAATTCGGCTTCCAGGCGATTTGTCTCCACCACACGCCAGGCGAGCAGCCCGCTGCTAACCAGCAGAGCCAATCCCATCACCCCTAGCCCGTAGCGTGCCAGGGTGTAATATTTCGGATAGCGCAGTTCCTCGTAGGTGGTTAGCGGTAAACTTTCCCGTCGTTTTGTCACTTTGCTGAAGGCTACATATCTAAGCAGAATCACAAAGGCAAGGTAAGACAGGGTCACAAGCACCCAAGTTACCAGTTCCCGATTGCCTAGCCATAATTGGATGAACTTGACCACGAGCGTTACCGCGGCGATCAGGCCGGCGGCTGGTTTCCACAGCCTTTCAAGGAACTTAATCGCCTTTTCAGTTTCATTACTTTCTTCAGACTTTGCCTCTGTCATCCTGTGCCTTTCTTTGTCCACCGATCTGCTTTTTTATTGTATTCGTTTTGGAGAAAATGTGTTGTAAGAATCGACTAGTGCTGTAAGGCTCTGTGAGAATCACTGGATGATTTTCAACTGATCTTGCACCGGCAGGACGAGGTAAACATCACCTGCCTCAGCGGCAACATCTTTCTAACCAACATTCACCGTGTCTATGCTGGCGACGACATTCCCACATCGTCCGACAACGAGGATACGATGGAGTACTTTCTGGGCAATGTTCCACTGTGTCTATTCATCTTTCGGTGGATCTGGCCGAGGGTCTTTGGGTGGTTGTCTCTCGCTTTGTTGCACAACTACAAATGCAATTGCAAACAGTAAACCAATAATAATAATCCACTCGCCGCCGCCAGCAGCCTTTACTGCTACACTCTCCCAGATCCCCAGGGTTGGTATCATTGTTGTCTCCAATCTATTCGTTACGCGTTATCTCTTTAGTGTAACACTTCGCCGCCGCCGCTCTCGATATGCAGCCTGCTTGCACTTTCCACTGCAATATCTTGCACGAAGTGAAGCGATAAACTCAGCCCCACAGTATGCGCATACTCTCTTTACCTTCTTCACTGGTTTATCACCTCCTGGGGTTCTTTGTGGTTGTCTGAGACCGTGACAAAAGGGCTTGCTTCTTCTCCGCTGGGAAGTTGTTTTTGCTTCAGCCGTGCGGTGTACTTTGCTCTTGTCTGCTCCATCCAATCAGCTGCCAGGGTGGGTGCAAGCTCAGCGGCCAGGCTCCGGGCGTTCGCGCTTATCTGCTCGAGCGCCGCATCCTCGACCATCCCAAACGCTTCTTGCTCTGCTGCTTTCTTCCGGGTTTCCGGATCGACCATGTGGAAAAAAACCACAGCTCCCACGTTCATAGCGATTACCCCGCTCATTCCCATTACAGCCGTCCAGATTGCATCAGGGTGCGAGTAGTGCGAAGATCCCCAAAAACTGTTTATCCGGGGGGAGCGTCTGCGCTATAAAGCTGTATGATCGATAGGCAGTGTAGATCATTAATCCAATTCCCAGCGCCGATACAATAATAGTGGCCAATGCCTTTTTCATAGTTTCACCTCCATTAGTGGGGGTATGAAAAACCCCGGTTGAGTGCACCGGGGTTATATGCTATTATTGATTGTAGCTGGTTGCATCCTTTCCCGATGCTTCTGGTAGGATCGATCGGGTACTTTTTCACCTGGTCGATCCGCTTTTATGTTACAGATAATAGTACAGCTTGTTACACTTGTCAAGCATTTTTAGCTAGTTTTGCTAATCTGGCAATACTGGCAACTTCTTTGTGGTTTTTACTTCCTGGAATTGTATTTCGCCTTTTGAATACAGCCTCAAAAATAGCTTTACACTGTAATGCAATAACTCAGATCGCTTCACCCCTAGCTCAGCAGCTATACTGTCCAGTTCTTCTACTTCGCTTTCGTAAAGATTAACGCCGGTGGGTTTTCGCTTCCCTTTGGGTTTCTCGATTGCAGTGCTTGTGAAAACGTCAGTCAAATCATTTTCGCTCATTTTCTGTTTAGCCATTTTTCTACCTCCACAGCTACTTTCTTGTATGCTATTGCCGGTTTGCTCTTTGGTGCGTACGTAGTCAGCGGTATCTTTTTTCCTGCTGCTTCCTGGACTGCCACAGCTCGGGGGATCGTGGTTTTCAGTAGTGGGATCCCTGCGTCTTTCATGGTGTCCACTGCTGCTTTGTGTGCTATTGGCCGGGGGTCCAGTTGTGTTATCAGCACCCCTAAAACTTCAAGGTCCGGGTTTATTTGCTTGCGTACCTTCTCAATAGATCGCAGGAATAACGCCAGCCCTCGCAGGTCTGGAGCTGCTGGTAGGGTTGGACATATTACCGCAGCTGCTGCGACCAGCCCGTTAATTGTGAGGATCCCCAGGGATGGAGGGCAATCAAGCAAGCATAGATCATAATTTTCGCTTACCGTTTCCAGCGCTTCTTTTAGCACTCTTTCACGCCCCAGCCTTACCACAAGCCCTAACTCATTATTTGCAAGGGCTATATCACTGGGGGCCAGGTCAAGCCCTGGGCTTATATTCCGGATCACATCAGCCAGGCGTAAAGGTCCGGGGTCAGTGGATCCAATAACTTCTGCTATGGATTGCTCAGCTGCATTGATCCCCAGGTTTTGGGTTAGGGAAGATTGCGGATCAAGGTCGATCATGAGCACCTTATAACCTTTTTCTGCAAGCACAGCTCCTAGGGTCAGGGTTGTGATTGTCTTTCCAACGCCTCCCTTTTGGTTCGCTATGGCGATTATTTTCATAAGGAAACATTCCGTTGATGGTGATCTAACTCTTCTTTTTTCTTCTGTAGCTTTTTCTCTGAAGTCTCAACAGCAGCTGAAGTATTTTTGTTGGTCGAAACCACACTTATCATCCCTCCCACAAAAAATATTATCCCAAAAATTATTATAGTTGATTCGCTAATCGCACCACCACATATGATCAGTGCTGCAGCAATCAAAAATAATATGAGGGGCCCAGCTGTGTTGTTTCTTTTTTCCGATATTTGCGCTTCGAGTTTTGGGATTTCCTCCTGCAATCTTTTTATTGCAAGCTCAGAAGTTGTTTTATCAACTCCCTCTTTTACTGATTTTATTCCTTCAACAACTGGGGCCAACGATATTATTCCTTCGCCCCTCTTCACAACGTGTTCAACCCCGCAGTGAGCACAAGCAAAGTGTTCAATCTCTTTTGTAACCTGCAATTTGCCACCACAATTTGGGCATGTTAGGTTTATAAAATCAGACATCTATCATTCTCCATTTGATATTTTCATGCTACTACTTTACACCCGCTTTGTCTGCTGGTCAAGCTAAATTTGCCAGTTGAACATATGAAAATATACCTTGCTAGTGTGGTTTGTTATGCTATATTAGCTAATAGTGCTTAGAGTGCCAATTAATACTTATTGGGGGCATTTTTGCTGTTTTCGATATGCTCAGGTCATTCTCTATGCCTCTGCGCTAACAGGTGCCTGAAAAGCTTTCCTGTGAGGGTCTAAAAGTGCCCTAATTGCAAACAACAAAAAAGCCCGGGTTTTGGTGCTCCCGGGCTGGTTTTTGCTTGTTTACCTGGCTTATCCCCCCAGGTGGAGGGCAATATAATCACATGGCGCATTTGTCATATCTAAATCAATCCCCAGATAAAGCTCGGTTGTTTTTATGCTCTCATGCCCCAGGTTTTTGCTTATCTGTTCAATAGCAGCTCCGCCTTTGTGGGCAAGTTTTGCAAACGTCCGTCTCAGATCGTGGGCAGCCAGGTCATCAAAGCCGCATTGCTGGGTATACTTGAGCACCACACTTGCAATAGCCTGGTCACTCATGCGGCCATCACTCATTACTCCCTCTTTTATCTTGCGCACTTTGGCTAATTTGCCGCCCTTGTTTAGCGCTCTGAATATACGCCCGGTTAGTGGTTTCTTTTCACTCCCGTTCAACTCTTCAACTAGTGCAGCCATCCACTGATCTAATGCGGCCTTTGCCCAGCTGGGCATTAGCACAGTTCTAATTTTGTTTCTCTTTCCAATCAGATCCACGATTGCCCAGCGCCCTTCCCGCTGCTGCACATGCTTAAACGTCAAGTTGGCAACTTCGGACCGCCTCAGGCCGCACCCCAAAAGAATAGCCAGGATCGCTCTATCCCTCAATCCTGTTATCATGGTGTTGTCTGGTTTGCTTAGCAGCTCCTGGGCCTGATCCAGCGTTAGCCAGTTGCCTGTTCTAACCCCGTTAGACTTCACACCCTTTACCTTGCTGATCCCCCAGGCCTGTACTAGTGGAATAAGGTTATTATCCGCAGCCTCTTCTAAAAGGCGCCTGATTGCACTAAGCCGCAGGTTTATGGTGCTTGATGCTAAACCCTGGTTTATCAAGCGCGTTCTAAAGCTATTGACAAGCCGCTTGTCTATTACTGGCCGATCTTCCGCCTCGGGCGCTAATCCGATATACCAGCTCATAAAATCGCTTATGCCCTTACCATAAGCCTGCCTGGTATTCGGGCTCTCAACGCTATCAATGACCATAGCCTTTACCTGGTCCAGCATTTCCTTTCCCTGTATATCGCTTGCTGGCTTTTTGGTTATTGCGATTGCCTGGTTCATGTGCTGCCTCCCTTTCTGCTAAATAACTAAACATAATGCTTATTGTCGTTAGTAATATTATATGCTAGTTTGTTGCGCTTGTCAAGCATTTTATGCTAGTTTAGCTAATTTAGTTAGCTCTGCTATCCGCCCTCACAGGAAGCATTCTAAGCAATTTTCAGGGCATAAGCCATACCAAATGGCCCGCAGAATTGACAATTCCCAATTTTAGGGGATCTGTTTCCATCTGGCTTACACTATACAGTTTTGTTTTTTTTGCTTTGAGACTCCCCCTGCCTAGCACTCTGGTAGGAATAATAATCATGTCATACCAAAACTGGTGTATAAGTAAACAAATTATTGCGGAATTACTGACTGGAAATGGCTTTATAAAACCAATTCTTAAATATTGTCTTTTTTTAATATTTCACAGGATAGCCAGTGAAAAAAACTCCGTATAATAGAAGTAGAGAAAAGTGCCCCGCGGGTAGGCAGGGCACAAATACATTCTTAAGTCCTGATAGCAGGACATCTGTAATAACATTGTACACTAAAGTGTCAAATTGACACAGTATCAACTGCTATCAGGGCGGAGAGGCAAAAAGCAATGACTACAATAATCGATTTAGAAATCCTTTATCTTGACAACATAGAACGATAGTCCTAATATGTATTAAAGCACCAGCGGCAAGGTTGCACCCTCGCCGCCAGGAAGTTAGATCCTAAGAAAGGACCAATTGCCATGACTATTATAGCAGAAATACTAAAGATTTTGAAAACCCTTATTAGGGATCTTTCAAAGAAGGCCCCTCAAAGCGTGAAGATTTTCATACTGGGTTTGCTTGCTGCAACCACATTATGGGTCATCAGTTTTGCAATGTTCCTGCTGCTTCTTAGCTCTCTACGCCTTGCGCTTGGAATATAAACCTAGCATCCCCCCCCCAAGTGCGGGGATCTTGCTTTTACAGCACAGCAAAATAGCCGCAAACTATTAAAGCGTCAAAGTAGTTGCAAAAGTTGAACGCATTAGAATGTTGAACGCAAGCGCCAAAACAAAGCGGGGGAATAAAAATCCCGGCTTATGCCGGGACTGTTTTCATTTTTTTGACAGTATCTAGTAAGGCTTCTGGGTAGTTATCTGCGACTTCGAGCAAGACTCTTGCTGCCCCGGTCGGGGATCTGTGTCCTTGCTCCCAATTGGTTAGCGTCCTGACGCTGACGCCCAACATTTTTGCAAATTGACTCTGTGACAGATTGTATTTTTCTCTTATCTTCTTCACGCTCTCTCTGTGAAAGACCCGCGACGGTTCCCTTTCACCCTTTTCGATTTCAACCGCTTGACGGACGCTCTCAAGTAATTCGTCAAACATTTCATTTTCCATGATTCATAGCCTTTCTTTTCTTATCTTTTACTCTAATTCTTTGGCCATATTCCTTAGTGCTTTAAGTTGTTGTTTGGTTAGGTCGTCTTGTACGTTTTTTGGATACATGTAGAGAAAATATATCC
>SDBT01004427.1_pt1 | contig 23845 bp, 38 predicted proteins | sample 2277101 | NCBI WGS metagenome assembly SDBT01 (sample SAMN10404973, study PRJNA504765) | marine sediment metagenome | isolation source: marine sediment core GS10_PC15, 103 cmbsf | place: Arctic Ocean: Southern Knipovich Ridge | collected 2010 | reverse complement strand
GCCAATGCCCAAAGTGTGATCGCAAAGCAGCCTTGATACGAGAGGACTTTGGAACCTACTGCCGCTGGTGTGACTACGAAAAGTTGGCTCTGTTGAGCATGGGAGACACCAACAAATGAGCGAAGAACATGTTGCAACGAGTGGCCCCAAAGCTAGAGAAATGGTTGAGGTCGTACTGGCCGAGTTCGACCGTTGGGCACAACACGCACCTGGACAGGCGGTAGGCGTATGCCCCAACGACCCGAAGGGAGCAGCGAAATACGCACTCCAAGATGTGCGTGCTGAGTTAATGGATCACCTTGTCATCCCAGTTGGGATCACGATTGCGTCATGGAGCATGGGAGACACCAACAAATGAGCAAGACACTGCTGGTCGACATCGACGGGCCCGTCTACCCCTTCGTGGAGCACGCAGCTATCATGCTGAGGTCGCACCAGTACACCACCCTTGATGCCCAGCAGCTCATGGATCTGTACCACACCTGGGACTTCTGGGCTGACTGGGGAATACCACGGGCACAATTCTTCCACCACTGGGAGGATTGGATCAGGGACGGCACCTTCTACAGCGGGAGGATCACGCCAGACAAGTGGCTCGAGCCTGTGCCAGGGTCAAGGGAAGCACTGTGGCAGCTCAAGGATGCCGGCTGGAATATCCACATCCTCACAGCCAGACTGGACAGGCCCAACCTCGAGGCCGAGTCGGTCATCAGCACGGCGGAGTGGTTGAAGAAGACACACATCCCCTACGATGGTCTCACCTTCGTGAAGGACGACAAGTCCTGGTTCGACGCTGACGCCATCCTCGATGACAAGGCCAGCCACCTCACCGAGAGCATGTGCCCTGAGAGGTACCTGTTCCCAGCGAAGCACAACACCAAGGACGTAGACGAGGAAGAGTACATGCTGCTCAGCAGGGAGAACCCATGGCCCGACCTAGTAGCCACACTGTGCTATGATGTGTACGAAGAAGAGAACCCAGAAGAAGGATTGGAATGAAATACCGAATCGGGATGACGATTGCACTGGCAGCATTTGCGCTGACCCTGCTGTTCGCAGCATGCAGCACACCTGCACCAGAGGCACCGGTTGCACCGGCACCGGTCGAAGACCATGACGAGCACGCCGAAGAGCCGGCCGATCATACGGAAGAGGTACGAGAGATTGACATCAGCCTTACGGAGTTTTCTATCACACCCTTCGAGGTGGAACAGGGGGAGACCGTCAAGTTCAATGTCACCAACGATGGAGTGGTGCCTCACGAATTCAGGGGCGTCATGCCTGACATGGATCACGACCATGATGCCGATCACGAAGGTGACAGTGCACTCGCACTCCTGCTCGAGCCAGGCGAGTCAGGGGAAATCACCCTGACCTTCGACATGATCACCGAGATAGCGTGCCTTTTAGTAGGGCACTACGAGGCGGGGATGTTTGTAGACCTTTCATGACACCGAATGCACAAGTCGTTTACGACTACATCAAGCTCGAGTACAGTGAGATCACCAAGATTGGAGTGACCAATTGTCGGAAGATCTCAGGCAGTCAGACCTACTCCCAGCACTCATGGTCGAACGCCCTCGACATCATGACCTACGACCGTGCCCTGCAGGATGAGATAGCAGCAGACCTGCGGACGTTCGGGCCCGACGTGCTCAGGAACATGCTCACCTACAAGTACAACAGCGCACACAACAGCCATGTCCATGTGGACTTCTGGCCCAAGGGTTGGCTGGCGCCACCCTGCATGGAAGCAGATTTGAGAATCAAATACGCAGACGGGACAGTCACAACAAACGCACCATTCCCACTAACCATATTGGAGGAAGAATTGATAACACGACAGGACAAAGCAGACGAGGGTAACCCCGATCTGAAAGCCAACTACACAGAGATGATGCAGGCCGGTGTGTTCAGCGCCGCCACCCAGCCAGGAGGTATCACGTTCAACGATGAGTTTGCCACCTTCCTTGTCAGGTTCGAGGATTACATCGTGGAGAAGTACAAGCTAGGCAGCACAGTGGTGCCGAAGCCGGTGCTACTACCTCATGACCATGTCCTCAACATCAAGGGATCCGTTGGCCGAGTTAACAACGTCGGACCAGACGCCCTCTGATCCAATCTGCGGAGAGCCGGTCGACAAGGCCGGCTTCTTCTGCGGACCTGAGTGCTGGACCCACTGGCACATCGTAGCGCAAGAGCAGGATTTGCATCTCGAGATCGAGTATGTTACCCTGCAGGAACAACCCTGGTATAGAGACCAGGTGGAGGTACTACCAAATGGGATCGACAGCTAGACAACACAGGTATCAGGTGCCGATGGCGACACGGAGCACCGATGCCTCAGTCATCGACCAGTGTGCCGGCAGGTTCGTACTCACCCTGCTGCATGAGGACGATCAGAAGCCCGCATCATTCTTCGCCCTCGGCTCGAGCCTACATGACACCATCGAGGCTGTATGCCTCGAGAACCTTTCCCCCATCGAAGCGCACTCGAGGTGCCGTGGCCAGCTAAGGGAATGGATTCGCAGCATCGGAGACAAGGAAATTCTCGAGACCAGCAAGCGAGGTGTCGACACCATCCTCGATGACGCTGACCGGATGCTCACCAACTGGTTCAGGTTCTGCCATCCCGATGGCGACAAGCGGCACCCAGCCTACGACGATCTCGAGTGGCCACCCAAGGTGGAGACCGTGTTCCAACGAACCGGCAACCACAAGTATCCAGTGTGGGGTAGCATCGATGCTATCTTCGACTGGAAGTATGACCCCGACCACAAGGTCATAGTCGACTGGAAAAGCGGCACCCAACGAACCAAGACTGACTTCCAACTCTGGTTCTACACTTACGGGATCGGCTTCGACCCAGAGACGACAGCCCAATGGTTCCACAACCTCGACAGGGTACGCAAGAATTCCATCGTCCAGGTGCCAGCCGACGTGTACCCAGGCGACGAGGCCATCATCGATATCATCAACACCACCGAAGAAATCAAGGAGGCGATAGTAGCCGGCGACACACCCGACTTCAACCCCGACTGGTACTGCAATTTCTGCCCAGTGCAGGACTTCTGCCCAGCCGATGGGGATCCACGCAATCGAGATGGGAATTTGGATAAGCTCGAGAGTGTGCTACACTTACTTAAGCCAATGCGGCAGCCATACCAAGGAGAATAATCAATGGCAGATTTCAGCCCACAAGACAAGAAGAGGATCACCTTCCTCTCCATCTTCGCCACCCTAGACGGTGACTACGATGCAACGCACGCTGCTGTGCAGCAGCTCGAGGAAGATGGTTACCTATCGGGAAAATCCGAAGCCCCTTCGAGAGGGCGGAGCGAACGCTCAGGGAGGCGGGACTCGGGTTCCGGTCGACGTAGTGGAGGCGGAGGCTCGCAGAAGATGAGGGATCCAGGCGGTCCCCCGACTGAGAAGCAGGTCGCCACTGTGTTGAAGAACACGGACGACTACACCGAAGATGAGATTTGGGACATGTCCAAGGAAGACGTGTCGAATATCATCGAAGATCTCTTCAACAGCTAACGTTGGAGTAGGCAGACTGGCTAACGGTCTGCCCGATGGGCCAGCCGCAGTCCCCATACTAGAAAGGGTGACTTGCAAAGGTGTAGTACCCTGGCCTGTCGGGGAGACCGTTGATCACGGACTCTGCAGGTAACGACCCCACCGTCAAGGCGCTGTGAGAGCAGATGGGATAACTTGACTGCTTACTTGGGAACGGCCTTTTTGGAAGGGGATCAGGTATCGTACTCACCTCGGACGCCAAACCCGAGCGGTGCCTGACCTCCCCAAAAATGAACGAAGGAAGTAAATGGCATCACTAGCACTCTCACTACGATCATCGAGCGGCAAGGGCAGGGAGATTCACGTTCCCTTCCGAGAACTAGCAGACATAGTCGACTTCCGAACCGGTGACATGGCAGTCATGGCCGGTGCACCAGGTGGCGGCAAGGGAGTCTTCGCAACCAACTGGGCTTGGCAGTCCGACGACCCAGTCATCTATCTGGCCCAGGACACACCCCGTTCAGTGCAGACTCGACTGGTAGCCCTCGCCCTCGGTGAAGAATACCAGACCGTATCGGAGACCGAAGACGAGGAATACTGGGCCCAGCAGCTCGACCTCCTAGACCAGCGGGACACCCTCACCCTCATCAAGGGACCACACACCGTGGACATGATCAGGGAACAGATCTACGCACACACTGAATGGTTGGGGGAGGCACCGAAGCTGGTCATCATCGACAACCTCATCGACATGCCATCCGACAAGGGTGGGCACACTGAGAACACCTTCTACGCTGACGTGCTCAACGGTCTGAAGCAACTGGCCATCGAGATGGATGTTGGGATATTGATTCTCCACCACGTCACCCGCTCCGGTGAGGGTGGGAAAAAGCATGGCCTCGGTACTGAATGGTTGAGACTGACCGACCTGCTCCATGCCGGTGAGCGTGAGGCCCGCCATGTGTGGGCCATACACAAAGGATTTGGAAGCCAGACATTGGAACTACAGGTGCTCAAGCAGCAGGATGGACCCGCCGACCCAGAGGGTTGGATGTACAAGGTCAGCCTGCTATGGGAACCATCAAGAGGAAGGCTGTGGTCACGATGACCTACACAATGCCGAGAGGCGTATCCAAGCAGACCCAACGAGACTTCGTAGTCATAGCAGAGGATGACAAGGGAGTGGAACGGGTAGGCCAGGTGATGGCACACAGCCACGACCAGGCAGTGAGAGGATACCAGGACAAGTACAGCTACACGGTCACAGGCGTGGCCCTACTGGGAGGCAGTGGTCACCCGCTGCACAGAGTATGAGAGGCCGGCCAAGGAAAGCACAGGTCAACGAAGTGGTCAACGTCTGGCGGAAAGAGACCCAGGAGCATCCATGGTACGGAGTGGTGGTCGACTACCGCATAGATGTGAAATGGGGCAGGTACGGTGTCATCCACACCGACGCACTGGGTCGCAACCCCAAGGGACCGATCGTCTGGACAGACGCCACTGACCTCACACCCTTGGCCATCACCTCGAAGAGGCCGGGGATAGTGTACCGACACAACGAACGACTCGGCGGAGACGATGTCAGAGGCTGCAGATGTAACTGCTGCCACCATGTGAGAGGAACAGAGAGTGAGCCAACCGAATGAGTGATAATCATGGGACACAAGAGTGAAGTGCTACAAAGATACCTCACCGAAAAGGGGGTCGATTACCATCCTGGGAGAATGGGGTGGCAGAAGGTTAGTTGCTTCTCGGATGACGGACATCCAAATGGAGATAGGAACCCTAGCGCAAGTGTTAACCTTGTCACCGGACACTACCATTGTTTTGGATGCGAACTCGCAGGGGATGTATACGATCTCGTCATGGAACTCGAATCCCTCACCTATCCCGAAGCCAAGAAGCGACTCGGGGATGAAGGGTCGGCATCTGCGCCGCCAATGGAACCCACCTGGCTATGAGGATCTTTACAGACCAACAGAGAAAGTGAGACGATACCTTGGACTTGGCTAGCGGAGCCTACAGGGCCAGTGCCATCGCCACGGGCCACGACAGTGGACGTGAGTATGTCAACATAGGCTACATCACCGGACACTACGACGGCAAGGCGTGGCGCCTGTCAGGCACCGTGCACTCGAGCCTACGATGCCGGTGGCCACACAACCCCACCGACCTCAACGAGGTGCCAGTTTTCATCGAAGACGGGATCCTCACAGTCACCAGCCAGGGCCACGAACGACAGGTGGAATGGTGCGACCGGTGCCCACCGGATCTCGAGTGGGATTGGCAAGAGCAGGGAACCTGCTACAATGGTACGGCAGACTTCTTTGTGGAGAACCATTGGGAGAGACAGAAAGTTATCGACACCTATTGCAATCAGTGTCCAGTCATCAGCGAATGCCTCGAGTTCGGGGCCACTCACATTGAAGACGGGACAGGAATTTGGGGGGGGCTATCCTTCACAACCAGAAACAGCAGGAAAGAAGCGGAGGTCAAAATTGAATCTCAGCGAGTACGAATCAGAGAGGGGCTTTGATGAAGGAACGTTCGACACATACGGGATCACCCAGGAAGGTGAGACCATTTACATACCTACGCTTAGCAGAAATGGGGCGTGGTACGAGAGGGAGCACAAACCTTGGGGAGACCCAGCGTACAAGTACCTTTCTCCCACGAATGCTGAGTCTCACCTCTACAACCCTCTTGGTCTTGGGCCAAACAGCGGAGAGGTGTGGCTGGCTGAGGGCGAGTTCGACACTCTCTCACTACTCTCTGTCGGCGCACCGGCTGTGGGTATCCTTGGTACTCAGGCCTTCCGAAGAGACTGGCGACACATGTTCGTGCGAAAGATTGTCCTAGCCTTCGACAACGACGATGCCGGCCAGGCTGCCACCATCAAGATGGCACAGATCTGGGAGGGGCAGAAGGATGTGACACTGTCAGTGTTCACACCCGAACCCTACTCGGACATCAACGAGTGGTTCATCGAAGACAGGGCAGGACTACGAAGGGCGGTGCTCGAATGGGAATAACAGTCGGACCCTACGGTGACGTGGACCTCGGTGACGAGGCATGCACCATGCACGAATGCCTACTGTGCGGGGAGCAGTGGGAGCAAGACACAATCGATCCAGAGGCAGAGACAATCGTCAGGCTGCTGGGCATGGGGGTCGAGATGAACCCGACCAACTTCCCCCAATTCTTCAACCCCGAGAATCACCTACCTACATGTGACAACCCCGACAAGCTATTCAGGTTCTGCGAATGCCCAAGGTAAGGAAGGGACCAACGCATAAGTGCAGAGATGGTGTATCATGCCATCACACGATCAAAGACCTCAACCCCAGGAGCCAAGTTGTGAAGTCGTCAGAGATGACAGTCATCAGGGCACTCGCCATCATCAAACTATGGGACGAAGAGATCCACCGAGACCGAGACTTCGGATGGAATGATTGGACCGACATCAAACCCTCCAAGTACTTCAAGATCCTCGGGGAGCGTGCCTACTCGGTCGACGCCATCCTCATCGAGATGTTCAAGAGGTACAAGGATGGGACGCTGCACCGGCAGACCCTGGACCTGTACGAGACTCTTCCCGATGGGATCTGGAAGCAGTCGAGGAAAGACACACCGAAGCGCAAGCTAGAACTGAAGGGACGTAGAGATGGTATCGATGCAATCCGTGAGAAGCTTGGTCGATGAAGCTCGAGGCCAGACACTGGTACTCCTGCAGGACGGGGAAAGGGACGCCGGGATCTCAGAAGACTGGGCCTGGCATTTGTCAGAGGTCTACGACAAGCTGCTCTCCATCCGAAGCAACCTCGACAAGGCGGAGCTAGCAGGATGACCCCCCCAGTCAGAAAACCTCATGCCTTCTACAAGGGCCGTGACCCTCAGGCCGCATGTAAGAACTGTGGGTTGCCGATCCTCAAGGACCGGTGGGCCAAGTGTGGTTGGGGCCACTACGAGACAGCAGCATCAGCCTGCTACCCGCCATCACCAGTGGCGGAGCCAAAGGAATAACCAACAACCACCGGGAGTTGTATAGGATAATGGCAAACAAACTCAAAATCCTCCACTACGACATAGAGACAGCACCCATGCTGACATACGTGTGGCGCCCCAAGACCGAATGGGTTAACAAAGAGATGAGCATCCGTGACGTGCACCTCATCTCATGGGCAGCAAGGTGGGACGGCATGAAAGCCCAGCCCGTCTCCGACTGGCTCACCCCAGGCGAGGTCCACCGTGGCCTTGACGACGTGAGGATAGCCAACAGTTTGGCCGACCTCATCCGTGAAGCTGACATCGTTGTCGCACACAACGGGGACAGGTTCGACCTCCCCAAGGTGAACGGACGAGTCGCCATCGCAGGAGCTGAACCCTTGGGCCCAGTCGACACGATCGACACACTCAAGCTGAGTCGTGCATCGTTCGGCTTCGCCTACCACAACCTCGACTACCTAGCTGAGATCTTCCTAGACGAGCACAAGATCAAGACCGACTGGTCCTGGTGGGAAGACATCATGAACGGCAGCGAGGCTGCCATGAAGAAGATGGTCAAGTACGGCCGCAAGGATGTCGTGCTTCTCGAGCGTGTGTTCCATGCTATGATACCATACGTGAAAACACTACGCCGGCTGTACGACACGGACCCCATGGAAGGGATCATCACATGTTCGTACTGCGGGGGTCACAAGTTTGAGCAGCGAGGCAAGAAGCGGACCAAGGTCATGACATACATGCAATACAAGTGCCTGAACACGAAGTGTGGGCGCTACCGGAAGGGTGACATTGTCATCCGTGAACGAGCGACAGGATTGTAAATGGGATTCAAAGAAGACGTAGCAGCAGCCAAGGTTAAGAACCTCATATCGGAAGCCCGATACTCTGAGTCGCAGGCAGACCTCAATCTGATTGAGCAGGATGTCAGGCGTGAAGAGCTGCGCACCACTCGCACTCGAGCGGACATCGCAGAGTTGACACTGCAGAATGAGATCGATCGGAACGATGTCTACATGGCCAGTGATGACCATCACAGGACCGTCAGGTTCCTCGGGTCCGTAGGCAAGACGTCAGTGGAAGTGGCAGTCGAGAAGCTGACCGTCTTCCATCGCATCGACCCCACCTGTGACATCACCTTCATCATCGACTCGCCTGGAGGCGGCATCATCGAAGGGTTCCACCTGTTCGACACGATCCTCTGGCTGCGGAACGAAGGCCATGAGGTCAAGACCATTGCGAACGGCATGGCCGCAAGCATGGGCGGCGTCCTCCTGCAAGCCGGCAGCAAACGGTACATGACGCCACAGTCCTCGATGCTTATCCATGAAGCAGCCTTCGGTGCTGGTGGTAGTATGGGTACAGTCGAAGATCAGGTCGCCTACGTGAAGAAGTTGCAGGAACGGATCCTCTTCATCCTCGCAGAGCGGTCGACCATGGACGAGAAACAGATCAAGTCCAAATGGAATCGTAAGAACTGGTGGATCATGGCAGAAGAAGCCCTCGAGTTGGGCTTCATCGACGGCATCAAATGAGGCACATGCACTCCACCTCTGAGACGAACTATCGGAGTAGGACCATCTACTACCACGACCATTCAGGTAACTACATCTTCGACACCAAAGCCAGCGACAGCATTCTACACAACCATCACCTCGAAACGCCCACGTACCTTGAGGTAAAGCCACGTTTCCTCCCCCCCGTTGATGATGGGGGGGCCGACTGATGGCCGGTTGGATAGCACAGGTTGACAACTCGGTCGCATCCTCAGGGCCAGTGGTCAGTACAGACAACCTCCGCCGCACGATGGGCGGGGGGTCAGCTCATATCCAAGCGGACACTGAGGCACAAGCGAAAACTCTCGGCGCTGCAGCTCTGGGTGTGCAGCCCTATCAGGTGACTGTCACCCCGTACAGCAACAACATATGGAATGAGGTCAAGGGTCAGTGACTGACGAGCAAGAGGTAACTGACGTCATCAATGACCTGGCTCAGAAGCTGGCTAATGCTGAAGTATCTAACTCGGCCAAGGGTGCCAAGATCAAACGTCTCGAGCGAGAACTAGCCCAACTTTACGAAACACCAGTGGCCCCACAGGATGTCTCATTCGATGAGTGGAACGACCAGGTCGAACGGGAGGAATAAAGCTGGCTTCCAGTTGTTGGAAGAGACATGGACGAGCCTCGAGTTTTCATACTAAGTGAGTGGGCCGGCAGGGTTGAAACCAAACTCACGTCGATCGATGATAAGATCGAAGATCACGATCACAAGCAGTACGTTACGACCGTCTCTGCGGTCAAAGCTGTCGCCGTTCTCGCCGCTCTTGCAGCAAGCATAACGGCAATCATCCTCGGCTAGACAGCCAGAGTGCCACCGAAGGTGGACATCAGGTTCCAGTTGACTGAGTTGAAGACCAGGAAGGCCATGTCTCCCGACGTGTCGAGCGTGAAGGAGGTGTACGTGCTAGTCATCCGAATGTTCCCATTCTCTGTCAGCGTGATATCCCTGCTGCTGGTCACCGAGCGGATGATACAGATGTCCCCACGCTTTGCTACATCAGTGGTGAGGATGGTGTCAAGGTCGTCGGTGGCGGCGGAAGCCTCAGTGTCTATGTGGTTGTAGCTGGTCTGGACGGTGATGACGCCACTGGCTATGGTCAAATTCAGTATTGTCCCTGCGGTGCCACCCAAACCCAAGACGTTGCCGAAGCCTGTCCGAAACTCATTGACCGAGATCACGTCCCGACCATTGACGTGCATCACGCCTGCGATCAGGTTCTGGAATGAGACAGTCTGAGCAGCCAGCCAACGGGCCGACTGGCCCAGCTTACCTGAGGAAGGGAGCGGTAGCCAAGAAGGCATTAGACACCCCTCAGCACAACACGAATCTTAGCCTCGTCGGGAGCGTCCTTCGATATTTGGATAGCCTGCACCTTCACATCTGTGGTGGTGGCAGAATCAACTTCCTGTGCCCCATCCTGATAGTTGTCGACAAGGGTGATGATGGCCTCAGTGCCAGCGATAGTTTCGAGTGCAGTGCGGAATGTCAGAGGATCTTGCACCTCGTTGTCAATGTTCAAGAATTCGGTACCGTCCAAAGTCATCTCCCATTCGGGGACCATCACACCAGTAGCGAACGTGAACAGGAGGGAACGAACTGCAAGACGTTCAATATCCTTCGTCTCATAGGCGATCTTATATTGGAAGCGGTAGCCGATCTTACCCTTCAACGCCGCCTCTTTGAAGATGGCTGCAACCGTACCCGACTTCAGAACTGTGGCAAAAGATCCATCGTCAACAGATACTTGGACCGTAAACTGCTGGTTGGGAACCTGGTCGATCGGATCATGTTGGATGGCGACCTTGGTCAGCTCCTTCAACTCCATAGGAATGTTCCCGTCCCAATAGTTCGAGGTGATAACCGACTTTACTAAGTCAGTGTCGAAGCTGGAGACCTGATTGGGATCGTCCTGACCGCTCCGCTTCTGCCAGGTTGACTCGCCATCACCCACCAGCAGGTTGATAGAGTCACCATCAGCGTCAGTGGTGATGTTGAAATGGCTGAATGGACCCTTGATGTTGTTGCCACCACCGACCACCCCGGCATGGTGAATGCCACCTCGGACAGCATCATACACGAAGAGGTTGACCCAGTCGCAGATGTATAGGAAGGGGCCGTCCGACCCCACGATTTTGAAGGGGACGGTAATCATCAGATCTCGAGCCCCAAACATCGAACCGATGGCACCCATCGTGTCGTTTGTCACATGGTAGAAGATCACCTCATAGTAGTCCTTGCCACCTTGGTTAGTCAGAGCTGCTCCAGCATCGGGAGTGGTGGCAATGATAAGGCTCCCAAGATGCCAGGCTACGCTCAGAGCCATGGAACCTGCAGGCAGCTCAGCGATAGGCTCACCGATCCACTGGCCGGCAGCGTTCTTATTCACACGAAACACCCACGGGGCAGGCTTGCCACCCTGGTTCGTGTTCTTCACATAGTAGACACCCTGCGGTGTCGACACTGCCAGAGTGATCTGAGACTTGTATGCGAGCTGCTGACTGCCACCCTGTCCCATGCCGTTCATCATCTCTGGGCCCATACCATCATTGAAAACTTGGGTGACAGACGGTACGCCCTTGTCGATCGTGTACAGCTTGTCCCCCGAATACATCATCAGCTCTTCATTCTGGAGGAAGATGTTGCAGCCAGGATACTGGGTGAACCCAGTTATGATCCAGTCCGTGTCTTCGAGACTTCCAGAAGGCTGGAACCTTTCAATGTGGGAGTCGTCCGTGATCACATAGTAGTAGCTGTCATTCGGATCGAAGGCAATCTTCAGGCCCGCATCATCAGATCCGATGCCCGACGAGTAGCCGGTCTCTTGGATGTAAGCCTCAGTAGCTGCGTTCCACCTGAACACGTCGAACATGGTGGCATCGACCACCTTCGTGGAGCCGATCAGATAGTCGCCGTTAGCAATCGCACCAACAGCAGTGCCAGTGATGGCCGCAGCGGTCCACTTGTTCGAGGGGACAAGCTTCCCAGGTTCCGACCATGCGTCGAGACCTCTGGCAGTGAAGTAGGTGTCGACCTTACCTTGGAGTAGGGGCTTCCACCAGGTCGCCCCGCCAGCCCATGAGGTCTGATACATGGCGGGAGTGTCACCTCGAGAAGCGATGGCAGGCGTGTCAGCCTGGTTCAGAAGTTGAAGGTCGATCTCCCTGCGGACATACCTCTTGAGGTAGCCGTCTTCCATGCGGAGCACCTTGGCTTTCGTGCCATTGATAATGACATCGTAATCAGTCTGCGCCATGGTTAGCCTCGGTCAATGTAGATACGTTGTGGCAACCTCTTCGATTGCTCTTCACTCATGGCCTGTCGGACAGTGAGGAAGTCCCGCCAGATGATACTGCCGGCTTGAGCACGTTGGCCCACTGCCGCAGCGTTATCCTTCTTCGTGGACTCCACGGTCGTCTCAACCATGGTAGTACCGAGCAGCAGTGCAGCCGTACCCAAAGCTATTAAATGTGTGAGTTCGGTGTCGGCCTCGTCTGCCTCGGTAAATTTTGCACGGTAGGTGTAGCGTCCCGTGGTCGAAGTGATCCAGTCGAACCGTACCAGCTTGCCAGTCGAGGCGAGAGTCGTGTCAACCTCGGAGGGGATCTTCGGGGAAACGGAAACTGAGTGGCGGTGAGGTCCGATGATCTGCCAGGCGGTGATGATCTCTTCCACCTCGGCAGCGACAGCCTCCTGACCGTTGACCAGGTTGGGTGAGGTGATCGTGTCAGTGACAATGTCGTAGACGTGGGGCCAGAGGAAGCGGGCCATGACAGTGTCGATAGCCTCATCGATCTCGTAGGCGGTGGCAACGGGATTCTGCTCGAGCACGGCACCGTCAAGGAGAGTGTCTGCTACGACGGGGCTACCAAGGTAGCCGTTCACACAGGTGAGAGTGTCAGTTGAAATGGACAGGACGTAGACGACATGCATCGACGCTGCTGTCGTGGTGAGTACGGACAGGACGTGGCCTGCCTTGATCTTCGCTCCCTCACCAGAGGCCACACTGAAGGTAAGGATGTCTCCCGATACGGATTCTGTTGCGTTTGCTGCTGCTCGTCTAAGGGCAGGCTTCTCGCCTAGCCCCTGACCCAGCCAGACCTGTCTGACTTTTTGGTGTATGTCTGCTATTGCCATCAATCAAGACAACACCAGTGTGGGGATTGTTATTCCCCGTCCCAGCCAACCCATTCATATACGATGACCGGTGTCGACCGGTAGTGTCCTGTGCGGTAGAGCAAGTCTTCGACAGGCGTCTCTTCCAACTCTCGGAGGTACTGCAAAGGCTTGGCCTCCATCACTGCCACGGCATTATGCTGTACAGCCATGAAGTCGCCGTCCTTCGGACCACCTTTCAGATATGCTTGGATGGGTCTCATTCGTTGAGCAGTGTCTTCTTGATGACCTTCACAGCCTCAGGACTGTTGTTGTCGACAATGTTCTTCTCGTTGTCAACCCAGGTGTCCTGCAGTTGGGTGGACTTGTCCATACCCTGTGGCCCCTTAGAACGGATGCTACGAGGCTTCTCACCGGCAGCACGCTTCTCAGCGTACCTGTTTAGGTCGGATTCCATTGACCTTCTTTCAGGTTTCCCAGATTGCAGGTCACGTTGCCCCCCCGGCACATCAAAGAACGCCAGAGAACGCCATTTACAGGGGTTACAGCCCTCTGTGTAGGTGGTGTGTCTGTGCTTGAAGCTCATTTGAGATCTTCCAGGGCGTCCTTCAGCATTTGAAACGTTAGAGGCTCTACGCTGGCCTCTACGTTCGTGTTGAAGTACGACTTGTTCACGGTCTTGGTGAAGAGCCAGTCGAGGATGGGAGCTGCCATGAGCGCCTGATGTGCAGCCCTATCATATGCGACCGTCACCTGTTGCTGCAGCTTCCCCCACGGTGTCGGCTTCCTCTTCACCTTCACCGGGATCAGAGGCTTGTGCTTCTTCTTGCTTGTTTCAATCAGGGTCTCAGTCATACAAGGTGTCCATACTCTATACCAGAACGATCCAAGAACTCGATATATTCCCGAACGTCCAACAGCGTGTCCTTCGACAGGTGAGAGAACAGAGCCCGTGGCTCATACCAGATCTCGAAGCCGGCCGCAGTCACCCGCTTACAGAAGGTGATATCCTCACCCTGCATCTTCTTGGCGACAGGCATGTACACATCCTCCTGCCAGTAGTAGGCAGTGTTGTCATTCTCAATCGACTGCTCGAGGACGGCACGGTAGATGTCACGATGCACCAGGACACAGGAGCCGCCAGTCGCATCAACAGGGAATGCCTCATGCAGAGATGGGAGGACAGCGAACGGGGCCATGATCTTGCCGCCGTTATGAGGGATGAACTTGTAGGCGTTGGGGACGACACGTCCCTTGAGCTCCATGAAGGCGAGGCCGGCTACCATCTTGACGTTCTTCTCTTTGGCTGTCTTCATCATGCGGATGATCGACTGTGGCTCCCACCACATGTCCGTGTCCAGTAGGAGTATCCATTCAGCCTGAGACTTCAGGAAGGCCTTCCCGTTGTCGGTACGGGCCATGTTGATCATCGCAGACGATGTCGACTGCAGAGGTATCAGGTTATGCAGCGCCTTGTACGAGTTGATCAGGGAGTCCACGAACGTCATGGGCACCCCCTTGTAGTAGACGCAGGCGGGCATGATGCTGCCCTTCTTCACGCTTTGTTTCATCGTCGGTATTGCCTCATCTGTAGTTCGCTTAGGAATGTCTCGTAGTTGAAAGCCTTGGGTGGTGTGAGTGCCTGAGTGGTAGCGTTGATGTCACCCCAGTAGCTGACCTCCGTAGACTCACCCTTGATCTTGACCGGGGGCTCATACATCAGGTCAGCAGTCTCGAGCAGACCACGGTCAGCCTTGTACCCGATGCTGTTCAGGAAATGTCTCAGTGAGGATGTCATACTCTCGGCAGCCTCTTCGACACTTCGAGCAGCCCCGACTCGTCCCAGTCGAGGGGAGGCTGGACACGACTCGGAGCATCCTTGATCTGCTTCATGGACATTGGCTTCTCGGGCTTGCGACCCGTGCTCAAGTAGTAGTCGTCAAACTTGAAGCTACCACCGATGACCCTGTCTGAGATCTTCACCCAGGCAGCAGGGATCCCGTAGGCTTCAGCGATGATGATGCCATGGAGACATGACGAGACGATGACTTCACAGTTTGTGATGTAGTCGATGGTCTTCTGCCAATTCATTCTCACGTCGATGATGGGGACACCCGCCACCGGTTCGACATGTTTGTAGTCGACATAGTGGGGGACAATACCCACCTCAAACTTGGGCATCCATGTTCGTTCTCTCATCGGCTCAGGCTTGTAGAATCTGGGCATGAGCAGAGCAGGATCACCGAACGGCACATCCACACCCAGCCGAGCTGCAGTCAGAGGACCACGGACAGCCAGGACGGTAGCGCCCTCGACGTCAAAAGCGGAGGTCTTCGAGATGCAACCAGTACCCCACACCATGTCGCCAGGTCTCACGTCATTCATGATGCTGCCGAGCCCTATCACTCTGGGGGTGGCCCCCTCGGAAACTGAACCTTCCGACCATTCAGGAGTCACCCCAGTCACACCCTTGATCGTGATGGGAGACAGCATGTCCCCCAGGTTCTTCCTAGCTGTGTACCAGTAAGCTTTCATTTCTCTTTCATCTCCCAAAATCGATCATACGATTCACGTCCGATACCAATGTCTTTCACATGCCATGTCTCAGCGTTCGGATCTAGCACCGTCTTGTAGCCGGCCTTCTTCGCCTGCTGGTGGAAGTGAACATCTTCACCCTGCATCTTCCCTTCGACCACCGTCTGATCAAACCAGCGGTAGTCCCCATGTCGGGCAGGTTCAATGTCGAAGAAGACATCCCGGTGGATCAGCACAGACGCCATGCCAGTAGCCTCGACAGTCATCGGCACTTCAGGGATCGGATAGTAGACCAGGCCAAGTACGCCACTGTCTGGGTTCCTGATGAAGTAGGAGGGGACAGGCTGGTCGCCGTTCTTGAAAATGAACGCCAGACCACTCACGATCTTCACATCCTCATCCTGGGCAGTGTTCCACAGCTTCATCACATGACCCTTATCGAAGGCCATATCCGAATCCACACACCACAGCCAATCCGAGTCTCCGTGTAGGAACTCATCGACTAGGACGTTCCTACCTCGAGCTAGAAGGGAGGTGGATAGACGATGGATCTTACCCATGGTCCCGAAGTATTCCATGTCTGCGGCAGCAGACGCAATGGAGTGTGCGAAGTGACCCGAAGTGTAGCCAGGGTCACACCAAGCAATATCAATTTTCTCAGGCACTGGTGTATCCCAGTTTCGCCCACCGACGACGAGTCGCACGGTTGGGATGGACAGAGTAGTAGGGTCTGTCGTATGGTCTACGGGCCGGGACGTTACGTTGTCCATTCCAGCTTTCAGCTCGAATCTGGTCGAATGTTTTCTCTGGCATAATCTACCAGCATAGCACAGTCATGTAATTTGAGTGGCCCACCATAAGGAAGAGGGCCACCCTAAGGTGACCCTCACTTGCCCCCTTCTGTTGACAGGGTGGGCGTACCCCCGAAGCTAATTCAAATTTGGGTTACATCAACCCCTCTAAGAGAGGTTTCCAGCTAGATAACTGATCGTCATCGAGGCCTGGGTGTCAACACAGGTGAAAGTGATGGAAGTCGCATCTGCGCTCCATACAATTCCTTCAGCGACATTAGCCGCTGTACCTGTTACACCCATCAAGCAGAAGTCTGGCGTGCCAGTCATTCCGTGAGCCACTACAACAGTTGTGTTGGCGGTGACCAGAAGAACGGTAGCCATCTTAATGTCGCCCGCCGTGAGAAGTTCAAAAGCTTTATCAGCGTTCTGAAGTCCTCTCGAGAATGGACTAGGCATTAGTTACTTCCAATACTTGATGCAGCCAAGAGATTACGAGCGGCAGCACTACGGATTACGCCGTAGTCTAGGTACGCATGCCAGCCAAGCGGCGCAAATCTGCGCAACTTGTCAGTGACAGGTCCAGGGATGATGTGGCCGGGAATCGACTCCGCCTTACCGAAGGCATCTTGCCCCAGTATATAGGTGGAGTATGTGTCGACAGTGGAAGCTCCACCATCAGCACTTATCGCAGCTCGAGAACTCTCGATGAACGAGAGGCCTGCGGCCCGAGTAAACTCACCATTCAACCATCCTTGACCGTCTTGGCGCTGCTGGAAAGCGGCCCAGTCTGTGCTGGCCGTAGCAGTCATGAGGTCATAAGCGACATCAGGATGCATGATCACAGCATAGTTGGAACCAGCAATCGGAGCAACGTTAGCACCACGGAGAATCGCAACCTGCTCACGGAGCTTGTTGAGAGTCATCACGTCAGCGGCGGTGAGGGAGGCCTCAACCGTACCGTCAACAGTCGTGGTGGTCGCACCAGCTTCGATGGCTTCCTGAGCAAGCGTCTCCAATGAGTCCAACATGTTGTAAGACACGATATTCGCAACCGATGGGTCGAAGCCCATGGCGAAAGTATCAGTCTGCACACGAATTGTCACTAGGACAGCGTTACCATGCTCCAACGGAGTCAGTGTCACCAACGAGTCGCTAAGAGCGACAGCGTCAACGTCAACAGTCTCTGAAAGGGCAGTGGTAGCAGTGCTCAGGTCGGCCCAGAAGAGGAACGACACGGAACTACCAGGACTCGTTACGTTACCAGGTTTCACTCTTGCGAACTGGTCGTACACTGCGCCGGCACGAAGCGCCATGAAGGCGTTCCTGTCGTATGCAGCGATAACCTGATCCGCTAGAGCTGATGTGCCTGTGAAGGCATCAGAAGCCATAGTATATCAAATCCTTGATTGTTTGAAGTCGGCAACTTCAACACCTCTGGCCTCTAATACCCGTAGTCTTCGAGAAGACCGGCCTTCGCCATGATCGTGTTGACCTCTTCCTGCGTGTCCGCAGCAGCGATCTGGTCTGTCACATCGACGGTAGTTCCCTTCTTAGCAGTAGCTTGCACTTCTGCACTAAGCCGAGAAACCTTAGCTAGTTCCGTTTCCGTTTCAGACTTAACACTCTCAATATCGGTTGAGACTGCACCTTCTACTTCTACTGAATATCCGGTGCTCGCAAGAGCTGCAGCTACCGTTTCAGCGGTTGCCTCACTCTCACCAAGTTTACCTTTGATGGTATCCAGCATGCCTTTCGGATGACCGAATCCCTCCAACAGGGTTTCGATTGTGGAGTCTCCAGCTAGCTCAGCTTTCAACTCCGTTCGCATTGAGTCTCGATCTGGTCTCGATTTCAGCTCTTTCTGGATCGCTCGCAATTCCTTGCGAAGACCGTTCAGAACCGCTGACTCGCCGCTCTCGTCCGTGGCACTATCGTCAATGGTGTCATTGTCTTGTGTCAAGTTTTTCCCTCCCTTCTGGTACTCAGCACCACAGGAGGCTGTGTGCTGGCCATATACTCGCTTTCACTTCGTAGTCCGTGCGGCGTCGGGTTCCCACTGTAAGCCTGTGGTAGGCAATTCTGTTTCAAATAAGGAAACAACTGGAAGGTGCGTTTATTCCCTACCAGACCTTCTCGCCCACGATGCCGGCGAGGCCGGGAACACCATCGGTCTCCCCAAGGCCAGCTCCGACGAAGTCGTCAAGGGTTTCAGCCACCGTACCAGTGATCTCTATCACACCCACACCAGCAGACACGTAGTTTTCAAGGGTCTCGGCTAGGGTGCCCTGGACTCCGATCTTCCCAGAAGCAGTGGAAGTGTAAGCAGCCAAGGTCTCGCCTGAGGTTCCCGTGACCTCAATGACACCAGTGGCAGTAGACACATAAGCCTCGAGAGTTTCAGCCACTGTACCTTCGGTCTTGAGGTTCCCGGTGGCCTCACCGACGAAGTCTTCCAGAGTCACGCCCACAGTACCCGACACCTCGAAGGCACCCACACCGTCTGAGATGTAGTTCTCCAGAGTGACGGCGACAGTCCCGTCGATGGGCCCAGTAACCTGGCCCTCGGCAGCACCCACGAATGTATCCAAAGTCTCACCGGATGTACCTGTGTATACAAGTATACCAGTAGCGGCCCCAGCGTAGTCATCTAGTACCTCGGCTATCGAGCCCTGCACTCCAGCGTTCCCCGCACCAGCGCCAGCATAGTCGTCAAGCGTCTCAGCGATGGTCCCAGTCGAAGTGAGGTGGCCAGTACCTGCAGACACGTAGTCGTCCAACGTGGCACCTACGGTGCCGAAGATCTCAATCATGCCTTCAGCAGCACCGATGATAACGTCGAGGGTTTCAGCGACAGAACCTTGGACACCAGCATTGCCACCGGCTGTGGAGATGTAGTCTGACAGGGTCTCAGCAACCGAGCCTGTGACTTCGATGATGCCAGTCGCAGCACCGATATAGGCGGCTAGTGTCTCAGCCAGCTCACCAGTGACAGGAGCTGGGCCAGAGGCAGGAGAGACGAGTATGGTGAAGGCCGTATAGTCATCAGTGACAGTCGACCCGAAGGTGCCAGGATTCTCGGCCTGGTTAACAATCGCAACAGACGCTATCGAACCACCCACATGAGTGGCACCACCACCACCACCAGAAGAGTTCGACTCCTGATCTTCAGCGTAGCCGCTGGGGGGGGTCCAAGCAGTGATCTTGCCCTCTTGGACTACTGCTGCTAAGGACAGACGATTAGCCACCGAGCCGGGGTCGACGTTCGGCGGGTCAGGAATGTTAGACGAAGCAGAAGCATTAGCATGGTCAGTCCCAATAGGAGTGGTAGGATCATGGCCGTCGACCCGATAACACATGGCCGTCCAGTTGTCATTAGAGGCGGCAGCTACCAGGTCGGGCGCAGACGCCCCACGGATAATCCACCCGTACCACCAGCGGTTGGCACCATCCGAACCCTCACCCAGTTGAGTCCAGCCAGTAAGCCCAGTGATAGCCGTCCCCGTGCCAGCACTACCAATGACAGCAACAAGTAGGTCGTCCACGACTGTGCCGGCAGGTTCAGTTATCGTGGGAGTGGCACTGGCGCCAAGGTTGCCTGATGAGGCTTGGGTTATGGGAGATGCGGCACCAGCGACAGCAGCAGGCTTGACAGCGATCGTGCAAGCAGACCACGCACGGGTAGCAGCGAACGTCCACGTCCCAGGATCTTCAGAGTCAGCCTCATTCTCCCTGGAAGAAACAAGCAACTGGTGTGCCCTCTCACCGCTATCCTGCACTCCGTTCGGAAGGAACATGTGACGGTCATAGTTGGTGGGGAAGGCCGTGGGCCCAGCGACACTGTTACCGTCACGCAAACCAACAGCGAAGAACCTGTTAGTCTCCCCAGACCATCCCGTCGTAACACTATCAGGATTGACAGTTGCCTCCGCCGAAGAGTTACCAGCACCAGACGAAACATCCACGTCAGTGGCCAGAGTCCCATCCCACTGATCGGCAGGGATCTGAAGGACTATCTGGGCACCGTTCTCGTTGATGGCAGTAGTCCACGTTACATCAGTGCCATCCTCGGTACCATCAGCTTTCTTACCCCAGATCTCCAAGACGGCAGAACCGCTAGTGGTGATCTTCCTAAGCAGTGTCCAGCCGGTAGGCGTGTTGGACGTACCGGCAGTACCGTCGACACCCAAAACAACTAGCAGCAAGTCATCCACAGCAACAGACGCCGGCATAGACGCAGGGTGGTTTGTTGTCCCAGCACCTTGGCGACTCCACACTGCACCAGACCAGTCGACCGAATCACCAGACTCAGCCGCATAAGGAGTTGGAGCGATGACTACAGTGAAGGCAGCATACTGTTCGCTGGTCGCAGTGAACGTGCCAGGATCTTCAGAATCAGCATTGACGGTCTTTATCGCTGTCGCTAAAACACCACCATCGCCACCCGAAGCGGTGGTGGTCAAGGAACCGTATCCGGTAGGCGCAACAGTAGCGGCGGTATCACCATCTTGCATCAATGACGCAATAGCTAGAGTGTCCTCAGTCGACCCCCAAGGGATACCAACAATGGGAGGGTCAGGAGTCGTAGTGGGAGCAGCCCACTTCTCTTGAGAGACCCACACATGTTCACGGAGTTGGCCACCCCAGCCCGTAATCCGGTAGACCTGAACCGAGCCTGAGCATGCAACGGTCGTGACAAAGTCAACAGTCGTGCCATCCTCGTCGCCCACTGCATCGATAGCGTAGATGATGCCACGTTGGTGGGTACCGTTACCTGTCCAGTTGATGAACGTCCAGCCTGAAGGGTCTGCGACCCTAGGGTTGATGTCGAAGGCCAAGAATACGAGCAGCAGATCCCCGGCGTCAACCGTGGCCGGCATGTCGACAGCATGTGCCGTCGTGTTAGAAGCGAAGGATGTCTCGGTGATACTCGAGACGGATGGAACAGCCATTAGGTCCGCTGCGTGTAGCTACCAGCGGCGTCGTGGCCTGCGGCCTGCCATGCAGAGAAAATCTTCTTGACTGCGTTGTCATCCCACAGGAAACAATCCAAGGCAAAGCAGCGGTGATCGTTAGCTGTGAAAACGTTGTTAGCTGGAGCACCGAAAACAGCACCAGCTCCTATGACATCAAACACTCCAGCAGTTATCTCAGTGCCTGCGATGAAAGTGTTGTCGTGAACGTTCATATCGGTGGTACGCCACGTCCCTAGATCCCCGTCACCTCGAGCAGCATCAGTAGCCCAGAAGGCCCAGTTGCCGTCCAGTGCCGTCACAGTATTCCCGTGAATCTCAACGTCGCTGCTGGTCGAGATCCTGATCCCGTACTTGTTGCCAATCACCGTGTTGTTCCTGATGATGGACGGCCCATAGCTGATCTCGTAGAAGATGCCATTGCCTAGGTTGTCTTCCACCAGGTTGTCCTCAATGATGATGTTGAGGTTGTTGGCATCGAACCAGATTCCATTGTCATGGTTGTTGTGGAAGTGACAATTCTTGACAGTCATGCCATCGGTCTGCAGCCACTTCGATCCGCCAGCCTCATTGTTGGGGTCGAAACCATCCAAAAAGTTGTTATACGACACTTCACAGTCATCGATGACGCTACCGTCCGAACCGTTCCCAACGGACAAGATGCCAGTTGAGCCGTTATGGTGGATGTGGCAGCCCGTGATGAGTGTGGCGAAACCATGCTGGATTCCAGCACCGGAGCGATTATGGTGGACTTCCAGATTGGTCATAACCCACCCACTGTTGTCAGAGGTTTGCACCACTCCAGTCCTGACCTGAGTGTAGCCGGTGATCTCAATCCCAACGAGCGTTACGTCGGGAGTGGCAGTGCTAGTCAGACCCCTGAAAGCTGTCGCCGTAATATCCTGACCGTCCATGACCGTTCCCGTTGTGCCAATGAAAGTGTCACCAGCCTGTGGAAGGACAGACTGCTGAGCGAACGTGCCAGCCTGTAGGAGGTAAGTGTCTCCAGGGTCGCCAGCGTCGACAGCAGCTTGAATGTCGTCACCAGGGTAGAGCACCTTCCCTGAGGTGGTAGTGAGGCCCGCCTGTACTAGGATGAACTCTTCAGCATCGGTAATCTCATACGTCTTACCACGTCTGAAGATGGCTTTGCCGAAGTCTCCCGACCCGACCTTAGCAAGGTCAATGTCGGTAGGGTCTTTGATGCTGAAGACCTGCTTGACAGCATTGTCAGCGGAGGCGATCCAAATGACTTTACCCACATCAAAGTTGACTCCGAAGTCTCCAAGCCTGTTGTCAACGGGGATTTCATAGTTGACCTGTGTGGTGTCGAAGAGGGGCATGCTTAGCCCGCTCTCTTAAGTGTTACCGGCAGTGATCGTGAAGGAACTGATCGAGACGGTACCAGCAATAGTGATAGCGACCGAGTTCAGGTTCAGGTCTGAGCCTGAGGTACCAACGTCACCGTCGATGACAGCGTCACCAGAGTTGTCTTCAACACGGAACCAAGTGGCGGTGCCAGTCGCATTGGCGGAGGCATCATCGTTGATCGTAGAGAAGGTCAGGACACCAGAACCCGCTGCACCAGCGACAGGGTCAGTCAGAACGAGTTCGGCTAGGACTGTGGTCTTTGCACCACCGGTAGCCGGCCTCGAGCCGTCCATGATGACAATCTTACCAGCACCGGCATCGAGGTCAATCCTTACCTGGATTGCGTCGAGCATTGCGTTGAGAGTTGAAGTTACAAAAGCTAGTGCCATGCCTAAACCAACACCCCCCCATGGGGGTTTATTCCCCTAGATCTGCTCATACTGGATCTTGATGAAAACGTTCCCATTAGCAGAGGTCGTATAGTCGACACCCTGCCCAGGCTTCGACCAGTAGGCAGAGCCCAACTGAGCCTCGCCCAGTGCTAGGCCACCCGCAGCAATGACGTACTGTTTGATGATGAAAGTGGCATGGTCAGTCGAGTTCTCGAGACTGACGATCATCGTCGTATCAGACGAGAAGAAGATGTTGCTGACCTTCACCAGCTTGCCGGCGATAGCCGGGACTAGGACACCGTTCGTAGTGGCGGTTGACGGGTTGACTTGAGCTGTAGACATTATGCCCCCTCAGGACGTAGAGCCTGGAGACCAGGACGGGTCGGTGCACCACCGGGAGTGAAGCCCACGAAGAACGACAGCTTCTTCTCATCGAACAGATCCTGCTCGAGTCCTAGCTTCTGGATCTTGAGCTTGACTTCTTGGATTGAGCGGCCCGATTCAGGATCAGCACCAGCAAACGCAGAAAGAACATCATCACGGGTCAGGTTACCACGGGCCAGACCTTTATCACCGAGAGCAAGCAG
>SDBT01004426.1_pt1 | contig 23853 bp, 38 predicted proteins | sample 2277101 | NCBI WGS metagenome assembly SDBT01 (sample SAMN10404973, study PRJNA504765) | marine sediment metagenome | isolation source: marine sediment core GS10_PC15, 103 cmbsf | place: Arctic Ocean: Southern Knipovich Ridge | collected 2010 | reverse complement strand
AACCTTGCCGGGGTATGCCAGAAAATCATCGGGCAGATGGAGGCCGACACCAAGATGACCGTGAGGGTCTTCGGGCTGGCGCAGAGGAACGAGAAGAGGATCCAGGAGCTGGAAGGGGGCGGGTCGTGATCGACTACGGCCTCGTCCGAGCCTACGAGGCGCAGCTCCTCATGCTCCAGCGCGAGCTCGCCGTCCTCGAGTGGCAGAGCTTCGTGATCACCTGGGCGCTTCCCGTGATCGCCCTCATCGTCGGCTTCGTCACCTACAGCATCTACCTGCGGCGACGCCTGGTGATCGTTGCGATTCCCCCGGACCCCGAAGATCAGCTGATCGCCGAGCTCAAGAGGCAGATCCAGGCCGCCGAGAAGCGGTCACTCCAGCGCTCCTCGGCCGCGATCGAGAAGACGAGGCCGTCCTGATGCTCCACGCTTACGTCTTCTTGAGCTTGACGCTGTAGCGCCCATCCGGCAGGTCGACCAGCAGCGTGCCGGCTTCTCTTGAGAGCGGCGCCCCTACCAGCCGGTCATCCTTCACGATCTTGGTCTTCTCGGGCGACCCCGGCCGGAAGAGCATCAGCCCATCCGGGTGGGAGACGACCGCCACGCCGGTGTCGAGCTCGACGACCTCGACGTCAGCCACGTCCACCTCTTCGAAGTTGTGGTGGCCGAAGCCTGAGCGCGTCAGTCCTGACCAGGTGTGGGCCTCGAGCTGCCCGGCACGGTCGACGGCCACGCGGAGCACGCCGGTCTGTCCGTCCTTGCCGGCGCCACCGGCGAAGCGCGCCGCGATCACCCGGGAACCCTCGAGCTCCCTCAGGCGGATCTCGACACAGCGCCCAGGGCGAGGCAGCGCCGAGGCGAAGGTGGCGCCCAGAAGCGTCTGAATCGCCACGCCGCTGAAGAGTCTCGAGGCGTGAGGGGCAAGAGAGCCGACGCGCCGCGGCAGCACCTTGAAGCCGCCGGTCTCGAGGTAGCGGAGCTCCATCAGGTCGCCACCGACGCGGACATAGATCCTGCCATCGATCGACGCGACCTCATCGGCGCGAATCTCTACGGTCGTCTGCCCACGAACTAGAGCAAAGCCCCGGCGGATGAAGTGCTCGATGATGAGCGGCTTGCCGAGCGGCGTTTCTCCCTCCGCAAGGACAGGCAGTGGCAGTGGTCCGATTCGTATCAGCTCCACCTCGCCCGCCGCGGCGATCGCCTGGACAGCCAGGACGACCGCGTCCCCGGATGTCGGCGGCTCTGGCCTCTCGGCAGAATGGAGAATGGTCTTGAACCACGAGCGCCAGACGCCCGGGATGACGTCGAGCGGCAGGCAGGTCGGCGGCAGCTTCGCCTCCGGCGCCAGCGCCGAAGCCCCGTCAGCCATCCGTTTCAGGAGGTCGCGCTTGCCATAGCCCGAGAAGCTGCCTTTGAAGGGGTTCGCGCCCACCATGAGCGCGAACGCCAGAAGGGCGAAACTGTACCAGTCAGATGCAGCGCTGAACGCTGGGTGGATCTTGGGTCTGTCCAAATCTGGTGGCCTAGTCCTCGGATCTTGAATCGCTGGTAAAATGGCTGAGGCCGCATAGCTCCTGGTGCCATAGCTATCAACGTCGATATGAACCAGCGCCGAGAGATCGGACCGGAGAAGGAAGTTCATCTCGTTGGCGTCGACCACCAGCGCCTCGAGCCCGTGGATCCGAGAAAAGGCAGCACGGAGCCCCAGCACCAAGCGCATGGCGACCTCCGGCGTCAGCCCGTTCGCCCGCCGCCAACCCTTGGGCAAGATCTCCGGCAGGGGCAGACAGCCGGTCGCGTGACGCATCACGTAGCCCACCTGGTTCGGGCCATCGAGGAGCACGTCGAGCGGTGCCAGCACGTTCTCAGCCGCCAGCGCCGACAGCTCCTTGATCTTGCCGGCCGGCACCATCTTGTCCCGGTCCCAATAGACCTTGAGGCAGTCGCCGCCGTCGATGAAGACCGCGCCCTCGCCGCCTCGGCCGAGCAGGTTGGACTTGCCGATCGAGACGAAGGCGCCGGTATCGCGCCGGCGCACCTTCGAGAGCTTGAGACGGGGAGCTTTGAGCTTGTCCACCATGGCTTACTCCGTGCGCCACAGCGCGGCGATCGAGATGTCATCGGTGTGCTGCCACCCCAGCTTCTTACAGCGGCGCTCGAAGGCGGCTAGGCGGCGACGAACGAAGGCAGGACCAGGCAGGCGAAACGGTAGGAGCTCGACGAGCACGTCGCCGAACGGCACCGGCTTCCTGTCGCTGTCGACGAAGCTTGAGAGGCCATCGGAGGCGATCAGCACGGCCTTGGCGGAGCCGCTGGTTTCAGAATGGCAGTCCCAGGATCTGGTCATTTCGGGCTCGCTGTAGCCCTCTTCGGAGTCCAAGAAGAACTCTCGGTAGGTGCCCTGGTCGCGGTGATCTCTGTAGGCAAGATAGGCGGGCTCTTCGCCGATCCCGCCGGCCGCCCGCGGCGCTTCGATTCTCACGCCGCCCCAAGTGTCCCCGCGCAATAAGGCGATGGTCCCGTCTCCCCAGCAGTTTGCTTCGAAGCCGCTGCCGACCACTCGCGCCACGAGAAGCGTTGCAAGCAGACTGTCGCGGCTAGCGTGAAGCGTGCCGATGGCGGAGCGTGCCACCAGCTCCGCTTGACTCCCAAGCGTTGCAAGAAACGCCTGTTGCCCGGCAAGGGCCAGTGCGGTCCGCGACAGAAGCCGGGCGCCAAGATCGGTATCCGGCGCCCCGGAGCAGCCGTCGCTCAAAGCGACGGCTGCCCCAGAGGCGGACGCATAGTCTTGGCAGACGTCATGGGTACTGCCCATCCTGAAAGCTGCGTCTGCCGACAGCATCACAGCCCCAGAGAAGTCGAAGCGCCGCCGGTGCCAACCGCCACGCTGGTGGCGCTGACCGAGCTGACGATCAGGTTGCCTAGGTCGAGCAGTCCGTCGGTGTCGGCGTCCTCGATGGTCCGCATGTGGTCCCAGCCGGCTTCGGATTCGAAGGTGGCGAGGTACTGCTTGATGGCGTCGTTGCCCCTGGTGTTGACGCCGACCAGGATGCCGGTGTGGGACTCGATCTCTTCGTGGCGCTGCTTGAGATCCTTGAGCGCCGCGCCGACACCGCCCACCGGAAAGGCACGGTCTCCTGGGTACTCCTGGCCGTCGGTGATGGCTATGCTGAGCGCATTCACCGACCAGTCAGAAGCCGCCAGGGTGCCGGCGTAGTCGCCAGTGGCCTCAAGCCCCTTGGTAACGGCCTCGTAGCAGTGGGTCTGGCCGCCAACCTTCAGGGCGTAGTCGGAGGGATCGCACTCTCCGAGCAACCGGAAGCCGTGCTGTTCGATGACGTCGCTGGCGAAGGTGACCCAGCGCAGCAACACGGAGTTGGCGCGCCCCGACTTCTTGCCCCACTCCTGGAGGTCGACGACGGCCTGGCGCAAGCACTTGCTCATCTCGTCCTTGAAGGGCGAGACGCTCGACGAAGTGTCGGAGTAGATCGTCACCAGGGTCATCTCGGACCCGCCGACAGCCGCCAGGTGGTCGAGCCTGGCGGCGGAGTATTCGTAGCGGCTCGCCGGCGTGGCAAGGCGCTCTTCGGTATCCATTCTGATTTTCGGCATGCCGTTCCTTTAGCAGTCCAGCTCTCGAAGGAGCTCGACCGAGGTCATGATGCGCATCCCTTTGGCGGCCATTTCGGCCATCGCATCGGTTTGCAGTTTTTCGCAGAGTGGCACCGGAGACTGGCAATCCTCCAGCAGGACCCACTTCGAGAAGTCGTAGCTGCCGCCGAATTCCTCCGCGACGTCGCGATAGGTATTCGCAACGCAGTGGCTTCCTGCCTCTCCGGCGATAATGAGCATGTCGGCCCTCTCGAGCGGTTCGAGGAAGCGGTGGTTCAGCTGGGTGGTCGGATCGTCTGGATCGGGTACATCGGCCTGAACAATGCTGTAGTGCTCGGTCCTCCATGCGCTGCCCTTGGGAACCCAATCGACGGTCGCGAACTCCTTCAGCGCCCAGTGCCGCAACGCTTCGCCGATCACCGGAACCACCGTCTGGCCGACGGTCCCGATCCGACAGTGAGGCGGCCAGATGATGTAGGGATATCGGCCGTTTTCTTGAAGTGGCTTCAGATAGCCCTCTAGCCAGTAGTCCTGCGTATCGGGATTGGCAGCTCGATACTTCCCAGCCTTCCCCATGTCGTAGTCGATCTGTGTGTACGGGTCCGGGTGAGACCCCTTGCCATCCACCACGAATGGCGGGTGCGCGATGTGCAATTCTTGGTGGCTATCGAGCGAGACATGGATGTCGTCGAGTACCGGCGCCGCGCGTTTGATGAAGGCCGCAAGGCGTTCCATGTCGCGGTCGGCACCGTCAACGTAGAGCTCGCCGCCAGGGCGGCAGAACGAGTCCTGGGGGTCCACGATCACGAGGTCAATCTGCATCGGTCTCTCCTTGGGTTGGGTCGCCAGAGGTGATTCCCCGGCAGCGTCAACCAACGTTGACACATTTCTCGCGCCATGTCAACGGGTGTTGACAAAAAAGATCCAGGCGGCTATGCTCAGCTCATGGTTGGAGACGCGCTCAAGAAATACCGCGGCGACCTGGGGTGGAGTCTGCGCGAGCTAGCGAGCCGCTCGGGCGTCTCCCACGAGGGGATTCGCAAGATCGAAGAGAAGGACCGAAGCCCCAGCGAACAGATCATCCGCAAGCTGGCCAAGGCCCTCGGCAGATCGCTGGCGGACCTCATGGGGCCAGAAGGAGGAGACGATGAGTGATCTCGAGATAGTCGAAGAGGTGCTGGCGGCCCATTGGGCGGATTCCTACCTGCATAGCCCGCAGGATGGCCGAAAAGAGCAGGCCGCCATCGACGCGCTGGGGAGGATCGAGGAGCGATTGGCCGACCTCGAGAAGCAGTTGCCCGTGGATCTTCGTGAGCGGCTGGCTGACCTGGCCCATAAGCAGTGGTCGGGGTGGATGGGCTACCTGTTCGGGAAGGGAGAGAGCAACGAGGACGGCACCTGGACGATGCCGGCGTGGGCCGTGAAGCGATGGCGACTACAAGCCGCAACGCCGTTCAGCGAGCTCTCTGGCGAAGAGAAGGACAGCGACCGCAAAGAGGCAGACAAGTTCTTGGCCGTCATGGAAGGAGCCACCGATGCCAGATAGGCCATCGAAGGAGCCGCCAGTGGCTGATCCGGCCGAGGCGATCCGAGTGCTGATCGCCGTCGCCGTCGATAAAGTCCCGGTGGGGGTCTTGTTCAATGCCAACAAAGCCCTCGCCGAGCTCGAGGCCCGGAAGGGACTCGGCAGCGCCTGGCCGCTCGCCGCGACTCATCATCCGGCCGATCGCCCGGATCGGCTGTGGTGGTGCAACTCCTGCCCGGGGCCAGTGTGTCACTGGGGAAGCAACAGACCTCCGCCGCGGTGTCCAGAATGCCACGAGAGCAACTTCTGGCCGGTCTCATGGATACCAGATGCAGCACAGCCCCGGATGCTCACCGGGGCCGACTGATGCACTGCAGCCGGGAACGTCCGCGATGGCGTGCCCAGCAGGAGCAGACTACCACTACTCCTCAAGGAACCGGTCCGTCTCGGCGGCGGTGAGGTTGCGGTGTGGCTTGGGCGGAGGGCCCTTCGCGCGCCAGCCGTTGTGCACGAAAGGCCGGCATCCTCCGGCACTTCTGTCCGTGACCTCCGGCCTTCGAGCCCCCGGTTTTGTCGGCCTCTCTACGGGAGCTACCCGCTTGGGCCTTGGCGCCCCAGGGATGACCAGCCTACCACACCGGGCGCCCGCGGGAGGCCGTCGTAGAGGGCGAAGCCGGTGGAAAGCGGAGGCCCCCGGGGTCTAAGCGGGGGCCTTCCAGACGGTTGCCCCGGCGAGGCTTGCCGGGGACTGGGAAATCTGACAGGTTCGGGGGAATGACCCAGCGCACCGCATCGCTGCGGCACCTCGGCGGGATCCAGACCTACCTCTCGGATGAGACCGCCGAGGGACTGCGGGAGGGCCTGGCCCGGGGGATGTCGATCCGCCCACTGGCGCGAAAGCTCGGGATCTCCAAGGCCACCGTCAGCAAATTCGCCAGGGTTCTGCCCCGCGGCCTGTGTGGCTGCGGGTCCGAAGGTGGACACCGAGGCTGGTGCTGGTGGCGCTTCCGGCGGTCCCCCCTTCGGCAGGCCGTTATCCGAAGGCTCCACGGAGTGCCCCCTGAGAGGTGGGTTTCGGCCTATGCGGCAACCGCGACCGACGGGGACGAGCGTCTCGACGCCTACGCGCAGGAGGGCGAGGGCCGGATGGAAGAATTGCGCCGCCTCTGTGGGGTGTCGTCGTGATGGGCGCCCCCTCTCGGCGTGTTCTGAGCAAGAACCCGCGCAATCTAGCTCACGATCACCAGAGAGCCCCCGGGCCGGGCCGCTTCGTATTTCCCGTCCACCGCTGGAGCGAGGCTCCGGACGACCTCGATCCCACGGTCTGGGAAGATACCGGCAGCATCGGAGGCCATATGAGGGTCTGGTAGACTGCTCGCGCTGCGCTGGACTTGGCGCGCCGCACGCCAGCTGAGCACTCGTGGCTCTACAAGCAGTTGTCCGTGGCTTTCTCGTGGAAGCCCTGGGGGAGTCGCCGAAGGTTCGCCAGCCGGACCCTTTGGCTGTTCCCGGTGCGGCTACGCTTGTCCACCGTCCAAGGTGGGCGGCTTGCAGACTGAGCGGATGAAGAGGCCGCTGCGCAGGGCGCTGCGAGACGACCTGGAGCGCGCGATGAGGGCGGTATACGACCAGGAGGTCATCGATATGCTCGCCGAGATCTCTGCGAAACAAGCCCTCAGACAGCACTCTCCAGAAAAGGACGCCGTGGCCTGGAGGGAAGGAGCGCGAGCCAAAGACTGCCGCCGCCTGCGCGAACGCCGGAAGCGGATCTATGCCTACGCGCGCAGGCACAGCAACAGGATTACCCGATAGTTGCACCGGCCTTGGCGCGCCGTTCAACTCGGTAGCCCCGTGGGCTGGCGCAGGACCCAGCCGGCGCAGCGACACACGAAAGGGAACTATGACGGTCGAGATCGAACGCCTTCTCATCCTCATCCGAGCTCGACTACCTGACGCGGACGCTGGCGGGTGCGCTGGCCTTGCGCACTTCCGGGTCCTGCTCGAAGGGAGTCCGCAGCGTCCAGGTGAGGAAGACCGGGAAGCCCTCGGCGGTGCATCGATCGCTGAGCTCGAACCAGCGGTCCCGGGCTTCGGGAAGCAGGTCGTCGGGGGATCGGCTGCTCATGGCTTCGGCTTCAGCCAGAAGGCCCTCAGCGCAAGAAGGCCCAGGCGGCGGTAACGGCGCTGCCGATCAGCGAACCGAGAATCAGTATGAGGATCTGCCATGCCTTCTTCGCGTCCTCTGGCCTGCCAGCAGGCGAGGGCGGCTTCGGCTTGGCGATACAGAAGGGAGTGGGCCGAAACGACCCGTCGGGCTGCCACCCCTGGGCCGTGAGGAGATCCTCCCAGCGCTTCAGGTGATGCGGGCGGCAGTGGCTGTGCTTGCCGACGAAGGCCGCGAGAGCCGGCCCCTCTTGCTTCATCTTGTCGAGCAGCGCTTGGCCGCTGCTCTTCCAGTGGTCCTTGAAGTTCTGCGCGCGGCCTTCGGCCCATGCCCCCCACCACTCCTCCGCCGTCACGGTCATTTGTTTCCCGGACGCTTCGTAGACGACGGACATGAAAAGATCTGCGGTGGGCTCTGGGAGTGTCTCGGTTTCGTCAGGCATCGGCGGTCCTTTCGGGTCTGAAGATGAAGAGCGAGGCGAGGGCCAGGATAGGGCCGAACAGGCCCGGCGGTACGGCGAGCACTGCATGGCGACGACTCACACGGCCTGAAGCGAAACCCCCGCCGCCGTTGCCGGGGCGGGGATCGCAGGGGTCGACGAAGGCGCATCCAGATGACTTTCCCCGCAACTCGTCAGCGCGGGAGACCCTACGCACAGAGCGCACGGCCACCGTCCTTCGACCCGGGACGAGTCTACCAGAAAGTTGGCCAGGGTGCGGAGCGTGAAACCCCAGGTGCCGCAGCGATGCGGTGCGATGGATCATGGAGCGCCGGCCCTGCGGTCAGAACCGGTCCGACGCCATCGGAAAGTGGCGGGTTCCCCAGGTGACGCGGAAGGATTCGATCACCGATGAACCCACCCGAACGAAAAACCGGCCACGTTTGAGGGCGGCGGCAGCTTCAGCTACGGTCTTAGTCTCAGGGCCCCCGAGTCTGATGCGCCCTTCGCGCCAACCCCGGGCGATGGCGGCTACGACCCGAAGCTTGACACGCCGCCGTACCCGGGCCGCTCTTTCGGCCCCTGGGCGCACAATCTGGAAGATCCGCTGGCGGCTGACACTGAACCGCCGAGCCAGCTCTATTTGTTTCGGGCGCGGGGTCTCGCTCCACGCGGCTAGCACTTGTTTGCGAGAAATCATACGCAGGATCTTGACACGCCCTGCCGCGCACTGTCAAGCGAAAGCCCCCGGGGTCTAAGCGGGGGCTTCCAGAAAAGGCCAGGACGGTATAGGCTCGGGCTGTGAGACACCGAACGGGTCCATCCTACTCGATCGGCGGCGCGGTTGTCCAATCGCTCCGTACACCTGCCACAGAATCGGCCGAGGCGCGAGCCTACGGGGCCGGGTTTCACGTGAAACCGCAAGCCAAAACCGGGCGCACCGGGAGTCCGCCGAGGGTGTCGGCGAGGGGGATACTCGAGTCTCAAGCGCAGCTCCGGGCCGGTACTCTGATCCGGTGACGGCGGTCTGATCCCGCCGGTTTCAGCAACGTCTGCGTGGTCTGACGGCGCAAGCCGAACCAACGGCTCAGGTCTCCTCGGATCCCCTCAACGGGGCCGGTCTGGGAATTCAGAACGGAAGCCGGGGTGTGCCTGCTCCTCGTCCCCTTCAACGATCCACACCTCTTCCCACTCCACGCCCTCAACGAGCTCCCGGTCGACCCCGGGGCCTCTGCCCCTCCAACCAAGCCTCTCGACGCCGCCCGAGATCTCCAGGTACTGGGTGCAATGGATGACGTCTTTGCCGGGCTCCAGGAGGGTGGAGTACCAGGTGCGGGAGCCGTTCGAGATGTTGTGCGTGATCACGATCATATCCTACTGTAGAATCTCCATTCGGGCTGCCGGCGCTTCCTCCAGGTCGGTGTCGGTGGCCGAGTGGCGTGAGGCCGAGCTTACGGGCTCGGCCTCTCCTTTTCAGGGGGAAAAAGTCCCGGCGGCCACTTGCGGATCCTGGGGGAAGGGCCAGGACCGAGAGGAAGGGCAAGTGGCCGCCGGGGTCTCGCAGTTCGAAGCTCGCGCGGGCTGATCGTCATGTCCAAGGAACAAGGTTAAGAAGCCCTGGAAATCGACCCGCGCGAGCAAGTCTGGTCAGTCCCTACACTCGAAGCAGGAGTTTGGCGGCGCGAAATGGCACTCCGGCGGGCACCCCTGCTCGGTCTCGAAGCCGCACGAAGAGGGCCCGAAGGCCAGGGTGAAAAGTGCCGCCGACAACGCCAAGGCTCTGGGCAGTGCGGAGCCGCGGCTCCGGGCCTTCCAGGTCCGCGGGGGCTCTGGGCTGGGCATCGACTTCCACGAGGTGTCGGTGAGGGGGTGTGATCCGTCAGCTGGGCGTGAGGATGGGGCAGGTTTCAGTCTCGGCACGTCGGCGACTCCTTCGGTTTGTCTTCGTGTCGTGGTCGCTGGGGGCGGTTTTCGCAGCTCGTCTCCAGCGACATTTTATCTTAGCACAGGCCTAGTTCACGGCCGGCCCCGGGGCCACGGCTTCACGCAGCCGGCGCATCCTGTCGTCGTAGAGCGCGGCGTTGAGCTTGTTGATCTCACCGCCTAATAGGAAGGCGGTAAGCCCCATCTGGCGGAACGCCCGCGAAGCACGGTTGATGCTCCTGCAGCAGCCCTTCATGACGCCGGCCGTCGCCCTCCTCAGCGTCGAGGCGCGGTACCGCTCCGGCCCGTTGCGGCAGATCTTCCTGTACTGGCGGCGCCTCACGCGTGCTCCCCGCGCCGGCAATCTTCGCAGTCGCTCGTCCCATGGTCGTCCGGGACCAGCCTGACGCAGGTGCAGCCAGGGAAGACGCACTGGCAGAGCGATCCTTCCTCGGGCTCGCCGTCGCGCAGGCCATCAAGCTGCTCTTCGTGGTCTCCAGCCCAGGCCGCCTCGCAGGCCTCGTAGCTCAAGGTGTGGGCGAAGTGGGTCACTCTCCGTACTCCTCGCGGATGGCCGCGATCATCCGCAGGAGGAAGAGGTGTGGATCGTTTTTGGTGGCGCCGAGCCGCAGGAGGGTCAGCGCCGATTCGCGGATGACGGCGCCGATGTCGCACTTCCACCACCCGTCGTCGGTATCGGGCCAAAGGCCGCACTCGACATCTCGGGCGTAGCGCCTGATCTGCTCTTCGTGGGTCACGCCCGTTCCCTCCGCTTCGGCTGCCACTCGATGTGGATGTGCTCGTTCCTGCCGCCGAGGTCTTCGAGGATCACGTCGAAGTCGATGCCGAGCGCGGTGGCGATCCGCTGCTCGACCTGGCGTTTGACCTCTGAGCCCGGCAGGTGCTTCGTCCGGATGTCGACGGCGTCACCGGTGTAGTGAAGCGACGTCCGGCTGTGGCGCGCCCAGGGCTCGCTGACAGACGTGACGATGCAGTCGGCGCCGACTTCGCGCATCGCCCCGTCGGCGACCTGCAGCGCGAAGACGATCTGCGGGCTAACGCCGAGGAGCGAGACGGAGTCGTCTTTGAGGCGGAGCATGCTGGTATTATCCTTTCGCCCACTCAAGGGCACCAAACCGAAGGAGATCCCCATGACCCCCCTCTACGACGATGAGAATCCCGGCCAGAGCACCGGCCCGACGAATCCCCCTCCGCCCGGTGGGGGTGGCGGCGAAGAGGAGCCGGACGAATAGCGCGGTCAAGGGGGAGGCGCCTTCATGTGGTAGTGGCGAAGGCGCGCGTCCTCGTTCTCGAAACTCCAGTGCTCCGCCCGGCTCTCGTTGCGCCACCCCGTCCACACCCCCTGCTGTTTCGCCTGCCTGAGCTCGACCGCCCTGATCTGCTTCTCGAGCTCCCTGATCTCGTCGAGGTCGGCCCGGCCCATCAGCTCGATGGCTTCGAGGCCGCAAAGCAGGAGTAAGAGTCCGGCGATCACAAACCGCGTCGCAGCGCGCAGCATGGGAGCTCCCTTCTAGGTTTTGGGGCGTTCGATCGTATCGAGGCGTTTCGAGATGTCCTGGTACATGCCTTTGATGACTTCGATGCCGAGGTCCATGCGGAGCACGTCGCCGCGCAGGCCGTTCTGCTTGTAGGAGTCGGCGGGCCCGGTCAGGATTTGCCGGAGGGCCTTGAGTTCGCCCGTGACGTCCAGAAACTCTTTCACCACCACTTCCTTGAAGGCGATGAGGTCGTCGGCGATCTTCTTCAGCCGGTGGCGCTGGTCGAAGTACCAGCCGGTGGCGGCGGCCGTCAGCGCGGCCATCTTCCAGTAGGGGGAAAAGAGGGCGAGGATCTCGGCGGCGTCCACGGTGCGCAGAGTACCACGGTTCGCTTTCCCTCTGGGCGGTCACACTTCCCTCGCTTGCCAGCAGGCGAGGGCGGCCTCGGCGGTGCGCCAGCGGCAGCGAGCCATGGCGGGCCGGTCCGGCCAGGGCGGGCCCGGCTCGAAGATCCCGTCCTTGTTCAGGCAGTGTTCGTCCCTCACGATGGCCCATCGGTCGCCCACGCGCTGGAGCTGAACCTGCCCGAAGGGCGGATTGTCGCAAGGCTCAAGCCGGTAGCTGATCACCTCCAGCCCGGCAAGCGGGTCGCCCTCGTTGAGGATCCTGCGGAGGGCGCGAAGCTCGGTGGCGGTCAAGAGGACGGCGCCGCGGCTGTCGCTGTGCACGAGGTTGATCGACCCAGCGTGGCAGACCTGGTAGGTGACCCGGTCGCTGACGACCCGGCTCCGAACCAGCAGCCGCGGCCGCTTCATCCGCTTCAGCATTCCGGCCGCCTCGCCGAGAGCGATCTTCCGATCAGCTTGCCAGCGCCTGGCCAGGGTGACGAGGTAGCGAACGGTGTAGCGGCGATCCCACGTCCTCTCCAGCAGCACGCCGCTCTTGATCATGGAGAGCCGGGAGTACGCAGACCATCCCCACTTCTTGCTCGCGCCCTGGGTGTAGATCTCGACCACCCCCATCGGCAGCCAGATTGTACCGCGCGTATACGTGGACCCCGTCTCCGCGAGAGACTCCTGTTCGGTAACGTCGAAGCGGCTCGGCTTCCAGTCCTTCGGGAGGCGCCAGTAGGTGTCTTCGTGTTTCATTCTTCCTCTTCCTTCCGCTCGGCGACTTTCCCGTCCTCGTCGAACTCGAGGTCTTCTCGGCACAGCACGTCGTCGTTGAGGGCCTCCCTGCGCTCTCGGTTGCTCGGGCTGACCCACCTCACAGCGCCACCAACCAGGCCACGGTCGCCCAGACGAGCCTGGCCACCACGGAAAATACGATCGCGATCAGGGCCCACTCCACGGGCGAGTGGTTGGGCACGGGCTCTTCCTGGGCGACGAGGAGGCCGAGGTGATGGGTGGGCTCGCTCACAGGCTTCCCTCCAGCCGTCGGCGCGCCTGAGTGAGCCGGCGGCGCGCTGTCGTCCGCTTCTTGTAGGCCCTCCCCTCCTTTCGATTCCACCTGGCACGCTGGCGATTTGAGGGGCCGGCGGCAGCCACCACGCAGGCTTCGAGGAAGACCTCGGTGTCTGACAAGTTGAACCTCCTCCAGTGACTTTTCCATTGCCTCATGCCTATCCTCCTTGAGTCAGTGGTGCGCAGCTGGTCGCTTTGACGTCGGCTATGCGCCGGCGCTTGTTCACCGCCGCTCCCAGCTGCGCTCCGAGAGGACCCGGAAGCTCCGGGGCCTGTCGCAGGGCAGATCATAGGCCCTCCGCCTCCCAGCGCTCGGCGCAAGCCGGTCGCCTGCAGCGCCTCTTTGTCGGCACGTCCTCGAGCTCGACGAGGGTGTCTCGGTTCAACTCCAGGCCGGTGCAGGCCGCGCTGTACCAGGCTGTCGGCCAGGGAATATAGATTCCGGCGTGGACCTTCATCTGGCTCTTGTGGCGCCACTCCCTGCGCGGGATTTGCTCTCCTGCCTTCATCGTGGCTCCCACGGGTGCTCCTGCCGACAGCCTTCCACGTACGCAATCCCGGTCGCCGCCGCACGGTAGATGTGGCCCTTGAAGCCGTAGAGCGGCCCAGGGCTCCCTTTCTTGCCCTTGGCCTGGCTCGGCGTTGCCCCGACCCCGCAGAATCGATCTCTGACGGCCTGAGCGACTTGCTTGTCACCGGCCCTGCCCATCTCGGCCACGTGAGCGGCGGCGGTGCGGGCGAGGACGTAGCACGGCGGCGGCGCGTTGCTGGGCACCACGGCCGAGAGAAGACCGATCCAGAGCAACGTCCGGTGGATATCTCTCCCTTGCCTATTGCCTTGCGAGCTGATCATCTCGAAAACGACCTCGGCCGGCACGCCGTCTTTCCATAACGGGATCCGCCACTTGATCTCCTCGTTCGGGACGATCCCGCATTCCAGAATCCTCGTGTTGCCGGCGCATACCGGGTCTTCCTTCGTGGCGCTGGTCTCGAAGTCGACGAAGCCAGAGCCGGCGGCGCCGGTCCCGATGTCGAGGGCGAGGATTCGGCGCGTCATTCGGAGTTCTCGTCGGCATCGACGGAGTCTGAGAAGAAGAGCTCGCAGGTCTGCCCGGAAAACGTCTGGAATCTTGGCGAGCTGCGGTTGAGGCAGTCGCCGTGCAGCTGCTCTCCGGTCTTCCTGGCCCTCTCCACCCTTCGCAACCCGCCGCCGTCAAAGTGCTCGCAGTAGACGCAGCTTCGGCTTTCCACCTCAAAAAACTGAAAGATCCGCCTACATACATCCATCGCGGCGGTGGGATCTTCCCCGCCCGAGCAGGTTACGACGACTCCGCCCACTCGAAGCGAGCGACCGTTGACGTCTGCGATTTCAGGGTGCAGCCGCTTGGTGCTCATGGCAGCCTCGGAGGTTTCGCCGCCAGCGACGGCTTACGCGCCCAGAGCAGGCCCTCTAGAGACCCGCAAACGTCGCAGCAGCTGTGCTTTTCGCACCTCGTATCTAAGATCTTGCCGGCCGTCGGCTGGTTGCACTTCTGGCATGTTCTTGGGTTCATTTCAGTCCCTTCGCGTAGGTAGGTTTCGCTGTCACCGCCCGCACCGTCGGCGCAAACACCTTCGGGTCTCCGTGGGTCTCGCTGATGTGCAGGAGGTGGATCTCCCGCAGGAGCGACAGGTCCGAGACCTTGAGCATCTCGATCACCCGCTCGAGACTCATGTGATTCCTCACCGCTCGAGCCTTGAGATCGGGGTGCGCGCCGCTGGCGGCCAGTAGGGGCTCCGACCAGTTGCACTCTACGGCAATGTGGGTGCAAGCGTCGGCGCGCACCGGCACGAAGGCGGTGTCGGTGGCGAAGAGGCAGAGGTCGCCGTCTGGAGCGCCGATGAGGAAGCCCAGGGAGCCCTCGGCGTCGTGGACGGTCTCGAAGGGGAGGACCCGCCAGGGGCCGACGTCGACAGGGACCTTGGGCTCGAGACAGTGGTAGCGATGGTGGGCCCTGTTGCTGATGATCTCCCGGTGCGTCTCGACAGAGGCGTAGAGGTCGACACCAGCCGCCATCACCTGGCGCGCGCTCCGGGAGTGGTCACCGTGCGAGTGGCTCAGCAGGCACCCGTCGAGCCCCGAGACGTCGAAGTCCAGGGCCTCCTGCAGGTGCTGCCAGGGCAGGCCGCACTCGATCAGCAGCCGGTGGTCGCCGGAGACGAGCACGTAGAGGTTGCCCTTGGAGCTCGAGGCGTGGTTGATGAACTTCATGAGGAGCTCAGCGCCAGCAGGCGATTTGCCCCCTCGCGGAGGAATTCATCTTCATCTTCGAGGAGGCATTCGATCGATCCGGCGATCGCCTTGCGGCCCGCGGGCGACAGATCGCCGCCAGCGGCGACGGCGGCCATCCGCATGCACGCCAAGGTGGAACTCGCAGCGGCCTTGATCGCTTTGACGAGGGCCCCTTCTTGGTGCGGAATGCGCATACCGGCAAGGGCCTCCAGCGCGATCGCCTCAAACTCCGGTTTGCCGTCGACCACCCTCCCTCTTGCCGCAGCAATGATTCCGGTGATGAAGATCTCGAACCACTCCGGCTCCTCGGCCTTCTTCCGGATCCGGTCTTTGGCTTCTTCGAGGTCCATCGCTACCCCCTCGCTTTCTTGGCCGCCTTCGCCGCCGCGGCCAGCTTGGCGATATCCAGCCGGAGATCCACCTCGAGAGCGTCGGCGGTTGGGCCGGTCAAGTCCTTGATCGGCATGTCGTAGAGCTCCTCGACTTGCACCATCTGGACGTCGGCCTGCTCTCCGGCGATCCTGAGCGAGTTGATTTGGGCTTGCGAGAGCTTCGCGTCCGGGGCGGCCTTCGGCTCTTTCCGATCCGGCAGCGCGATCACCTCCTGGTTGGCGTTCTCGGCGACCTCGACGTCCATCTCGGCGGCGGCGATCTGCACGGACTCTCCCAGGGCGGCCCTGACCAGGGTGCCGATCCCGATCCGGTCCCGGTCGTCGGCCGCGTTCAGGATTTCGGTGCAGGCTCGGCGGATGACGGTGCGCCGGACCGCGTGATCGGGAGAGTCTTCATGGAAGGTGCCGGGCTCGCCGGGCTTCCAGGTCTTCGACTTTTCCCACGCCTTCTTGATCTGGGCGATGGTGCGGATGACGGTGTAGTCCGGCAGTGCCCCGCCCGACGCGACAACGCAGTAGCCGGCGACTACTTTATCGACGCTCGGGACAACGTTCTTCAGTTGCTGTTCGTGGCGGATCTTGGTCTTCCGGCCGCCCTCGATCTGGTACCCGAATGTGTCGCCCTCGTAGACGACCTCGGCCGAGACCGTAGCGTCCGGATAGCCCCTTGCGGTGTAGATCCGCAGGACGACCGCCGCGTCTCCGAAATAGGAGCGCTGGCACTCCAGTCGCTTCCCGTAGGCGATCGGGTAGCACTGCTTCTTCCCGGGGTGTAAGCCTTGCTCGACCATGCGCATCGTGGCGTTGCCGATCGACTGCTGCGAACAGTGGTCGAGCACCGGCCGCTCGCCGTCTCGCTTGCTGGTCTTGGTTTCCTGCAACAGCAGCCACCACGACATGATGGCGTTATGGGCCGAGTAGTTGACGGGGACCTGAAGCTCGCCCCGCTGGATGAGTTGCTCAACGTTCCTGGCGACGATGTCGACGATGCCGCGGTCGATGGTGGCGACGGCTTGATTTGCCATGATCTATTCCTTCTCGGTTGGCTCCGCGAGCAGCAGCCCTTCCCGGCCGCCGAGGAATGCGCGGAGCGTGTTTAGCGTCATGCTCATAAGAACTTTCGGGTGTTTCGGCGTGCCATGGAGGTAGATCCAGCGACCGAATTCGACGTGTTTGGCGAGGGCCGAGAGGCTCAGGATCCGCGCCCCGGGGCGGAACTTCTTCATCCGCTCGCCTTCTCAAGTCTGAGAGTTACATCCGCCTTGCTGCCTACCAGGCGGATCACCTGGCAAGACATCGGCGGAAAGTCGAAGATCAGCATCGCGTCGTCCGCCCACATGGGCAGTGAGACGCCGAAGTGCTTCTGCAACGTTCGAATGATGTCGATCCCGACCTTGATGCGACCGGCGCCGTTCAAGCCTGAGCCGAAGGGCACGCCGCCGGGTCCGAGCACGTCGCAGACGGGCTCGACCCTGCCGTTGACCTGCACGCGAAACAACCGGAAGCGCGCTAGCTCGAAGTGCTGGTTGACTTCCGCCTCCACGAGGCGCACCTTGGCGCGGGTGAACTGGTCGCACAGCCACAGCCCGCGGTTGGTGTCCTCGGCCTGGCGGGCGAGGTCTTTCTCCTGGGCCTTGAGCTCCTCGATCCGGGTCTCGGCTTGCCGCCGCTGGCCGAAGCGGGCGATCGTGGTCTCGGCGCCAGAGATCGACTGATCGAGGCTGGAGACCTTGCCGGTGGCGATCTCCAGGGCTTCGGAGCTGTCTTCCTGGAGGGCCTTGATCTTGAGGTCGAGGGCCATCTCTTCGGCCAGAAGCTTCATGAGGGCGTTAACGGGTGGACTGACATGCTTGCTGGGCGTGCCGTCGACCGGCGCTTCGGTCGCGGCTCTGGCGTCTCTGGCGGCTGAGTTGGCCGTGGCGAGCTCCACCCTCGCCGCGGCGGCCTGCATCTCGCGCTCTTCTATGCTTTTCCAGAGCTCGGCGGTCTTGCGCCTCGCTCTGCTGATGTCCAGGTCGATTAGTTCGAGCCGCTTCGCCTTGTCGGTGTTGAACAGCTTTCGCGCACGATCACGGGCCTCTTTCACTTTTTCTGGCGCCAGCGAATGGCCGCAGGAGGCGCAGTTGGTTTCGTCGTCATGCTCGAAAGCCTCGGCGTCAGCTTGGCCCCGACGAGCTTCGTCATCGACTTTCACGGTCGCGAGGTTGATGACAATGCCTCGCCAAGTTGCAACTTCTAGCTCGAGCCGCTCGAGCTCCATGCGCGCCGTCGACTCTTGCCGCGCCCTGACCTCGGCCCCTTTCCGGAGTGCCGCCGCCGCTCCGCCGGCTGCCCTCTGCGCAGCGTTCTTCTCGCGCAGGATCTCGGCCCGCAGCTCCTCGAGCTTCGTGGCCTTGACCGCCACCTCGCCGCCGCTCTCGATGCGTTGGCGGTCGGTCTCTGCTTGCCGCCGATCCGCGTGGAGCCTGCTGAGACGAATCAGCGTCTCATTCTCGCCCTCGGGGCCAGAGCCTGTCTCAAGGCCCCCGTCGGCCTCCGGCAGCCCCCACCGCGCCTCATCGATCCGGACGGGGATCCTTTCCCGCTCCTTCGCGAGTGCGATCTTCCGGGCGCCCAGGACGTCGAGGTGGTCGTCGAACGACCGGGTCTCGAGAATCCCGAGGAGCGGGCCGAAGTCGACGCCTTCGGCGACCACGTCGACGTCCGTGACGTTGCCGCAGATGTCGAGCAGGTGGAAACGGCGGATCTTCCAAGGGAGTTCTTCCGAGAAGTACAGAGGGTCCATGAGCAGCCGCCAGATCTCGAACGCGCCAGCGATCTCGACGATCTCGTCGTTGTACTCCCGCTGGCTGCGGGGCACGCCGTCGATAAAGTGAGCAGTCGTGTGGCCGGTGGGCCGCGCCGTGACCTCGTCGGCGCTGGTGGTCATCTTCTGGCGATAGATCTTCTTCAGCTTCACCAGGCGGCCATCGACGTCGATCTCGGCCTCGGCCGTCGCCTCGCTCCCCGTCGGCACGCCGTCTTCGAGCTCGAGGATGTCGAAGCCCTTGCCGGGGGCGTGGCCCAGGGAGTCGACGCCGATCGTGAGCCAGCAACAGGCGTCGAAGAAGGTGGTCTTGCCGGTGGCGTTGTCGCCGTAGAGACCGGCTGAGTCGCCACCGAAGTCGAGATCGAGCGATTTGATCCCTTTGAAGGGACTGAGCTTTAGGCTGAGGATCCTGACGGTCTTTTTCATTCTTCTTCTGCCTCTTCGAGAGCGTCGGCCTCTGGAATCCGCAGGGTGTGGTTGGGCTCTTTTTCGTGGTCGTCCCATTCGTCGTCGTCGTCTTCGTCATAGATGCTCAATTCAGCCTCCTTTTCAGCCGCCTTCCGTGGCGACCAAGGACACCCTATCGGACGCTTTTCTGTTTGTCAAGCCCAATCTGCAACGGAGATTTGACAAACATGCTCCCGGCGTGTACAGTCCGCACATGGAGACTACGACACCCCCCGCGATCAACTTCTACGAAGCTCACGAGCCGGAGGCCGAGATCGGCCGCTTCAACGCGCTGTGTCGCGAGGCACTAGCCGAAGTGGTGCTGCTGATCATGGAGCAGCGAGATTGCGACGAACTCACGGCTCGTCGCCTGGCCGCGCTCTGGGCGGGATACGGAGAGAACCACTTCCGGGCGCTCCACGCGGGCCGCGGCGGCTGGTCGAAAGAGAGCGCTTGCGCGCTGGCGGCGATTCAGAGCCGGGACTTCGAGGAGATGCTGGCGGCGGCGGCGGGGCGGCTCAAATGACGACGGCCGCCCTGCCAGCCACCCAGCGAACGCCGACGCCGTGAGCGTCGCAACCGCACAACCGGCCCACATGGGCCGAGAAGGAGTTGTCGTCGAGCACCGTGGCCCTCGCCACCTCACGTCCTGATCGTTGAGTGATCGGGGGAGCGCGGGCCCGTGCTTGCTCTACGGGTCCGCGCCCTCGGCGTCACTTTCAATCTCTCTTTCGGATTCCTCTCGGAGTATTGTTTCCCGTCCGGCATTTTCAATGCCAAAAAGCAACTCTTCGACTTCGACCGGAATCCAAGCGCCACAAAAGTCAGGATCGGGAATCGGGAGATCAGGGCGATCTGCAGCCCATCGTCCGCATGATCTGGTCGAACTTGAACAAGGCACCAGGGGAAGCCTAGACGTAGGACTAGCACATCCTCCGGAAAGGCTATTGTCAATCAAAAATGCGGCCAATGTGTTAGGGTTTTCGCAACCCTCACACAACTTGCTACACGCCGCTTCAGCGTACCCAAGTCCCGAACAAAGGTACATTTCCCGTGCCGTTGTGCCATCGTCTTTTGTGAGACGATGCTGTAAAGTTCTCTGATCCCCCTCTTCACGAATAGACGTATCAGCCCAGGCGGGAAGTGAGATCAGCAACACCGCTGTGAGTATTCTCAGATAGATCATCTCGGTTCTCCTTGTCAGTTATTCTCAAGCGCTACCCAGGTGTTTGTTGCAACACAAAGGCAGAGGCTGTTGTCTGCGGTGGTGGTGCAGTTGGTGTCGTCAGTCTCATCGGTATCTATGAAAATAGCTCCGGCGACACAGACAGCCGGAGGAGCGGCGCCAATGTTGCTTGGCAGGGATGCAAGACCGGTAGCATGGCTTAGGTCGAGACTGACGTGAGAAATTGTAGTAAAAGCATCGTTCAAAACCTCAAATCGAGTTGACCCATCACCCAGGATAAACCGTGCGGTTTTCTCGTCCAATGGGGCGCCGGTGTGGTGAAGGAGGAACTCTGCCTGAACATCACCAACCACCGCAATTCGGGCCAGGTCGACATCAGGGTCGACCAGAATTCCGTCCTCGCCCGCAAGATTGAACCAGGCGACCACTCCCGCGCCGGAGCCAACATCCAGCAAGGACTGAGGGTTACTGTCGTTGATACCAAAGAACCCATTCAAATCCCCAACGGTCACCCTGTTCGTCCCCGAATCCAAAAAGTTCAGGTCTCCGGAAGCGTCTACGCCTATTTGCCAGTTCTCGCCGCCGACGTTTTCTTCGATATCAAGAGCGACGCCGCCTGTATTGGTCATGACCTTGAGAATGCCGGCGATGCTAATCTCCCCACTAGACTCGGTGATTATGGAATCACCGAGCACAGTAGGAGTACTCCAGAGAGGGATCGTGTTGATCGTGCCGGATCCTCCGGCGGCGTCTCCAGATGGGCCCGTGGTCTGCGCCGGAAGATAGGTGCTGCCGGCCAGAAAGATAGCCAGGATAGCTGGTACCCACTTCCTCATGGGGGTGCCGCCGGACCGAACCCGTGGCCGTTGTACTGAACCCAGATGGTGATGTTGGTCACCCCGCCCGAGCAGACCCATCGGTGGTGTCCGTAAGAGAGTGTTGAGAAAACGAAGCCCGTGTCGGAGACTACAGCGACCAGTTCGCCGACAGAGGAATCCTTCCAGGTGACCTTGTCGTCGGCGGAGGTCTGCATCGTGCAAGACCCAGTGCCAAAGTTGCCAAAAATGTTGATGTCGGCTCCGAATCCCGGGCTTGAGATCGGACCGACAGTGTCGTCCCCCACGTTCTCGAAAACGTGGCGCCAGATTTCGTTCTGCGGGTGGGTGACCTGTCCGGAGACCAGGGCATTGAAGCCGAAGCCGCCGAGAGTGGCGATGACAATCCCGGCCAAGGCGCCGCTGATCCAGCTCTGGTTTTTCGTCATGCTTACCTCACTTGAGTTTGAGCCTTAATAAGACCCCAAACGTGACGGCCGTCTGGCCAGTCATTCCTGTGGCCTGGGCGAAAAAGTCGTTCATGTTGCCGAACATCGGTGGCCCTTCCAGGGTGTGTCGAAAATAGCCCTCAACGCCGCTAATTCGGCGAATTCTGCTAAAGGCGCCGAACGGCGCAGTGGCGATGTCCGCACCCGGGCGCCTATAGATTTCGAGGGTCGCGGGATTGTTCGCAGTGATGCCGATCTCGTAACTCACCAGGAGCGCCGTGTAGCCTCGGGGGACCGTGTAGGCGAAGGTTTCGTCGATGCCGATCCCGGGGGCGATCGTGCGGAGTGGATCGCCTACGCCCACCTGCTCTATCACGATGGGGCCGATGTTCGCGCCGCCCCGGGTTCCCACGGATCCCTGTTCTTGGGACAAGGCGGCGCCGTTGACACGGATACAATTTCTCGGAGTTTGGGCGCTAGCACTAGCGCCAGCGAGCACGAGAGTATGAACATCACGGTTGAAATTAGCGTCGAGGCATTCGACCTCTACCGACCACGCACCCGAGCCGCCGTCGGTATCGTTGGGGTTGCCGCCGGCAGCGACCTGAACAGGAAGAGCGGCGACCGGCCAGGCGTATTCTGTGAGCGACCCGGGGCCGACAATCTCAAATGAACCGTTGGGCACCTGGGGATTAAGACCGTAAACCGAGACGTTGAAATTATCTGTGCCGGCAAGACCGCGGGCGATTTCCAGGTTGTTCAGCCCCGCGGGCGCACTCGTCTGCCCCTGGGTGACCCACTGGACGGCCATCAGCGCCAGGAACCCCAGGGTAGCGACCGTGAGCCCACCTATGACCGTACGGCTTGTCTGGCTCATCCCGCCTCCTTCACGACCGCCATCTGCGGATCCCAGTTCAGGGTGTCCCTGTCGATGACCGAGCCCAGCTCCTGCTGGAGCACGACGCCGTCGACCTCGGGAGCGTTCGGCTGGCAGATCATCTCGCCGTCCTTGCCGAGCCACAGCTTGCCACCCCGGGAGCCGAGGCCGTGGCCGGGCCAGTGGATGGGGCGGGCCAGGAAGATCGCGACGCCGACGCCGTCCTCGACGACGCAGATCGAGGTCGCGGCTCGCGTCTCCATCTCGTTGCTAGCGAGCTCGTAGCCGTCTGGAGTGGCCGCTGGCGCCAAGACCTGCCCATGCAAGCGCCCGGCGCTTGCGGCGCCCAGCAGCTCACCGGCCATCTCCTCCGGCTCGAGGCCGGCGCGGGCCAGGGCGTCATCGAGCTGCTGCTGGGCTACCGGCATCGCTTACTCCGCGTCCTCCTCGACGACGACTATATCTCTAGTCCGCATAGGCAGTAAAACCCAAGACGGCCCAGTCGCCCGTCATGTCGCCCGTGACCGAGATTACCGCCACCAAGGCGCTGCGTGGCGGGATCTTCAGGAGCTCCGGGAGGCCGAACGCGAGATTTGTTGCCGGGCTGGGGAGGATGGTCGGCCGCCGATCGTCGCTGCCGCTGGAGGTGAAGAGCGTCACGGCGGCCACGTCCGGCTCTTTGATGAAGACGTCCACGATCACCGCCCCGGTGGTGCCGGCGATATTCTCGACCTGCAGCATTAGCTGGCTCGAATCGATCCAGAGATTTCGCGACGTGGGGTTGAAGGCTTGGACTTCAGTCGTCGCCTGGCTCGGGTTGTTGGGCTCGGTCCACGTAAACTCGAAGGTCTCGGCGCGGTCGGCCCACCGACGGCGCTCGACCCTTGAGGTCTCGCCCGAGCCGTCGGTGATGATGTCGACGAGGAATTGCGCGTTCGGAGCCGCGACCGTGCCGTCGAGGGTGACCGCGGCCGAGCCGTCCGCCAACAGCTGCACCGTGTTGGTGCTCGACGCTGTCAGGTTGCCGGCGGTGTCGGATGTCGGCGTCTTGAGCTGCCCGCCCGAGACCATGGTGCCGCCGCCACCCTTGATCGTGAAGCCGAGACCGGAGGTCTCGACCGCGAAGAACTTGGGCGTCGCACCCTCGAGCTCGGTGAAATCCAGATCGACGGTGTCGACATCGGCGAAGCGCTCGCCCCAGCCGAGCAGGACGGTGCCGGCAGGCGTCGCCGGGGCATCGTCGGGGAACGTTCGGCCAACGCCCTTGAGGCCTTTGACGACGGTCACCGCGACCGCATCGACGACGGCGATGAAGAGGTAGCTCTCCGTTGTCAGCAGGGCCGAGGGTGCCGAGTCCGAGTTTGAAATCGTGTCGTCGTGATCGAGCTCGCTGTGCGGAATGCCCTCGTGCAACCAGGCGTAGTCCGGCAGCTCCAGCGTGTCGAGGCCGGTGACGGTGATCGCGCCCGATCGTGAGAACACCGCGGTGGCGCCAGCCTGCGCACCGCGGCCGATGCCGAGGTAGATGCCCGGGTCCATCGCGAAGGCGTTGCCTATCACGAGGAAGCGAGTGCTGCCGATCGCCAGCTTGAAGAACGTGACGACCTCGGGGGAGCCCACCGGCAGCTCGAGCTTGATGTCGAACTCGTGGAACTCGCCGCTCTCGAGGTCAGGGATCAGGATCCCGTTGTTGGTGCCGACCGGGACGAAGGCGGAGAGGCCGTCGATGGTGGACGAGCGGATCTTGATCGCGCCCCGATCCAGCAGGTCGACGCCCTCGGTCTGCCACTCGTCACCGTGAATCGCCGGGATTCGCGCCTGGGGGATCAGCGCCAGGTCCCGGGCGGTGTCGAGGCCGGCCAGGGCGAAATCGTTGTAGAGCCGAAACGTGAAGATGGCAGACGAGCCGGCGGGCGGCACCTTGCCGAGATCGAGCTCGGCGCCTCCTACAGGGGCGAAGGGTGTGACGGCGTCGCGCC
>SDBT01004425.1_pt1 | contig 23854 bp, 24 predicted proteins | sample 2277101 | NCBI WGS metagenome assembly SDBT01 (sample SAMN10404973, study PRJNA504765) | marine sediment metagenome | isolation source: marine sediment core GS10_PC15, 103 cmbsf | place: Arctic Ocean: Southern Knipovich Ridge | collected 2010 | reverse complement strand
CCCTGTCAGAAGCAGGAGTGGAGACGCGCCCACTTATCGGGGGAAATATTGTCCGCCAGCCATTTTTTGAAAAACACATTACTCGTAAACATATTTGTGAATGTGCGGATCTTTTGCACACAAATGGTTTTTACTTTGGCAATAACCCCGAAATGACCACAGAGGACATCGCTTTCATAAAAAAAGCTTTATTGTGAAGACAGATATAAGATCCCGTTACTTAATATGATTTCGTATCATGAAACAAGATGATCTGTACATATCGATATGCATTCCTTGTTATGAAATGGGGGGAATGGGCAAGGCTTATCTTGGGCGTCTATTCAACTCTATTCAGGATCAGGATTATGAGCGCTGCGAGATTATTGTTTCCGACCATTCTAGTGATGACGTGCTCCAGGAACTCTGTGAGGAATGGAGGAAATTATTGCGAATACGGTATGTGAAGAATGAACGAGGACGGGGGAATGCATCCATTAATATAAATGAGGCTATTCGTCTGGCTGAGGGGGATGTTATTAAACCGATGCATCAGGACGACTTTTTCTATTCTCCGGAATGTTTGCGGGCAATCAACAATATTTTACTTGCCAACCCTAATTATATGTGGGGAGGATGTGGATTTATTCATACTAACGATGACGAATCTGACTTTTTCAAACCTCAAGTCCCTGTCTATCAAGATGATATTGTACTAGCGAAAAACACCTTTGGAGCTCCATCAGTATTTTTTTATAGAAATACATCCCCACCAGAACTTTTTGACGAAAAGCTTATATGGATAAATGATTGTGAATTGGCATATCGGTTTTATGCAGCGTATGGATCTCCGCTTATTCTTTCCGATCTACTGGTGGCGGTGCGTATTTGGGAAGCACGGGTGACGGAAAGACTTTTAACACCAAAGTTACAAAAACAAGAACTTCGTCATACGCAGAACAAATATAACATTCCTTCCAGAGGGCGCCGCGTATTCCGCAAGCTGTTCTTGGGAGGGTGGGGGAGGATAAGAGTTTTGGCCAATCGGATTATACGAGAGGGGATTTATTATATTGAAACTTTTTCTGGTAGAGACGATCTTTTAACTCGCCTTTGCAACCGTTATGGAATTGATAAAGGCACACGTAAAATATTTTCGTGGGAAGGTGAGCGTCATTGGTATGCTCCTGTGTATCACCGTTACTTTGCATCACGTAGGCACGATCCACTACGCATTTTGGAAATTGGGGTTGGAGGAGGAGAATCACTTACAGTTTGGTCACGCTATTTCCCTCGTGCACATATCTATGCCCTTGATATTAACGACTGCTCTCGATTCAATACTGAGCGTATCACTTGTTTCCGTGGAGACCAGTCAAATAGGGAAGATCTAAAGCGCATGCTTGCTGCAATTGGTGAACCAATCGATATTATTATTGATGACGGAGGTCATTATATGAATCAACAGCAGATTAGTATGGGAGTACTGTTTCGCTCCCTGAAGCGTGGAGGGGTATATTGCATAGAGGATCTCCACACTTCTTATTGGCCTTTGGGAGATAATGTTAGTGTTTATGGTAATATTCCTATTGATACTAACGAAGATAAAAGCAATACAACACTTTCTATGATTCGGCGATATCAAGACGAAGCGGTAATTATCAGTCCATTTCTTTTTCCAGAAGAAGAAGAATATCTAAGCAATAATATTGCAAGATGTATTGTGCATGATACAGCACAGAATAAGTATGGACCTAATCATATGGCGGTTTTTACTAAATCATGAGAATTCTCATTACAGGCGGGGCTGGCTTTATTGGATCCTCATTGGCACGAGCATTGAGCGAGGATAATGATGTGGTGGTGTTAGACAATCTCTCACCTCAAGTCCATGGTAGTGTTTCAGAAGATGATATTGCCAAACAGTTTTCTTCGCAGGGAATTGAATTTGTAAAGGGAGATGTGCGTGACAAAACAATCCTTACCAGTACAATGCAAGGAGTTGATGTTGTGGTCCATATGGCGGCCGAAACAGGCGTCGGTCAATCGATGTATGAAGCGTCTCGTTATTTTGATGTGAATGTTTTGGGGACCGCTACATTGTTAGATGTGTTAGTCAACTCCGGCAGACCTTTAAAGAAACTTGTTTTAGCATCTTCTCGGGCTGTTTATGGCGAGGGTGCGTATAGATGTTCTGACCACGCTATTGTTTTCCCCGAGAAAAGAGTTAAAGAAGCATTAAAAGGTGGGAATTTTGATCCGGTGTGTCCTGTTTGTGGAGCTGAAGTGGAGAGCGTCCCCACTTCTGAGGATGCCTCACTTCGTCCGGTTTCAATATATGGTGCCACTAAAAGTGCGCAGGAAGCTATTTTTTTGGCAGGCGCGGAAGCAGTTCATGCTCCTGTTGTTGTATTGCGATACCAGAATGTTTATGGACCTGGACAGTCCCTTCACAATCCTTACACTGGTATTTTGGCTATATTTTCAGGCTTGTTACGCAACAGTGAGTCTGTGAATGTTTTTGAGGATGGGGAAGAGAGCAGAGATTTCGTTTTTATTGATGATGTGGTTAGTGCCACGGTGGATGCTATAAATCATAACGTTGATTCTTCAGATGTATTTAATATCGGTTCAGGAGTATCAACCAGCGTGAAGGATATCGCATCCATGCTTAAAGACGCTCTAAAATCTAGTTCCCCCATTACAATCTCTGGCGACTTTCGGATTGGTGATATCCGTCATAATGTTGCTGATATTACCAAGGCACAGTCAGTGTTAGGTTTTACGCCTTCTGTTGATATTAAAAGTGGAATCAACCTATTTACTGACTGGGTGAGTAAGACCGAAAGCGGAAATTTAGGGAGTGGGTACAGAAAATCACTTGAGGAGCTGCGTAAACATAACCTTTTTTCTTGATATGGTGATTGTACGAATCATTGGTGGTTTAGGTAATCAGATGTTTCAGTATGCGGCAGGCCGCGGTATTTCGATGCGGAACAACGATAAGTTAAAGCTCGATCTAACCCCGTTTGATTCATACAAGCTTCACAACTATTCACTTAACAGCCTCTCTCTTGCCAGTACAGAGGCGACTTCCCAAGAGGTTAAAAATTTTAAGAAAAAAAGATTTTTTTCAAATGTTACAAATAAGGTATGGAGACGAAAAATGACTCGTCCTCCAACACGCGTCAAGGAAAAACATTTCCATTTTGACCGTGATATTTTGAAACTGAAAGGAGATATATATTTGGATGGATATTGGCAAAGCGAAAAATATTTCAAAGATATAGAAGACACTATTAGAAAGGATTTTTCTCCCAGTTACTCGCCGAGCAGCAATGCCCAGAAAATAAAATCAATGATTCAGGTAACCTCTTGTTCTGTCTCTGTACATATCCGTCGCGGAGATTATGTACGTAATCTGAAAACGAGATTGATACATGGAATATGTTCATCAGATTACTATCGACGAGCTTTGCGGTATTTATCTGATCAGGGTATTTGTGATCCTACCATCTTTGTATTTTCTGATGATATTGAATGGGTTAACCGGCAGGGATTGTTTCCCAACGCGGTGTTTGTCAGTTCTTATGATATGTGTGATACTGAAGAAATAATGCTTATGTCGTATTGTGACCATCACATCATTGCCAACAGCTCCTTTAGCTGGTGGGGGGCGTGGCTCAATACTTCACAAGAAAAAATTGTTATTGCGCCAAAAGTTTGGTTTCAAGGTGCTAACAATGATACTAGTGATCTTATCCCAGATACGTGGGTAAGAATGTAATGTCATGAAAGTTCTGTTTACCGTAGAATTTTATGAGCTGAGGAGGGGTGGTACTGAAGAGGTAATAAGACAGCAGTAGTGCTAAAAGGTTTTAAATTGTTATATGTATCTGCTTCGATATAAAAATAAAAACTTCGCGATATTCCCAAAATGCGGTTCCACAACACTGATTAAGTTATGCTCTGGCGGGGACAAATATCAAGACCACGGACATAACCACAACCATAACGAATGTCGTATTTATGGCACAATACATAAGTGTGGGAAAAAGAACAGTTGTATAAATAAAAACCTAGAAACTGTTGTGGTGTTTAGATATCCACACGAAAGGATCATCTCTTATTATTACAGGAACTACCACGGTAAGTTGTCTTTATCTGATTTCGTTTATCACATAGTTAGTAAACACTATTTATTGAGAAGTATGGACCAAGGGCATCATCTACAGAAAATTAATAATAGGAAGATTCGTAAAATCAAAAATAAAATATTCTTACATCTAAAAGACTTGAATAATTATTTGACGGAAACGTTTAGAATAAATACCCCAGATCATAAAAGTATAAACAAACCACATCAGCAAAACATTGAAGGGCCCCTGCTCGACAAGGTTAAGAAATATTATGCGAAAGAATACGAATATCTATATGAGCATCACCAAAAATCATTGTTGTAATATACGTAAAAATTTTGTAAATTGTATTCTACTATGAAAAATTCTGGCACAACTGAACGTCAATTGGTATCAGTTGTTATTCCTGTGTACAACGGAGAACGTCATATAAAAGATGCAATAGATTCAGTGCTTGCACAAACATATTCTCAAGTGGAACTAATTGTTGTTGATGATGGATCTACTGACAATACAAAATCTCTTATTAAAGAATATGAGGGTGTTGAGTACAGGTATCAGAAAAATGCAGGACAAGCGGCGGCACGTAATTCTGGAATTAAGCATTCTAGAGGTGAATTTGTCGCTTTTTTAGATGCAGACGATGTATGGCTTCCAGATAAGCTGGAAAAGCAAGTCCCTCTTTTTTCAGATCCTTCTGTTGGATTGGTGTATTGCAATATGAAATTTTTTGGTAGCTCGTGCAAGTTTAATTCTCGGTTTGAGATGTCTAACGGAAAGGTATATCGAGGGAGTGTGACTCCACAGCTGTTGTGCCGCAACTTCATTCCCGTATCAACCGCTGTGGCGCGGAAATCTGTGGTGAATGAGGCGGGATTATTTGACGAGCGGGTGGAATATCGTCCCGTTGGTGGTGAAGATTATGAATTGTGGTTAAGAATTTCGATTCAGCATGATGTTGATTTTGTGGATGCTATATTGGCCAAATATTGTTTGCGTTCCGATCAAATGTCGAAGGACAGAGGAACATCCTACAAATTTCTCATGTTTTTATATCGTGACCTTTTGAAGAGGGACTCATTTAAATCTTTTCGCAGCATTATTGTTAGAAAATCTTTGGAATCCGTTGCTAAATTTTATTTTTTTGCTATTTTTGGACGTGTATTTAACAAAGAATAGTTGTAGTTGAACAAATAATATTATGAAGATTTTATTTACCGTAGAATTTTATGAACCGAGAAAAGGAGGCGTCGAGGAAGTAGTAAAACAAATTGCGGAACACCTTGTTCAAAAGGGACACGATGTTGTTGTAGCAACGTCTTTTGACAAAGAAAGGGATTTTTCAAGACTTGAAGGCGTTTTAATAGAAGTGTTTCACCTCTCTGGAAACAGTGTTAGGGGAATCAAAGGCGGGGATAAGGAAAAGAAGCGTTATCAAGACATGCTTGTTGATGGTGATTTTGACGTAATTGTTAATTACGCCGCACAAATATGGCATAGTGATTTAATGTTTGATGTACTCAACAGGATACGTGCCAAAAAAGTTTTTATACCAGTGGGCTATTCCAAGCTTGCCGACGCCTCATATGGTGAGTATTACAAAAACCTTCCAAGTCACTTAATGAAGATTGACGCGCTCATTCATCATTCTTCTTCATATCAAGACAAACAATTTGATGATGAACACGGGTTTGAAGAAAAAGGCATTGTGATTCCTAATGGCGCATCAGAAGAAGAGTTTTTGGGGCCATCTTTCGTTGATGTCAGAAAAAAATTTAATATTAAAACATCTTACTCTGTCTTATCAGTCTCCAATCATTACAAAGCCAAAGGACACTCATTTGTTATCAGTGCATTTAAAAAAATGAAACGCAAAGACACCACATTGATTATTGTGGGTGGAAGGTTTGTTTCTTCTGGATGGCGTCGCCTAGCCCATTTTGTTTTGGACTATCTTTTTTGCTGGATGGCGAGCATTTTCAATTCCCGCATCATTCTTGTTGATGGCGCAGAAAGGAATGATGTTGTTGCTTTATATCGAGAAGCAGATCTGTTTTTATTTGGGTCGCAGGTTGAGTGTGCTCCCTTGGTGATGTATGAATCGTTCGCATCACTTACTCCATTTATTACAACTCCTGTTGGGAATGTGCGAGATTATCAGGATATCGTAACAATAATTTTAACACCCAAAGAAATGGCGCATAAAGCCAACACGTTCTTAGATAATAAGGTGGAGAGAGACAACGTTGCTAAAAGAGCATTCGAAATATGGCAACACGACCATACTTGGGGTAATATTGCTGAGATGTATGAAAGATTATTTAAAAAATTAATATATGAAGAATCCTGAGGTAAGTATTATCCTTCCAACACACAACGGCGCACGTTTTGTTGAGGGTGCGATTGAGAGTGTGTTGAGACAGACATACAAAGATTGGGAGCTTATTGTTATTGACGATGGATCTTCTGATAATACAGAAGAGATTGTGGAGCGGTGCCAAGGAGGAGATGATCGGATACGATTAGTTAAAAATCCTACAAATCTTGGTATTCAAAAAACGCTAAACAAAGGGCTTCGAAAGGCGCGTGGAAAATATATTGCACGTATCGATGATGATGACCGATGGATTGATAAATACAAGTTAGAGCGGCAAATAGAATTTCTTTCAAAGCATCCTGATTATGTATTGGTGGGAACGGGCGTGATAGTTGTTGATGAGCGGGGACGCGAACTTTTTCGGTTTTTGAATGTGGCGGAGGACAGTAATATCCGTACCACGATTCTTTCCAGAAATTGTTTTACGCACTCTAGTGTTGTGTTTCGAAAGGATGCTGTACTGGAACGAGGGGGATATGATGAATCGGAGGCAGTGCGCCATGTGGAGGATTATGATCTATGGCTTGCATTGGGAAGTAGAGGAAAATTTTCCAACCTTCCCCGATACGGAATAGCGTTCACTCTTCGACCGGACAATATTAGTTCGCGCAACAAAGCTAAGCAATTTAGAAAAGATATTCATGTTGCGCATACATGGCGTCACCACTACAAAAACTATCCTACTGCACAATTGCGCAACTGTGCCCGCCTCATTTTATATGGGTTTTTTCGTATGATTCCTCTGACTAAGCTCAAAAACAAAATCTTGAGACGATACAAAGAATCCTAAGAAGAAATTGTCTTTCGTACTTCACTCAAGAGTGGCTCTTTGAACAAAAGAAGCGCTGCTCCATAGATGAGTGCTGATATAGGAATGTTGAATAGGATGGATATGTCTTGGCTATGCATGACAACAGTTCCGATGCCCATAATGACAGTTGCAATTATAATGTATTTGAGGTGCGGTAGGAGTGTGAAGTGATTGATTCTTTTTAATACGAACCAAGCGATTCCATAACTAGCAACTAATGATAAAATAGTTGCAACTGCAGACCCCTCAATTCCGTAGCGTGGAATAAGTAGGATGTTAAGGATTGTATTTACAATACCCCCTGACGCCAGAAGCCAAATAAAGTTTTTTTGCTTATTGAAGGTGAAGATGGAGTTGTTGACAAGATGGGCTCCAAACATAAGTATGAGAGTAAGCATGAGAAGCTGGAGCGCGAGCGTCCCAGGAGTATATGCACTCCCAAAGAGCAGAAAAATAATATCTTTCGAGAGAATAATACCCCCCACCATAAGAGGGATACCTACCATGTATGAAACACCGAGCGCTTTTTCCAGAACGACGCGGAATTGTCGCCGATTTTGTATAGCTAAACGGGCAAGGGTAGGAAGGAGTGATATAGAGATAAAAGAGGGAAGTATGTAAAGAATTTGCATGATGCGTTGGTTAGCGGCATACCATCCTATTTCATATGTAGTGCGCCACCATCCCAGCATAATGACATCTATATTGAGCATTAGAGCCCCAAAAAAACTAGTAAGCGCGAAAGGCCATGCAGCCGCAAGAATGGGGAATACAAGCTTCTTGTTGAATGCTGAGAAAATATTCCGCACATGCTTACGTAATACCCACACCATAACGGAAAATCCTATAGCACTTCCAATTAAGTAGGAGAGAGCTAAAATTCGTGGGACAGGAGCGACCCAGGTGAGCAATGCGATACCTAGTACCGTGATTGAAACATTGTTTATTAATTTTACTGCTGCTTCCCTCTCCATTTTTTCCAAAGCACGATTCATTGCAAACCCAAACTCACGCATGCCGTCGAACACAATGATAAACGCAACGATAGGAAGTAGGGCTCGAGCCGCTTCGATCTTAGTAAACAAAGGAGCAATGAAAAGAACAAACGCGACACTTATCAGTAGCAAGACAGCTTTAATAAAGAATGAGACAGAAAGATACTGATCTTTTGTTTTAGGGTTTCTGGATGCCTCTCGTATTAGAATGGCATTAACACCAATGTCAGAAAAAATAGTGAAAAATGCTGCAATAGTGATGGCGTACGAAAAAATTCCCCATCCATCAACTCCTAGGACACGGGCTGCATAAATAACAATAACCATGCGTAGCAAGCGGCTTCCAATTTCACCAATTGCAAGCCACGCGGTGTTTTTTGCCACTGTTTGACGAGGGGTTGTGTTTTCCAAAAAGAATGATTTAATTCGTGATAGCATAAAAATAGTATAGAGCAGAATTTGGAACTTAGAAAGGAAACGCCGAGCATTGCTCGGCGTATGTTAACTATGTGAAAGAAAAACGTGATTCGACTCCTTGTAAAAATTGTAACAACACATGTTTCCCCAACACCTCTGCTTTCTTGCGATTTTTAGAAGAGAACGAGAATGCGACAATCATTTTTTTCTTTTTTGTTCTGAATGTATCATAAGGATTTTTGTGTTGCGTCAAGGTGCAAAATGATACTATACTATAACAACTATGATTAGAGTGTATAAAAGAACGGTTCGTGATGAAAACGTACAAAAATTTTCACTAGCTGATGCAACTAAGGGGTCGTGGGTTCGTGTTACAGATCCTAATGATAATGAATTGGATGAGCTTGAAGAAAAGCTCAAACTTGATAAAGGGCACTTGAACGATGCACTGGATCCCCACGAAACTCCGCGTCTGGAAGTGGAGGGAGAACATGTCTATATCTTTTTGCGTTTCCCGTATTTTGGACAGGAGGATACTATCGCCACTTCACCGGTGTTATTTATTATTACTGAAGATATGGTGGTGACTGTAGCGAAGGAGGGAGGGGGACAGATTTTTGATGATTTTTCGGCTGGAGATGTTAATTTTTATACAACCCAGCGTTCCAGATTTTTGATCTATCTGTTTTTAAAAATCAATCTGTTATATCAACAGACTGTTGGAGCAATTAATAAGCGGGTGCGTGTTAAACGGGATGAAGTGTTGAGACACATCGGCGACAAAGATATTGCAGAGTTTGTGAAGTGGGAAGATACGCTCAATGACTTTATTACCGCTCTGGTTCCTGCAAGTGCGATATACAAATCACTTCTATCAAAACAACATGTGAAGTTTTTTAAAGAAGATGAGGAGTTGATCGAGGACCTCATGCTTTCTAATGACGAGGCTATTGAGGTTTGTAAGACAAACATTAAAACAATTACTAGCATTCGAGAAGCATATTCTACGATTATTACAAACAACCTTAACCGCACTATTAAGTTTTTGACGGCTATGACGATTATTATCGCCATCCCCACATTGATTGCGAGTATATATGGGATGAATGTTCCGCTACCACTCCAAGATACTTCCCATTCGTTCCCACTAGTGATGGGGATTATTGCATTGGCGATTGCGATAACGTTGTGGATTTTTAATAAACGGAAGTGGTTTTAAAATAAAGCGTTGAATTGAGGTATCAGCTCTTCTAGTGTAATGTAAAGATAGTTCTTTGGAGAAATATTGTGTGGAAAATACATCAAGTGTATGTAGAAACAGGAAAATTACACGAAGGTACCGCTGTGATAGACGGTTGCAAGATTATGGTAGTGAATCAAATTATTGTCTTTATCACTGTTGTTCGTAAGAAGAGGCTTAGATTGCGGAAAGAAAAGAAAGACATTATTTTTTTAGATATTTCTGCTGCATATACTCAGAATGTGTATAATAGCGAATTGATATCTCAGGTGAAAATTTTACCTAAAAGTGTTAGGAAAATACTGCGCTACGTTAAACATCTAAAGCTAGGTGATGATGTTGTTAATCACCTTATCGAGGATAAAATTCCATTTGCGATAGAATACCGTCTTGATTCACACCCCTCATGAGGGGTGTTTATTTGTGGTTGAAGACAAACATTTTGATCGTGCGCAGGAATACAAAGAAATCCAGCAGGAACGATCGATGCTTGATGTAGTAGATATCGTATTGAAGTTTTTTGTGTGCATCTTCTAGTGATGCTCCGTATCTGTAGTTAACCTGTGCCCATCCGGTCAGTCCTGGTTTGATTAAGTGACGCACTTCATAATAGGGGACCGCCTCTTCCAGGCTTTTAATGAATGTTGGGCGTTCTGGACGTGGACCGACAAATGATATCGATCCAGTTAGAATGTTTATGAGTTGGGGGAGTTCGTCGATGTGTGTTCTGCGCAGAAGCTTTCCTAACGGTGTGGTGCGAGGATCGTTTTGCTGTGCCCACTGTGCTCCGTCTTTTTCTGCATCCTCGCGCATTGTTCGGAACTTGTATAGAGCGAAGGGTTTGTCATTTCTTCCTATGCGGGTTTGTCGATAGATACCGGGTCCTTTAGATGTTATCACCACGAACAACCATACTATCCATAGCGGAATTAAAAGAATAATGCTTGCTATAAGTGCTAAAACAAATTCTATAGGGCGTCTGAGAGTATCATAAAGTTTACGTTGACGTGAGATGCTGGATAGAACCCACATATGTTTGATTTCTGAGAGTGGAACTTTTTTGAAGAGCGTCTCATATAGTGTTGTGAAATCAACCAACTCCATACCATCGCTGATGCGACGATAGATTTTGTCAAAGAGTGCGTCGCTAGGTGTGATGTGTTGGGTTGTGATGATTGTATTGATACCTTTTTCGCGAACCACAGTATCAAAAAGCTCTGGATCTACTTCGGAAGGATTGGCGATGTGATGAGCGATCTTATATCCAAATTGAGGATTTTCGAAGACAAATTTATGCATCTCTGTGATGTCTTCGTTGTCGCCGAGCATAAGGGCAATGCGCTGTGGTGTTTTGGTTGCATATCGGAATAAGAATCGCCATCCGAGTTCTGCAATTCCCAACAGTACTGAGAAGATAACCAGGTTTGTTTTTGGGGTGATGAAGAAATACGGAACCAAGTAGAATACAACAACAGAAAGGGTGGCGGCAGAAACAATTGCGATAATTAACTCCTGAACAATTTGAATGCGATCTTTAAGACCACGTATGTCATAGAGTCCTCCAACATAAAATACTGCAATCCAAAGAATAAAGACCCATGAGAATGGTCCGAGGTGTGCAGAAACCAGCGCTTCGCTGACGGTGCCGTAACGGATCAGGAGCATCAAAAACAAAACCCCATATAAAAGGATTATATCTCCTATTAACAATGCAAGTTGCTTTGCTCGTATACTCATAGTAGTATGTATTAAGATTATAGGGTTGGTTAAAATAATACGCAACTAATATGAACAAAAATTCACTGACTATTGCTTTCAGTATTGTAATTGCCGGAGCCTTGATTGCTGTTGGAATTATCTTTTCATCTGACGGTTCACTTACTAATCCAGATGATCAGATTGCACAAATAGAACAGGCTGGTGACGAACTCGAACCCAATGGCGCTGCTGTCTTGGGTGACCCAGATGCACCTGTAACGATTGTTGAGTTCGGAGATTTCCAGTGTCCTTATTGTACTCTCTTTGCTTCAAACGTTGAGCCGCTCATCCGCAGTGAATATATTGAGACAGGCAAGGTGAAGATGATTTTTAAAACTCTGGTATTTTTGGATGATCAGACTCCGCCCGCTGAATCGTATCTATCAGCGCTGGCAGGTGAATGTGCTAAAGAGCAGGGTGCGTTTTGGGCAATGCACGATGCAATTTATTCAGAAGAATTTGCTGAATTGGAGAGTGGCATTCAGCCTGAAAACAACGGGAATCTTTCTATGGACTTTTTTGAAGAGACTGCACAATCATTGGGACTTGACAGCAAACAGCTTGTTTCATGCATCGAAGACCAAAAGCCTGCTAGTCAGTTGGAAAGGTATGAATTTGATGCACAGCGAGCTATGCCAACCGGAGTTTCTACTCCAGCCGTCTTCATTAACGATCACTATGTTTCAGGACTCCGTTCTTTTGAAGAATACAAAGCGATTATTGATTCTGAGCTTGGACTATGATCCTAATCTACACAACCAATCGATGTCCGTACTGCACGGTTGCAAAAGAATATTTTGACAAACAAGGTGTTGTGTATAGTGAGTTGAATGTAGAGGAGGATGACGAGGCGTTGGCTGATATGATTCGCAAGACAGGACAGATGAGCGTTCCTGTTATTGAAATAAACGGTTCAATGGTGGTTGGATTTGACCGTGATCATATCAACGATTTATTAAATACTGTTGTTGAATAAACATGGATGCAGTATTGGGCATGGAACAATTTTTACTTCGATTCGGTGTTGCGCTTGCTCTTGGTATATTAATTGGTCTTGAGCGGGAGCTGATGGGTAAGAGGGCTGGGATTAATCTGGTTTGGAATCATGGCTAGTGTGAGCGGATCTATATTATTGGTTGTGCTGCGTCGCATCGATTCAATTTCTGGTGATGACAAAGAACAGGATAAAAACAAAATATAAATAGATATGTACGACGTCATAATTATTGGTGGGGGACCCGCTGGTGTTGCTGGTGGGGTTTATGCTTCTCGTAAATGCCTTAAGTCTTTGTTGTTGACCAAAGAGTTTGGTGGTCAATCTATAAACTCTGGTTCTATTGAGAATTTTATAGGATCTAAAAAACTCACAGGTGTTGAGTTTGCAAAAACATTGGAAGACCATCTCCGTACTCAGGATCATATCGACATTAAAGACGGAGTAAGCGTTGAATCGGTGAAGGAAAATGAGAATGGAACTCTAAGCGTTAAAACAGAAGACGAAGAGTATCAGACCAAAACATTGTTATACACGCTGGGCAGTCATTATAGGCGTCTCGGTGTTCCTGGTGAGAATAAGTTTGAGGGCAAAGGTCTCTTTTACTGTTCAATTTGTGATGCGCCTCTGATGAAAGATAAAACAGTGGCTGTGATTGGGGGAGGCAATAGTGGTATGGAGGCTGTGATCGATCTACTCCCCTATGCTTCAAAGATCTATGTCCTACAGCGTTCCGGGGCACTCAAAGCAGATCCTGTTTTTCAGGAACGAATTAAAAAAGAAGAGAAAGTTGAAGTTCTTCTCAACGCTTCTACAACTGAAATTGTTGGAGATGCATTTGTTTCCGGTCTTTCATACACAGACTCCACTACCAATGAACAAAAGAAGCTTGAGGTGGAGGGAGTCTTTGTGGCGATTGGGTGGGTGCCTAATTCAGATTTGATTAAGGGCTTGGTTAAGCTCAATGAACAGAAACATGTTGTTGTTGATCATCAAACATATAAAACATCACACCCGCGTATCTGGGCTGCAGGAGATGTGACTGATATTAAATATAAACAGATTAACCCAGCGATGGGGGATGCTGTGAAAGCCGCTCTGAGCATCTATGATGAGCTTAAGAATGTTTAGGGTATTGTATTTTTATAAACTGTGTGTTATACAAAGTGATGAAACGGTAAGGTCGTGCTCCGTTTGTTTTTAATTAATCATGCATTTCTACTATGGAAGATAATAACGTAATGCAAAACGACGACCAGCAGCCTACAGGTGCTCCTATGGATGCCCCTGCGGATGCCCCTACGGATGCTCCTACGGATGCTCCTATGGGCGCTCCAGAAGAAGGAACTCCTGAGGCACCGGCCATGCCGGAAGCCCCAGCTGAGGCTCCTACTGATCCTGCTGAAGCTCCAGCCGAAGAGGCTCCCGTTGAGGACGCCCCTAAGGAAGGAGGTCAGATGTAATTCGTTTGCAATCAAACTCCCTCGCGTAACAGCGGGGGAGTTTCTTTTTGTAGCGTTAAAAATGGGGTACAATAGAATGTATAATATGCTGATTCCGTATCTGTTTCGAACTCTGTTATTTCATATATTTTTATTCTTTAAGCACTGGTATTCAGATGCCTTGTTTTTGATTTATGGTGTGTTTTTGCATGCAGTGCGTGTTTTTGAGAAACGTTTGGCGCTGCGGGTAAATCTGCATTTTTTGTTTAAACCTCTCTATCAGGAATACAATATTGTTGGTTATGTAGTTGGGTTTTTGTTTCGGGGATTGCGAATTATATTTGCTGGATTGGTCTACTGTGTGTTGACCGTATTAGCGCTTGCAGCATATGTGGCGTGGGCGGCAATTCCTGTTGTATTAGTATCTCAAATTGTTATTCATTTACGATAATATGAGACGATTCCTTACCGATAAAACTGTTACGTTTTCACATCCGGTCTTTGTGACCAATCCGTTCATACGATCGCTTGCACGCATTATCTCATACGCATTTTTGATTATTCTAATCGGTCTTATTGTTGCTCTAATAATTTCTGATTTTTGGCCTCTGCGGTGGTTGGGTATTTTGTTGGCGCTTATGGTGGGAGACTATCTGATCCACGCACGCTCAGCCCCTTATTCTTTGCGTGCGCTCAGACACAACACAGTGCCCGAAAATAATCTTGCGCTTTGTATGGATAAAAAAACCTTACAGGCATTGTTGCAGGCATTTGAACGAATTGAGATGCTGGGCGGGAATTTGTATTGTGCCATGCTTTTGGAACTTACGGACAGGGGGAGAATTGAGAAAACGCTGGGGCGTTTAGGTGTTAATCCAAAAGAGTTTCGTAGCCGAATCGAGAAAGAGATGCAGGCTTCACTCAGTGGGACATCACAACAGGTTTCTAAAAACGAACTACTAATGTCTTTGAAGGATATTAGTACCGATGCTGCACGAATTGCTGCTTCACACTCTCGTCCGTTTATCGATGTTGAGAGTATGCTTGCTGCTGTGTTGTGGCATAAAGATCCTTCGGTGCAGAGAGTTGCAGGTTTTTTTGACATCTCAGCTCGTGATGTTGAGACTGTCGGTGCTTTGAGCAGGTTTTTGTTTTCTTTTCGCCGTGCTCCTTCGGTGACTGGGGGGTTTGCGCTTAAGATGGGGAAGATAAATCGGTATCGTGTTAATCGTAGCTTTACATCACGTCCCACTCCTGAGTTGGATAAGGTTTCGGTTGATGTGACCGATGTGGTTAGAGGAGGAAGGGGAGGATTTTTGATCGGACACGAGGACGAATATGAACAATTGGTGGATATTCTAGCGCGTGAAGGAACACGCAATGTATTGTTAGTTGGTGAACCTAGGGTTGGAAAAGAAGCGATTGTCTATCGGCTGGCATTTGCAATCGTTTCAGACGATGTTCCGAAACCTCTATTTGATCGGAGGGTGGTGGAGTTGTCGGTTGCGAATTTAATTGCTGGACTTTCTCATGAAGAACTGACACAGCGAATGAAGTTGGTTGTGGAAGAGATACAGCGAGCTGGGAATATTGCTCTCTATATCCCTGATATTCATCTGCTTGCCCAGACCAGAGGAGATGGAGGTATCGCTTTGGCCGATATGCTGACCCCAATAATAACTCATAGCAGTTTTCCGGTAATTGGAGCAACAAATCCTAAAGGATATGGGCAACATGTTCAGCAAAGAGGAGATTTTTCTTCTGCGTTTGAAGTGATTAGGGTTAAGGAGATTAAAGAAGATGAAGCTATCAGACTTCTTGCGTATGATGCGATTATTTTAGAGCGTAAATATAAGGTGGCGATTAATTTTTCCGCTATTAAGCAGGCAGTGGTGTTGGCTCACAAATATCTGAAAAGTAAACCCCTTCCTTCCAGTGCCCAGGATGTTTTACGTGAGGCTGTGGCGGATGCAACTCAGCATCAGAGAAAAGAACTTTCTGGAGACGATATTATTGATATTATGGAGCGCAAAGTGAATGTTCCTCTGCATCGAACAGAAAAGGAGGAGGCACAGGGACTGTTGGAGTTGGAGGATCGAATTCATGATCGCTATGTTGACCAGCATGAGGCGGTCAAGGCAGTAGCAGATGCTCTGCGTGCATATCGGAGCGGGCTTTCTGAACAGGGAGGACCTATTGCAACATTTTTATTTGTTGGCCCTACAGGAGTCGGAAAGACCCAGCTTTCCAAATTAGTTACTGATGTACAGTTTGGATCCAAGAAGTTTATGGTGCGGTTTGATATGTCAGAGTATCAGTCTAAAGCAGACATTGCGCGTTTCATCGGATCTCCGGATGGAAAGATTGCCGGTGCCCTTACAGAAAATATAATTGCCCAACCGTATAGCCTTATCTTGTTGGACGAGTTTGAGAAGGCACATTCCAACATCTTGAATCTGTTTTTACAGGTCTTTGATGAGGGGCATCTAACCGACAGTCTTGGAAGAGTTGTTGATTTTTCAAATACAATTATTGTCGCTACATCTAATGCTGAATCGGTCTTTATTCAGGAGCAGGTAAGGGAGGGGAAAGATGTTTCTGATTTTTCTGACGCACTTAAAAAGAAGCTGTCTTCTCATTTCCGTCCCGAGCTTTTGAATCGTTTCTCTGATGTTGTGGTATTTGGTTCGTTGTCTAAAGAAGATATAGTTGCGATTGCGCGTTTGAAATTGAATAAACTTAAAGAATCCCTCTATGAATCACAGAGCGTTACAATTGAGTTTGATGATGCGGCTGTTAAACGGATTGGGGAGTTGGGGTATGATCCTGCATTTGGTGCCCGTCCTATCGATCGAGCTATAGATGATAATCTTAAGTCAGTTCTGGCAAAACAGATTTTATCTAGAGATATTGTGAAGGGTGAGAAGGTGCAAGTTTCAGTTGATCAAAATGGTGTGTTTTTGTTTAGTGAGGTGTAACTACTTGCTATGAACAAATCCTTCACCCTGGTTGAACTCCTAATCGTCATCGGTATTTTAGCAATCTTGACCGCAGCAGTTGTGGTTGTATTAAACCCTGCAGAACTCCTTAAACAATCCCGTGACTCCAAACGTATCCAAGACCTTGCAAGTATAGAGAGCTCTATTAATATTTCCCAAGCTCTATACCCAGACATCAGTCTCGGTACAGCATCAACTGTATATGTCTCTATTGCAGATACAACAAGTACATGTGCCAACCTCGGTCTCCTTTCTCTTCCCTCAGGATGGAGTTATGCATGTGTCACATCAGCAAACCTTATTAATACAGATGGAACAGGATGGATACCAGTTAACTTTCAAGATACTAACCTAGTTGGAGCAGTTCAGCTCTCAGCCTTACCAATAGATCCAACTAATACAACATCGACAGGGCTATACTATACATACACCAAAGGATCCTGGGAACTTACAGCCATGCTGGAATCTTCCAAATATCAGACTCAGGTTGCTGCCAGAGACGGCGGTTTATCAGGTACCGCCCTTGAAAAAAGATCTTCTGGACTATCCTCTTCCCTCACACCACCTGTTCTGCTAACAAGAGACTTCTCTTGCAACGACACATTTACAGATTTAAGAGACAGCAAAGAATACGCCACAGTTCTTATCGGAACCCAATGCTGGATGGCAGAATACATAAACTATGGAACTATGACTGCCGGCGCAAATGAACAAGGAAGTGACTGTCCATCTGTTGCAGCAACAGAGAAGTATTGTTATAGCGATACTGAATCATACTGCACTTCAGACGGCGCTTTCTATCAATGGGATCAAACCATGTGCGGAACGTCATCCTGCAACGGAACAGGAGAAAGCCAGCCAGCCTGCACAAGCCCTGTTCAAGGAATCTGTCCCTCTGGCTGGCATATACCTTCGCATTATGAATATGTTGCACTGGAACGCGAAGTCTGTGATTCAGGCAGTTGTGTCACTGATTTCCCTTATGACACCACTACAAACGGCTGGAGAGGTACAGATGAAGGAACTCAACTAAAGGTTGGTGGTTCATCAGGATTTGAAGGTATACTGGCCGGCTCCCGCGATACTAATGGGTCGTTCGACCCTCGCGGCGCGTACGCCCCCACCTGGTCTTCCTTGGAGAGCGGTTCTAATGCTTGGAGACGGAGCCTGGGTTCGGGCTTTGCCACAGTCTACCAGGATGCCTACGGTAAGTTATACGGTTTTCCTAGCCGCTGTATCACGGACTGATTTGACTAGTGGTAGCTCATTACTTCTTGGTTATCAACCAGCGGCTACTTATTTTACTGGTTTTTATGAAAATAATACCCACATTCCTAGGGCAATCATTATAATGCCCATAATAAGGTGGAGGAGTCTGATGTTTTTGTTTTTCCATTGCGCTATGCGCTCAGGGGAAGTCCTTCCCAAAGAAACGAGAAGTGTGAGAATAATAAGGGGGAGGACGAAGATGAGGTTATAGTAGAGGAGGAGGGGAATAGTGGTGGTCCAGGCGATATCTTGAGATAAAAGTCCTAAAACAAAAAAGTATGGTCCTCCTGTGCAGGGAAGCTCAAAGAGCGTGACGACAAAACCGATTAGGAATGCTCCTAGTGTTGAAGTGATAGCGTAAAGCATTTTTTGGAGTGTCGGGCGCCAGCGTCTTGGAATTTCCATCACAAACCCTTTTCCGTACCAGAAAAAGTCTTTCAGGTTTGCAAGTCCGATAAGAATTGCAAGAATCCCTACAGCTTTATATATCCATAGTGAGAGTCCTGAGAGTGCGATGGTATATACAATTCCTATTCCAAACAGGAAATATGTTATGTATATAGCTAGTGTGAAGGCGAGTCCTCCTTTAAGGGCTCGTTTTTTATTTCCGGCTAGAAGTAGGGCAGAGAGAAGAAGGACCAGGACTGTAATGGCGCAAGGGTTTATGGCATCAACAAGTGCTGCTGCGGTGATGGCGATAAAAGAAAGAGTTGCAGATGGTTTGGTGTCTGGTTCCGGTTGTTGTTGAGGATCGGATACGATTAACTGTTCAAGGTTTTGTATGATTGGCTGATCACCAGATAGATATTGATTTCCAACAACTATAAACGGTACGCCCTGTTGACTTGAAGGAACGTTGAGTTGTTGGAATGTTTCAAGTAGTTCTCTGGCGTTGTCTTGGTTTTGGTAAACCTCTTTTTTTATGATTGTGATGTCTGGGTGTTCTTGTTCGAATGTCTCCAAAAACGGTGCTACATTCGCACAGTACAGACATCCGATGCCGTGATAGTATGTGACAGACTGTGCGGACGTGAGTATTGGTAGGCTCAGTGCTGCGCAGACGATAATAATTCCTACAGCCAATTTCATTTTATTCATAAGAATAATTGTAGAACAAATAGGGGTGGTAATGCAAAATATGTGGAATTTTTGATATCTTGAATTGTTTGCCCAAAATATGTATAATTTGTTCGCTTGGAGGAGTCGGATAATTGGCTATTCCACCAGTCTTGAAAACTGGCGTCCATCACTGGACTTGTGGGTTCGAGTCCCACCTCCTCCGCCACGACAATTTTTTATCGTGCGACCCGTATGGTTCGAATCCCATCACCCCCGCAAACCTTGACACATCCTATAGGGGCGTGTTTCCATACACTCAGCATATAAACACAAAATGGAGAAGAACATGTGTAACAGCGATAACAAATCTAAATATAAAAAACTGAAAATAGATTTTTTATACTTAGATTTGTCAACTTGCGATAGGTGTCGAGCAACAGATAAAGTGCTTGACGATGCTTTAGTTGAATTAAGAGAAGAAATGAGGGGCGTGAAAGAAACAACGATAAACAAAATTAAGATAACCAGCGATGAGGAAGCAAAAAGATACGATTTCGTTAGATCTCCAACAATAAGGATAAATAGTGTTGATATTGAAGAGATTTTATCTGGAAAACTAGAGATAAAAAATAATTACTGCGAGTCGTGTGCAAGCGGTTGTGGTGAATGTTGTTCAGAAGCTACTGGCGGTGGAACACAGTGTAGGATTGTTGAATACAAAGGAAAAACATATGAATCCGTGCCCAAGGAAATGATAAAAGATGCAATAAAGAAAACGCTGGGAATTAAGGGTTTTTAAGTCAAACTGCCCATCAAACAGGTTCCAACATCGTCTAATGCCCCCCACCACGACAATTTTTTATCGTGCGACCCGAATGTTTACGTTACAAAGTTTCTAGTAAACAACACCCCTTGTGTTCAGACATTACTGAGACACATTGACACCGTCATGTGTATGCTTTTATACTATTTTCAGTACAATGGAGTAGTGCATGTTTCTTTATAGAGGTCGAAAGGTTGCACTGATTTCTTTGATCTGCTGTTTTGTTGGCGCCACTCTTTACATCGTTGTTAGATCTGATTTTTCGTGGCCCGCCACACTCCTTGTAATTTGTGTGTTTTGTATGCTTCTGATTATGGCTGTGACTCTTATCCCCACTTGTGTTAATTGCGGTTCATCGAGGGTTAAGATAGATGAAATCGTAGAAACCATAGAAGGTCAGCCTCCGGGAGTATGGAGAATATGCAAATCTTGTGGGAAAAGATGGTATGGACGATTGTTATGAACAATTGTTGTGTAATTGCCCCTGTGGGCGATTTTTATTTTCTGATATACTAATTTAATGGCAATAATCGCCCATTCTCATTACTTTCATCTATTCAAAAACAGAGAGATAGATTCTCTCTATTTTATGAATGCATTGAGCATGCTTGGAACGAGCATGATTAGTGTATTTGTACCAATCTATTTTTATGAGATGGGTATTCCTTTGTGGGGGATTCTTTTTTTCTTCTTGTTGCGTGCTGTTTACGTTTCCGCATTTACATACGCACTCCTCCCATTTATAAATCGCCTTAGTGACAAGATGATGATGGCTCTCGGGACCCCATTTCTTGTTATTTATTTTTTTTCATTAACCTTTGTTACGGGGATTGACTGGCTGTTCTTTGTGTCACCGGCATTTCTTGCGTTATACGGTGCTTTGTTTTTCTCTGGATATCATATTGATTTTTCACGTTCTGCTGATAAGGACAACAAGACGAAGCAGGTTGGGGCAAATATTATTATTATGGATGTTGTGCGATTAATTGTGCCCGTTGTGGGTGGTGTACTAATTGTGGGTGCGGGATTTAGCTTCGTGTTAATTCTCTCGGGGTGTATTGTTATGGTTTCGATCCTTCCCCTCCTGTTTTTCCCAAAGAGAACAATAGCACAACCCATCTCTTTTAAAAGTGTTCACGAAGCTCTTTCCGATAGTTCATTCAAAAACTTTCGTCGTGCGACGTTTGGATATGTGGTGGATCACATGAACGCAACCATTATATGGCCACTCTTTATATTTCTTGCAGTTGGAAGTATAAAGACGTTGGGGTTGTATGTTTCGTTGGGATTTCTTGCTGGGGCAATTGCGGTGTATATTATGGCAAAGTGGTCTGATGATGGAAAGTCCGCCAAAGTTTTCACGATCTTGGGGGTTGGTCAGTCGTTGCTGTGGTTTGTTCGTGTTATGGTTGAGAATATTGGTGCTATTGCCGGTGTGCATATAGGAGGATATGCCTTTCGTGATGCCACCGCTACTTCATGGACAAGCCGATATTACACACTTCTTGGGCAAAAGGAACACTCTGGGGTGTATGTTATAGCTCAGGAACTCTATTACAACCTTGTGCGGATTGCTGTGTTTCCTTTCTTTATTGTAATCGCGCTGGTGTTTCCTATGAGTGTATTCTTCCCTGTTTTGTTTGCACTTGCTGGAGTATTCTCACTTCTCTTTATTCTTGCGGGGAGATGATTATGGATGGTCGTCGTGTTGGTGCCGTTCCTCAGAGCGGTTTTTGTTTTAATCTGATGGCTGATATACTAAAGTCATACCATGACTCTTAAAAACAAGAATCTTTCTATTCCTTTTTGGGGGAAAAAGACCGAAGAAGTGTTGGAATATCTGGAAACGTCTCCTGAAGGACTGTCGTCACATGAAGTGACGGAGCGCCAGAAACAATTTGGTAAGAACAGCATTCAACAGCGTAGGCATATTACCAAACTTAGGATCTTTCTTAATCAGTTTAGAAGTCCGCTGATCTTTATTTTGATGATTGCGGGTTTTGTAACTCTGTTTTTGGGTGACTGGAAAGACACCATTTTTATCTTTTTAGCAGTATCGGTTAATGCAGCGCTGGGGTTTTATCAGGAGAACAAAGCTGAGGAAACACTTGAGCGTCTTCAGACATATTTGCAGGAGCGTGTGAGGGTTATTCGTGATGGTGCAGAACGGGAGATCGATATCAAAGAGCTTGTGCCTGGAGATATCGTCCATCTCACGCTTGGAACGCGTGTTCCCGCTGACGCATGTATTATTTCTGCAAATGATTTGATGATTGATGAGGCAATCCTTACAGGAGAATCACTACCTGTGGACAAGGATGAAAAACCCATTTCTACTGCAGCAGAAATTTCTGAGCGTTCCAACGTGGTGTATGGAGGAACATTGGTTGTGCAGGGTGGGTGTATGGCAGTGGTTTATGCAATAGGCAACAATACAGAGTTTGGAAAGATTGCCAAAATAGTTTCTGAGTCAGATAGGGAGGGGACACCATTGCAGCGTTCTATTAGATCTTTTGCCTGGATTGTTGCTCAAATCCTTTTGGTAATTATTGGTGCGATTGTGATTATCGGTGTACTTTGTGGTAATTCTATTTTGGATATGTTTTTGATTGGTGTGGCGATGGCGGTGGGAGCAATTCCCGAGGGGTTGCCTATTGCCATGACGGTTATTTTGGCTATCGGAGTTGAGCGATTGGCTAAAAAGAAAGGGGTGGTGCGCAAATTAGTTGCTGCTGAAGCCCTTGGATCTACCACCCTTATCTTGACCGATAAAACCGGGACTTTAACACAAGCTAAAATGTCGATAGCCAGTATTTTAACACTCAACGATTTAGTTACAGGAAAATGTGACTCACCACATGAGTTGAAAAGACTTAGAAAAGAGCAAAAAGATATTCTTGTGGCGGGGTTGATTAATAGTGATGTGGTGATAGAAAATCCATCACAGGGATCTGAACAATGGAAACTAGACGGGCGTTCTCTTGAAGTTTCGCTTGCACGGGAAGGAGCGCGATTAGGAGTACTAATATCTGATGTCAAAGATAAAACTGAGAGTAACGAAGTGGTTCCGTTTAACTCCAGGGATAAGTTCTCTGTTTCTCTGGTTGAAAAAGGATCCAACACCCCCTCATTTATAAAAGGGAAAAAGGGAGATAAATACTATGTGTTTTTTGGTGCTCCAGAGATTCTTTTGGAGCAGGCTGATGTAAAGAAAGAGTTTTATGTAAAAGGACGTGAAGCGATTGATGTTATGGCATCGAGTGGGCAGCGTGTGTTGGGGGTTTCATACAAAAAAGCACAACGTTCCGATGATCCTAAAAAAGGTGTTTTTGGGAAGACTAGCTTTGTTGGAACAATTGGATTTCATGATCCGATTCGCGAGGATGTTCCTGAATCAATCAAACATGTCCAGGAAGCTGGAGTGCGGGTTAAGATTGTGACGGGTGATCATCGTGGAACGGCGATTGCTGTTGCACGAGAACTTGGATGGGAAGTTAATGAAATGAATGTATTGGAGGGTTCAGAAATCAGAGGATTTTCTGATAAAGAGTT
>SDBT01004424.1_pt1 | contig 23855 bp, 20 predicted proteins | sample 2277101 | NCBI WGS metagenome assembly SDBT01 (sample SAMN10404973, study PRJNA504765) | marine sediment metagenome | isolation source: marine sediment core GS10_PC15, 103 cmbsf | place: Arctic Ocean: Southern Knipovich Ridge | collected 2010 | reverse complement strand
GCCACAGGGGTCGGATGGTCGGGCTCATGCTCCCGATCTGATGCAGCCCGAGCGTATCGAGTCCGTCGCGCACGTCAGCTACGCGCAGTTTCGCATAGAGTTCGAGCAGTTCCTGACGTTGCGTTGCGTCGGCCATGGGGGCTCCTTCACACGCTGTGACGCTACCAATAACAATAAAGTTCCAATATAACGCTTGCCCACAATTGTTGCTGGGGTGTTCGATGATTCTATCTGGAAATGTGGGAACGTTAACAGATTTCTCCTTCGCGGCGGCCACCTGCAAATCCCGGTCCAGGCGCCTGTCCGCCGAAGTCGCCAAAGGACGAAGGCAGGTCTCTCGTTTTCTTAGGTTTACATGCTATAATCCCGCGTGCCTTCCAGGAGCATTCATGGAGTCGCTCCCGTTCGACAACATGGTCGAATTGTACGATCAAACGCGGACAGTCGAGCCTTGGTGTCTGGCATCGGCCATCGACTTCATCTGCAGTCGTTTTCCGCCGTCGGGGTTTGCGTCCCTTTTCGAGCCTGGGATCGGAACTGGCAGAATTGCCCTTCCGCTTGCGGAAAGAGGGTACCATGTGACCGGGGTGGACATCTCTGAGGCCATGCTCTCACTCCTCAAGAGGCCAAGCTGCTCGGTCGCCTTGATGCTGAGGTGGGCGATGTCACTGATCTGCCGTTCGGGGACGGGGCCTTCGCGATGAGCGTCTCCGTTCACTTGTTCTACTTCGTCCGGGACTGGCGGAAGGCGGCCCGTGAGATTCTCCGCGTAACTCGACCCGGTGGGCCTGTCGTGCTGATGCATACGGGCATGGGCGAGGAAGTGCCTTTCTTGAACGATCGGTATAAGGAGGCGTGCAGCAGGCTGGGGTTCGATGTGCCCACCATCGGTGTCTCGAGCACACGGGATGTCATTGAGTACCTTAACAGTCTCGGGTATTTGATCGAGACCATCCGTGATCGTTGGTGCTGGACTTCGCGGATAAGGAAACAAAAGGGGGCAGGCTACTTGTGGAAAAGCTGAAATCGGAAAGCTGAAAGTTCCGGCGCGCCGGGACGCCGCTCCGACCTTCGATCTAAGACCTGGGACCTCTCCCCGATTACCGCTTACTGATTACTCTCTCTCTGCCTCCTCTGCGTTCTCTGTGCCTGCCTCCCTGCGCCTGCCTACCTGCGGTGAGCAGGCAGGGGTAGCAGGCAGGCCTCTGCGGCTACCTCTTTTGCGCGCGCAGAATTGCGCCGTTACCCCCAAAATTCGGCAGGGAAATAAGAAAGTTTTTGTCCCGGCCCGGCCGAGCCTTAGCACCCCGCGGACAGCGCCAACCTACCGTTTTGCGCGCGCAAAACAGGTAGCCGGGGGGAAAGGTGGGGGGCGCTGCGCGCCCGATTGCGGAATGAGGATTGGAGATTGAAAAGCTGAAAACTCCCGCCTGCCTACCGCAGGTGGGCAGGGAAAGCGGAAAGCTGAAAGTGATGAAATCCGTGCCTATCGGCAGGCAGGCGAAAATCGCAAATCAAAAATCGACAATTATCGCAGGTCTCAAACTCATGCCTTCAAGAGACGAACAATCGCTAAGTGCTGTGCCGTACCGGACGTACGCTCGGACGCCCCCGTCCGTTCCCGTACAATCCTGTACTGGTTCGTACCGCCTGGAACGCGGCGGAACGTTTCGGTACGTTTTCGTACGCGGCGGGGCGATGGTGTACGTTTCCGGGCGGGGCCGCCTTGCGGATGCGCAGTGCCAAGGACCGAGCAAGCTTTCGCTTGTAGGTGTCGGAGGTGGCGTTGTATCCTTACCGGGGTTGGAGGGAACGTTTCGATACCTGTGAATGCACCATGAGTAAAGAGACCACGAACGAGTTCGAGAGTTCTGACAGCGTTCGCAGCGCGCAGCCGCTCGAGTACGTCCAGACATTCACGCTGAGCGAGCCGCTCAAGCTCGAGCTTGGGGGCGAGCTGGGCGGGGTGACGGTGGCGTATGAGACGTACGGGCAACTCAACGCGCGCAAGGACAACGCGGTGCTCATCTGTCACGCGCTCAGCGGGGACTCGCACGTAACGAAACACGATGAGGACGACGATCCCGGATGGTGGGACATCGCCGTCGGTCCGGCTAAGTGTATCGACACGGACAAGTACTTCGTGATCTGCCCGAACGTACTGGGTGGGTGCCGTGGTACAACCGGTCCCAACTGCATCAACCCCGCCACCGGTAACCGTTACGGAGAAGACTTCCCGAGCGTCACCGTCGCCGATCAGGCCGAAGTGGAATTGCGATTGATCGGGCACCTTGGAATAGAGAAGCTGCTTGCGGTGACGGGCGGATCGATGGGCGGGCATCGTGTTTTGCACTGGGGGGCGAAGCTTTCCGAGCGCGTTCGCGGGGCGATACCGATCGCGACGTCAGCGCGCCTGACGTCTCAGGCGCTGGGGTTCGACGTGGTGGGGCGAAACGCGATCCTTCGCGATCCGAAGTTTCTGGAGGGTCAGTACTACGACGAGGAGAGCGGACCCGAGGTCGGGCTCGCCATCGCGCGGATGGTTGGGCACATCACGTACCTCTCGCGCGAGGCGATGGCGGAGAAGTTCGGTGCGGACCGCTTCACACCGCGCAACGTCTCCACCGAGTTCGAGAAGAAGTTTTCCGTCGGATCGTACCTCGCCTATCGCGGAGCGAAGTTCGTGGAGCTCTTCGACGCCAACAGCTACATCACGCTGACGAGAGCGATGGATATGTTCGACATGGGCAGCGACGGCGAGGAGTTGGCGAAAGTGTTCGCCCCCAGTCAATCGCGCTGGCTGGTAATCAGCTTCACGAGCGATTGGTTGTTCCCGGCGGACCAATCGCAGCAGATCGTCGATGCCCTGATCGCGACCAACAAGTCCGTCAGCTACTGCAACGTCGTCAGCAGTTGCGGGCACGATGCGTTCCTGCTCCCGAACGACCTGGATCGTTACGGTGAGCTGATCCGCGCGTTCCTGGGGAACCTCGATCGCGACGGTGCGGGCGGGGAGGCGTATGTCCCGAGCGACGATTCTCAAAAGAAGCGGCGATTGGACTACGATCTGATTATCGAGCTGTCCGAGCCCGCCCACAGCATTCTCGACCTCGGTTGCGGGACCGGAGAGCTGCTGAGCAGGCTCAAGCGGCGCGGGCACAACAGGGCAGTCGGGGTGGACCTGGACGAAGAGGCGGTGATCGCCTCTGTGCAGCGCGGAGTTGACGTGATCCAGGCGGACCTCAACAAGCCCCTATCGTCGTTCTCCGATGGTCAGTTCGACTTCGTGGTGCTCTCGTTGACGCTGCAGGCGATCAAGGATGTGGAGGGGATCGTATCGGATATGCTGCGCGTGGGGCAACGGTGCATTGTGACGTTCCCGAACTTCGCGTATCGCAAGTTCCGCCAGATGCTCTCGGAGCAGGGCCTGGCCCCTGTAGGCCAAGGGATTCTGCGATACGAGTGGTACAATTCCCCGAACATCCGCTTTTTCAGCATCGCGGACTTCGAGAATTTCTGCAAGGATCGCAAGATCCAAGTGCACAGGCGGTTAACGCTGGACACGGAGGCGGCGACTGAAGTTTACGACGATCCGAATCTGAATGCGGATTTGGCGATCTTTGTGATTTCCCGATAATAAATCGTAGACTAAGGATACCGGTGGGCGAGGAACAACCATGTCAGAAAAAATGATATTGACCCGAACGGGGTTGGTGGTGGTCATGGCGGTTTTGGGAGCCGCAGCGCTGGCGACCGCGGGGCTGCTCCACTTCGTCGCCGAAGCGCCTCCTGTGTTCGTGGTGCTCATAACGTGCATCTCGTCTCCCGCGCTGATCGTGGTTCTCTACATGGGATGGCTGCTCCGCCACGAGCCCGAGAACACGGCGTGGCTGGGGGGGGTGAAGGTGTTGGCAATTGCGAGCATATGCATGGGCGCGCTGCTCATCCTTGATTATGTGCTGCCCACCAGGTTCATCTCGGAGACCGTCGTGGGAAAGATTCCCCGCCCCGATGAATACGTGCTCGATCTGGGAACCCGCGAGCAACCCGTCAGCGGGGAGTTCTACGCCGAGATCGTCGAGAGGGACGCGGTGAAACTGGAGGTGACGCAACTGTTCGGGCGGATACGCAGTGTCACCGGCCCGGGAAGGTCGGCCGCGGGGTTTACGCGCTCGAGTCTCAGTAGGTTTTTGATAGTGGCCGCCGGTGTCCTGTTCTTTCTGCCGCTCCCGCTGCTGCGGTTCACCCCAGATCCGCGAAACACCTCCCGGAACATGCAGTACTACGTCCTGCTGATTTGTCCATCGTATGTGCTTTCCCTCATCGCCACCGGACTGCTGATCAAGCTGCTGCTCGTCAACATCCAGCGAATGATGTGACCCCCCGCGCGCGCGCTTCCACGCAAGAAGTGTCTCGCCAAGCGTACCTCTCGCTTCGTATCTGAATACTCATTCGATGTCTCCTTGTTTGCTCGCCCAGAAGATCGCTCGCGGGGAATCGGGGGTGTAGGGATTGCCCGCGCGATCCCCGAAGGTCTGCTCAATGACAAATCCGTGCTTCTCTAACCAGCCCTTCACCTCAGCGAAGCTGACCGGGTGCTTCTGCTGGATGCGCTCCACGGTTTTGGTTGTACCGTCGGGAAAGATAACCGTGATCCTGCGCCGTGCCGCCCAAAGCCGTTTCTCTGGATTGAAACTTAGCATCTCGGTTGTCCCCTCAAGGCGCGTACCGTCTGGGCACGTTCCTTTCGGGAACTTCGTTGGCCTCTTACCGGTGGGCAACCAGGCCTGCGGGATCTCATCCTCCATGTGATCGTTGTCTACGTAGACGTATCCTGTACCCTTCAGTGCTGCCGTTGCGAAAGCGACGCAACCTTCTTGTTCCTCGGGTGACGCCAACTCGTAGAAGCAATTCCCTCCGAGCAATACGAGATCGAATTCGTCGGGCCAGTTTCCGGTGGTCGCGTCGGCGTGAATGAGCGTGATTCTTTGTTGCGCGGGGAGGGGGAGTTTGGCGATCTTGGTTCGCGCGCGGTCGAGCATGTTCCTGGACTGATCGAGCCCGACCAGTTCGTGGCCGTCCTCGGCGAGCGGAATCAATATCCGCCCCGTCCCGCAGAACGGCTCGAGTATCCGCAGTTGCCTTCGGTTTGAGATGAGCTTTCGGATCAGCTCAACGTCGTCCATCTGCGTCTCGTGCAGATCGTATATCTCCGCGGTATGCGGATCGATGTCGTACGAGTTCTTGTTCTCGCTCATGTGCGACGTTTCCTTTCTTTTCGTTTGCTTGTGCGATTTCTTACATAATTTCCAATGCTCTCCGAAGGCTGCTCTCCAGTTCGCCGCTGGTCACCTCGTGGATCAGCGCGTCTGCCCAACGTGGGAGGTGAGGGCGTGTAACGGCCTCTTTCAGAGCGACCAGAATGGATAGGGGGCCATCCAGGAGGGCCTCTCGTTCGTCAACCGGACCGTAGGTTCTCTTGAAGGCGTCGGCTGCCGGGCCGCGAAGACAACTCAGGACGTTGCGGTAATCACTATAGGCCACCCCAATTCCCAGCAGGTGAAAGTCGAACATGACGGCTTGCAGAGGTCCCGCCTCGTCCCGGGTGAGCGCGAGATTGCTCCAATGGAAGTCGTTGTAGGTCAGGGTGGCGGGGAGGGCGCTAACGGCGCGCTTGAGCAATTCGATGTGCTCTGCGCAGAATTGCAAAACCGGAAGGTGCGCGAGACCGAGCTTCTCTCCGATCGTAAGGATCGCTTGTGCGTCAAGGCCGTTTTCCTCACGTCGAAGGAACCCCGGCGGATCGGCCGTCTGAGAAAGCAGCTTTCGCCCGACCTTGTGAAACTTCAGATACCATTCAGCGACAGCCCGCCCGACGTTGTGACATTCGCAGTCAGCTTCGGTTGCCAACCGCCAAGTCGTACTGGCGGTGAGATCCTCAAGGACAAGCGCGTTGTCGCTTCGTCCGTGGACTGGCAGCGTCGGGACGCCAAGCTGCTCAAGCAGCGCATACGCGTCTACCTCGATTGATTCAGTCGTATCCGCGAACCATTTGATAACTACTGACCGTCCGCCACATTCGACCCGATATAGACAGATGCCGCCTTTTTCGTGAATCAACTTCCCTCTAGCGATCTCTGCCGGGTCGATCTCGCAGGGGTCCTTGTTCTCGCTCATGAATCCATCTCCTTCTGAGTTTCCTGTAGTCGGGCTATGAACCTGGGTTCCGGTTGTCTGAGAGCCTGTCCAATGGGAACGGCGGTGAGGCGAGTGGTCGGACGGCGAGTGACATTAACGCCAGTTCGTTGTCGTCCCCGGCGATGCGGTTGATGCGGAAAAAGGCGACGAGTCTTAGGGAAAACCGAAAGAATGCTAAGCCGCAAGCGGAGAAATGGAGGCCCCGGCCGGTTTCTTGGGACCAGTGTTTGCGGGTTCTTGCGCAGGCCGCTCGCGGGGTAGCATCTTCTATTTCCGTGAAAAGGTTCCATTTGAGTTGTCTTCCGGCCGACATAAACGTTCCTTTCAACAGGTGACAATTCGAGTGTTGCGAAGTCGATGAGGATCACGCCCGAGGTGGAGATGCGTCGGGGAAACGAAAACGACCGAACGACCGGTCCCGAAAGGAACGGCCGCTGGAGTGTGCTCGCTTAAAAGCGGTTACTCAGGCCGATACCAACCGGAGGCGTGACGCAACGACGAGTTTTTCGGTTGCCGATTTGATCTTCGTCACCTTTCCGAAGTAGGGGCCCAGGGATAAAGAAGTTTCTTACGTACGTGATACTCTGCGTTCCCCGGTCCTTCGTCAAGGGAAAAAAGACAACCAATGTCATGGAAAATCGAAAAGAATGCTACTCCGCAAGCGGAAGGATAGGAGCCCGCGATTGTTCTCCGAAAGAGCCGCTTGCGGCTTAGCATCTGTTTGTTCTCTTTCCTGCGGTTTGTTACCATCCGTCGCATGCAACGTCCGATGGTAATCGCCTACCATCTGATCTGGACTGGATACGGTTGGTGGTTACCGAACGATCCCAGGGGAAGCACCTCGCGGACGATCGCCATCGACGTAATCGCCGAGCTCGGTGAATTGCACTTCGGGCGGAAGAAAGTCCAACCACCCTCGCGGGAAATCCGGGACTTTTACGAACGGGCGCGAGACGTCCTGAAGCACGGACCCCGAACATTTGCCCTGCGTGAAACAAAAGTGATCGCGGACGGGCTTGCCCAGGCGGTCATCGAAGAGCGCTATACCTGTTACGCCTGCGCCGTCATGCCTGATCACGTCCATATCCTAATTCGCAAGCACAAGCATAAGGCGGAGGAAATGATCGTCAATCTCCAGCGTGCCTCTCGCGTTCGCCTTAACAAACCTGCATCGTTCTCTCCAGACCGCCCCGCATGGAGCACCGGAGGGTGGAAGATGTTTCTGGACCATCCCGACGAGGTCCGCCGCACCATTCGCTACATGCAGGACAATCCGATCAAGCAGCGTTTGCCCTTGCAAGAGTGGGACTTCGTCAAGGAATACGACGGTTGGCCCCTGCATCCGTGTCACAATCCGAATTCCCCCTACGCCCGTCGGTTGCGAAACAGGTATCGAAGAAACGGATGCTAAGCCGCAAGCGGCCTGCGCAGGAATGCGGGAGTGGCTTTCCAAAAGCCCGCTTGCCGCTTGGCATCCTCTCGATTTCAAGCGTTTACCTTCTCAACGGAAAGTCAGCACCCGTCAGCGCCTTCATGTTGGCGGGGATGTCTGAAGAGCGCATGTAGGGGGGGAGCGGACCGATAGTGGACATGATGAACGTTGTACTGTTCTTGCGGTTGAGACTCCCGTGCGTGGAGGCGACCTTGACGCTGCCTGCGAACGACTTCAGCCCCGCGAAATATCCATCCGTGAGTGAGACGATAACGTCCGCGGGGTTTTCCACGAGCGCGAAGTGCGCCCTCCAGATCCGCTGGAGTGGGGCGGGGTACTCATGCTCGAGCGTCGCGGCGAGCAGGGCGTCGGCGTCATACGTTCGGCCGGTGTCGCTCGCGAGGTCCGCGAGGATTTTCTTGAGCTTGAGCGGATCACCGCTGGTGGGTTCGTAGGCGTAGCGGGTTCCCTTGCGGTAGATGCGCGCGCGGGCTTCCCCGGGTGCGAGCACGACGACGGCGTCGCGGTAGACGTAGCTCGCCAATTCGACCCCCTCTACCGCAATCAGATCTTCTGCGAGCTCTTTCGGACGCAGCGTTGCGAAGCTCGCGAAAGAAACAAGCCCGAACTCCACCAGCGCCACGTCTTTCTCACTGCGCAGGGAATTCGTCATTGTCCAACCCTTCTTGCGGAGATCCCCCGCAAAGTCTACGCGTTTGGACTTGGTATAACTGTGCCCGTGATCTCCAAGCAGCGTCACCTTCGTGAGCCCGCGCGTCTCCCACATCACCTGGTTGACGAACTGCTCGATGCGTTGGAGGCAGCGTTTCTGCCCTTCAGCGGCGAAGCTGGTGGACATCCCCGCCGAGCTGACGAAATAGGCGAGCAGCTCGGTGGTCTGCGCCCGGTCGAAGATGCGCTTCGCATCGTTGATTTCCTTCCCGAACACCGCCCACGGGTCGATGTAACCGAGGGCGTCCCACAGGGCGGCGGCGCGGTATTGCATGGAGCGATTGTACGGTTCGTTCTTACCTTCCATGTAGTCGCTGTCCCCTCCGAGGAGGCGGTTTTCCCTGCGGTCGAAGTAGCGGGCCTCGAACGCGCGTGGCGGGATTCCACCGATGATGTCCTGCATCCCCACGTCCGTCATCGACGGATATGGTGCGATCACGCGCGAGGGGGAATGAAACATGCGCAAATTCCCGGCGTCGTAGTATTCCTTGATGAGGTCGTAGGCGAACCCGTCGAGGATGAGCACGAGATGGCGGGACCGCGCGAACGCGATCGCGTCGAGTGCGATCAGCTCATCCGGTTTCTGATCGCCCGTGACGTCGTAGGCGATCCGGTCGATCCGCCCAGCCGCGTCGGCGTAGGTGAAGAACTCAACCTTCCCGTCGTGATCGGCGTCGTAGGCGCCGGCGGCCACGAGGCTCGAGGCGATTTGCGCGTCGCTCTCGGTGGGGAAGTACACGGGCTTGCGGCATCCGCTTGGGATGAAGCACCCGACTAAAGCCCACGTCAGAACCAGGACACTGTTCAGGTATCGCCTTCTTGCATTCACGGTCGCTCCAATCCACGCCTGCCCGCCAGCGGCAAGCAGGCGGGAATCTACGAGTGCACGAATTTGCAAGTCCACGCTTCCCTATCCCGGCGCGCCGGGCAGGGAGGAATTAACGAATTCTATCTTTTCATTTGCCCGTGTCACGTGTATCTCTATTCGGATGCGTGCGATTTATTATCGCGTCAACCCGGTAGGTTGGGCTACGTGCAAGTGGATGAGATTCTTCTGGAAGGGTTGCCTGCTCACCCCCCTCAACGGTCTGTCGCTGCGCGACGCCCCCGTACCTGAGCTTCCCGGTGACGATTGGGTCCGCGTGCGGACGCTGATGGGTGGGATCTGCGGGTCGGACCTGGTGCTGATCGCTCAGAAGCAACCGCCCGATTCAATCCTTCAGGCGTACAGCTCGCTCCCGGCGGTGCTGGGGCACGAGAACGTCGCCATCGTCGAGAAGGTTGGTAAGTCCGTCGATGCGGGGTGGGTGGGAAAGCGAGTCTGCGTGGAACCGACGCTGTCCTGCCGCGTCCGCGGAATCGATCCGCCCTGTAGAAACTGCCTGACCGGTCACTTCGGGGCCTGCGAGAGCTTCGGATGCGATGCGGTAGGGACCGCGAAAATCCCTCCTGGATCGAGCATCGGTTACAACTCCAGGACCGGCGGGTCGTTCGGGGAGTACTTCGTCGCCCATTGTTCGCAACTGTTCGAGGTTCCCGAGAAGCTCTCCGACGAGGAGGCCGTGATCACCGACCCCATCGCGTGCTCGCTCCACGCGGTCCTTCGAACCGACCTCACCGACGCCTCCCGCGTGCTCGTCTACGGTACCGGGGTGCTCGGGCTCGGGATGATTGCATCGCTGCGGGCGTTGAACTACCGCGGGACCATCCACGCACTCGCCCGCTCCAGGTACGTTGAATCCTACGCGAGCGACCTCGGTGCGGATGAATTCATTACCCTCCCGCCCAAGTCGCGAGATCGATTTGCCCGCATCTCCGCGCTTACGGGGGGCTCCGTCAAACGGGCGCGCTTCGGAAACTACATGCTCTCGGGCGGATACGACGTGGTGTTCGAATGTGTCGGATCGCGTCAGTCGATAAACGAATCGCTCAAGTGGACACGCTCGCGGGGGCAGGTGGTGATGGTGGCGACGGGACACGGTGGGCGATTGGACATTACCCCGCTGTGGTTCACCGAGCTGACGGTGCTGGGGGCGTATGGGAGGGGGGTTGAAGAGACCGATGGACGAAGAATAGAGACCTACAAGCTTGCGCATGAATTGATGGTCGACGGGAAGCTACCCGTCGGGCGGCTGCTCACGCATACGTTCAGCATCGGTGACTACAAGAAGGCCTTCGAAGTGGGTCTGAACAAGTACAAGTACGAAGCCGTGAAAGTGGCGTTTGATTTTCGCTGAGGACTCGAGTAAGTATCTCGATCCTTCGGTAATGACTTTGGGTTTCCGCGCGCGTGATTGTGAAGCACCGGCGGGCTTTGAACGGGATTGAAAAATGATGGGCGAATCGGGACCGATGGTTGGGGTGGTGATGGGCTCCAAGAGCGATATGGAAGTGATGCAGCGATGCATGAAGCTTCTGGAGCAGTTCGGTATCGCGTATGAGGTGCGTGTAATCTCGGCGCATCGGACGCCCGACGAGGCGCACGAGTACGCCGCCGCCGCCATCGAACGCGGGTTGAGGGTCATCATCGCCGCCGCTGGGATGAGCGCGGCGCTTTCGGGGGTGCTGGCGGCGAAGACCACATTGCCAGTGATCGGTGTCCCGGTCAACTCCGGTCCGCTGGAGGGTGTGGACGCGGCGGTGAGCACGCTGCAAATGCCACCAGGCGTTCCCGTCGCCTGCATGTCGATCGGGGCGGCAGGTGCGACAAATGCGGCGATCTACGCCGCCGAAATCCTCGCGCTCAGCGACAGCGAACTCGCGGCTCGCCTCGCAGAGTTCAAGAAACAGCAAGCGCAGAAGGTCAGACAGAGCGACGCGGACATCCCCCGCGAGGGTTGAACTGGTGCACCTCGCCTCACCCACCGGTCAGGGTGTGATCAGCTCGAGTGCGTTCGTGAAGCTCGTTCCATTCTCCCGCGCGATCGAACGGTCGGTCATATCGACGTTGGTGTCTCGGTTGAAGTCGTAGGGGGAGTCGATGGGGGCGGGATTGAGCGAGTCGTGCGGATTGGCTCGACAACCCAGGCGATCGGCGGCATTGACGTACGTGTTGTCCGCCTTGTTGCCCGTATCCCCGATCGCGTTCCCGAAATAGAACACATCTGGTGCACTGAGCCCCGTACTTCCCGTCGCCAGGACCGTCACCTCTAACCACTTCTTCTCGATAGCGCCGTCAGCCCAGATGAGCATCACGCGATCGGATTTGTCGAGGCCGGCCCCGCTGCGAATGGCACCGCCTATCGGATTAGGGGCTGTCGACCACCCACTCGGGTCATTATCGTTGCCCGCGCGAAACGCGAAGTCGCTCGCCGTGGGGGTCCCAGGGCCGGACATGTCGATCATGATCCCGTTGATTCCGCGCGAGTAGCTTGTGTAATTGGCGAAGGTGGCGGTCTGGCCGGGAAGCAGGGCGCTCTTGTCGGGGGCGATCGCGGCGTCGTCGGCGCTGTTAGCGGCGGGATCGTAACCGTCGAAGTGCGAATTGTTGTAGAAGACGTAGCGTCCGATCACTGCGGGTGGGGTGGGGTAGTAGGTTCGCTCGTCACTTAGGGGGTCGCCCACCACGACGGTCCCGCTGTTGAGCTTTCCGTTGACGCAGGCGTCACGGTAGGGGGCGGCGGCGTCCTTGTAATACGCCGAGAGGTCCACCGTATTAACCATCAGGTTCGTCACGTCGTCCTCGTGGGGAAGCTGCGCTTCGATGTGCCCATCAGGGGTGATGAACACCCCGGGCCAACTCGTCTTCGCCGCCGTCGAGTTCGTCACGGAAATCCATATGTGGTTCGCCTGGGCGTGGTGTTGCATCATGATACGCATCATCAGCGTGTGGTCGTTCGGGACGGTGCGAGCCCGGGCGTTGTGGAAGCTGTCGAACAGCACCTGCACCCCTTCCTTGTACATCTCGCGATAGAGTTCCTGGAATCGCACGTCGTAGCAGATCAGCGCGCTGCACTTGATCCCGTTGATCTCGAAAATCGCGAAATGATTTCCGGGGGTATAGTAGTTCAGGTCGCTCTTCGTGCAGAACCGCTTGTCGTAGCGATCGACGATCGCTCCGGTGGGGGAGATGATGTACAGGGAGTTGTGCGGCTTGTGCGGCCAGGTGATCGGGTGCGCCGAACCCAGGATCACCCAAACGCCCTGGTTCTTCGCCTCCTCGATAGTCAGATCGAGTTCACTGCGGAGCAAATCCCAGTTGTAGCTCGGCGAACTCGCGCTCGATCCGTACCCGCTGAGGGCGCCTTCATGGAAGTGGACGACCTCCGCCCCGAGTGCGGCGGCGTCGATGATCGCCTGGCGGATCTTTGGCCCGTTTTCCGCGGGGTTGGAGGTTTCCTTGAACCCGACCGTGGCGATCTTGAGCGTGGTCGCAGCAGCCGCGCTGTACTGCTCCGCGGTGGAGTTCGATGGTTCCGCGACGAGCTGTCGGGGCAGGATGGTGAGGGTCAGCAGGACAGCAAGAATAACACCCGTGAGCAGACCCGAAACGATAAGCAAGCTCAGTTTGATGCGTGGCATGAGACTTTTCCTTTCCTCGCATTCTGCGTGGTGAGAGATCCCACCGGAAGATTGCGAACCGGTCCGCTTTCACGAACACGGTGAGCGCGAACCCAAGACCCCCCAGATGAAGCCGCGTGCGACCAGTCGGGGGCCTTTACAATGATTCTATCACGTCTATCCGCTGTGACAAGGCAGATTTCCGCCTCTCGACGTATCCCCAGGTGGCACCGAAGGCCGATCTTGCTCCGGTGGTGTTGTTCGCATTGACTAAGGCGCCCTCATATTCCCATCGGGAACCTTCCGCCGCGTCGATACTTGGCGATCTGGCGGCGCAGCTCCTTGACGAGTTCCTGCAGGAACGCGCGGGAGCGGACCAGGCGGCCCAGGATAATGTCGAGCCGGCAAGGCTGCGTAACGTTGCGGACGCGTTTTTTCTCGTCGCGCGGGTGGCGGGTGCGGTCCCACTCGTCGCTGACTCGCGTGCAGAACGTATCGATGCGCTTGACAATGCCCTCAAGCGCCTCGGTCGCCTCATCCAGTGCGCCAGACGTCTCCGGAGGTTTGCACCCGCAAACGTACAGCCACTCCGCCCACCTGTAACGGTCGTACGCGTGAACGAAGTCGAATCCGTTCTCCAGTAAGGCCACTGCGAGCCTCCCGGCCAGCAGCGTTGCGTCGAAAGCTTTTCGGTCCCGGTCGCAGCGCACGTTCTTTCGTGCCTTCGTGAGTGTCGCGACGGCGCCCCGAAGCGTCTCGGTGCGACCTTGAAGCCCCTCTTGCTGTCCGAACTGCACCGCCGCGATGATGTTGGTCGCGCAAGCGGGGGCGAGCACCTGCATCTCATTGCGAAGCACCATGTACTGATGCAAATCCCACAGGGCCTGCGCGGCGGGCCTGGAGCGCACGCCATATTCCTCGCGGAGATAGCGATGGAAGCACGCGACCTTGTCCGTATCCCCGCCGTTGAGCAGATGCCCCGTGTACGCGATCGCCGGTAAGGTGGTATCGCGCAGGATCCGATCGGGGGTCCACCATGTGTTGACCACACCGAGCGCGCTGCCCCGCGGGTGGCGGGATATCGTCGCGATCATGTCCTCGGTATTGGTGAAGCTCGTCTGATGCGGGTGGATGACCTTGCCCGCGTGGAGCATTGACGGGGCCCCGATGACCTGGAAGCCCGCCCGCACGGAGCGCTTGATATCATCGGGGCGGACCTCCCTGTACTGCCAATGCCCCATGATAATATCCTTCGGGAGCGTCCTGAGAAGGGCGGGGGCCTTCTCGACGTGGTCGGCCCACATGATCATCCGTTTTCCGGTCCCGGTCCCGGTGACGATTCCGTGGATCGCCTTGACGTGCTGGGCGTAGATCCACCATTTGGGCTTGCCCTTGGCGCGGCGTGCGCAGCGCGGGCAGCCGGCGAAGGATACCTCGTCCATCCCGGCGTGGAAGTACGGACTCTCGAACAGCTCGGCGACCTCCTCGATGATGCCTCTCAGCAGCGGGAGCGTATCGCGGTGAGAGGGGCAGATCGCGTTGAAACCGGCGGCCTCACCGTTGGCGAGGTGCGCGTATTGCGGGAGACGCGTGATGTACTCCGCGTGCCCGAGCGTCTCGACCTCCGGGACGACGTCGATCCCGAGCTCGGCCGCTTCCGTGATGAACGCCCGCATCTCCGCCTTGGTGAACGCGTAGGGGGAGACTATTTCCGGATGGGAATCGATCTTCAGTGCGAACCCCTCATCGTCAACGAAATGCCACCACACCGTATTAAACCCCCACCGCGCGAGCTTAGGTAGTAAGTCGAAATAGAACTCGTGCCGCTCAGTCAGCCTCGCCGGGTCCAGCATCAACCCGCGAATTTCTAGTCGCCGCCGCCGGGGCGCCTTTCTCTTAGTAGTCATCTGTATTCCTTCGCTCTGGCTGGAGAGAATCGAGAGGCGATATGTACCAGCAAGTTGCGAAAATGGCAAGAGTGTGCGGGGAGGAGAATGACACTGACGCGCCCCACGTCCAGCACAATTTCAATGACGCCGGTTTGAGCGATTAGTATACTAACCCCACGCGGACGAGCAGGGAAGAGGAAGCAATATGTCAGCGTCCCTACTTTTCAGATGAAACCCTATATACCACAGACCTTGCCAGTGAAATCCATCGACTGGAGCGATCATGTATCGCTCATCGGTCGTGCCAACGCTGCGTTGGCGCGGTACGACGGTATGTTGCAGGGCGTTGTTAATCCGGTTGTGTTGCTCTCCCCCCTGACCACTCAGGAGGCCGTGCTATCTTCCCGCATCGAAGGGACGCAAGCCAGCATGGAAGAGGTGCTGGAATATGAAGCCGATCCCAAAGGGGAGGTTGAGCCATCCAAGAATGCTGACATACAGGAGATCATCAATTACCGTCGGGCGATGGGTATGGCGGTGGCGGAATTCAAGGGTCGCCCGCTTTGCCTGAATCTCATCAAGCAATTGCACGCGGTTCTTCTCGATAGTGTCCGCGGTCGGAACAAGGCTCCAGGTGAATTCCGCCGGAGTCAGAACCATATCGGTCCTCCTGGCTCCTCCATTGAAGAGGCGACCTTCGTGCCGCCGTCACCGGACCGTCTAGGTCCCGCATTGGATAATTGGGAGAAATACCTTCATCACGACGAGAAAGACCGGCTGGTCCAACTCGCCGTGATCAAAGCCCAGTTCGAGATTATTCATCCGTTTCTGGACGGTAATGGCAGAATGGGAAGAATGCTTATTCCGCTCTTTCTGTTTGAGAAAGGATTGCTATCCAGCCCCATGTTCTATCTGAGCGCCTACCTGGAAGCGCAGCGGGAGGTCTATTACCAGCGATTACAGGCGGTTTCGGAAACAGGTGATTGGGACGGCTGGATATTCTTTTTCCTTACAGCCATCGTGAAGCAGGCAGAGGTCAACCTCGAGAAAACGCGCAAGATTCTTGATCTGTATGACCGGATGAAACAAAAAGTGCCCGACATCATCCGTTCACAATACGCCATCCAGGCGATTGATGCCCTGTTTGATCGCCCAATCTTCCGGATTTCCGGTTTTGCCGCGCGGTCAGACATACCGGAGGCCAGCGCACGGAGGATCCTAAATGCACTGAAGGAGAATGGAAGCATCAGGGACCTTCGGGCCGGGAAAGGACGGCGAGCGGCCATTTTTGTTTTCCCGGAACTGATTGCGATTACTGAAGAAGGGACTTGATTTGCATGCGTGCCACACAAAAGCTATTGTATTGCATATTAGCCTGATTGTGCAACACAACGGGTTTTGTTATGCGCCGATGCAACACACAGCGCCAACTCCGGAATACGCGGTCAAAGAGACCCCTTGGGAAACCAGGGAAACTAGAACAACTGGGGCCAGTCACCTGGTTGGGGAACGGGAAGGACGGGAAGCAGTAATCCCTGCCTGCCGAAGCGCTCCGAAGCCTTGGCGAAGGAGAGGCGAAGGTAGGTTCCTACTTGTCCCTCTTGTCCCAGGGCTGGATAGAGACTAGATGCCAGTTGCTCCAAGACATTTTGCCATGAGTTTATTGTCGGCCGTTGGGGCTACGCTGTGCTTCAGCGCCGTCCCAGTCTTCTTGCGCTACTTCGCCGGCTCCGAGCACCGACTCGACCTCTGGACGGTCAATGCGGTGCGGTATGTTACGGCCGCGGTGTTCTGGCTTCCGTTTGTGCTGGTCCTGGGGCGGAAATTCAAACCGGTAGCGCTCCAGCCGGCCAGGCGCAGCATCTGGGTTGCGGCGGCCGTGCCGGCAATGGTCAACCTCGCCGGGCAGATCGGCTGGGCGGCAGCGCCTTATTTCATTGATGCCCCGACAATCGGCTTCGTCATACGCACGTCCTTTCTGTTCACGATCGTGCTTGGGTTCATCTTCGTGCAACCTGAGCGAGCACTTGCCCGGACGCCGCTGTTCTATCTGGGAGCGGCCACCTGCATAGCGGGGACACTGGTGATGTTTGTTGGCCAGTTGGGCGACGATAGCCTGTCTTCCAGACGACTTGCGGGTCTCGGGATCATTGTATGGACCGCGCTATGCTGGGGAGCCTACGCCGTCAGCGTCCGTCGATTGCTGACCGGGTATCCGTTCCGTCTGGCGTTCGGGGTGGTCAGCATCTACACGGCCTTGGCTATCTTGGTGCTCATGCTGGTCCTCGGAGACTATTCGCAGTTGGCCTGTCTACCCTCGAAAGTCTGGGTTCTGCTGGTGGTCTCTGGATTCATCGGCATTGCCCTCGGGCACGTATTGCTGTACCGGGGCATTCATGAGATTGGCCCGGTGATTACCAGTGGCGTTCAAATGGCGGCACCGTTCGTTACCTGCTCCCTTGCGGCAGTTTTCCTGGTTAATGAGACCCTGACGGGTCGTCAACTCGCCGGAGGGATCCTGGTGGTGGCCGGCGGCCTGTTGTTGGTCAAAGCCAAGGTCAAGGTGGGTGGACGGGGTGTGCCTCCCGTCCTGGATTGACTTGCGTTTGCAGCGACGGGGGTAATCGGGGACGGTTAGGGGAAAACGAGAAACCCGCCTTCGTCCCTCCTTCGCCAAGGCTTCGGCGGGCAGGTGCTAACCACATTTTCTCATCGCTGCATCGCGGTGATGAGTTCTACGAGTGCCCCATCCCGACAAGTCGGGACTCGCAAATGGTGCGCCGGACCTCACTGGCTGCAAGCAGCCAGTGGCACACAAACACATATCTCTGATTACCGTTTACCGATTACAGGAAGCGCTTTCGCCGGCACGGCCGCCAGGAAGCAGCGGCCGTGCCAGCCCTACGGTCTGAATTACAGGATATTTTCAAAAGCCTCGGGACACACGCGGCGGGCAGGTGGGGGTAGTTGATCCTTCGACAGGCTCAGCGTAACTATTTGATAGCTGACGGGGGATTGCTGATCGCTGACAGCTGACCGCTGACAGCTCGATAGGGCGAGGTCACATCTGTATGGTGATGGTCTCTCCGTCGAGTTCGAGTTGGACGCTGTGTCGGTCGATGGAGATGACCTTGGCGCCCTGGATGGTCGAGCCTACCTGTACGAACCGCCCGTTGACTATCGCGGTGACGCCTCCGGACCCGCGGAGAACGGCACTGAGCTTGAACGAAGGCGGTGGGGGGGCGGCTTGAGTGGTGGTGGGGGCGGTGGTAGTGGCTGGCTGGGAGACGGCGGCGGCCGCGGCGGCCGCGGCCGGAAACTCGGGATCGCCAGGACGCGGTTCCCGCCCGGAGATAGCAGGAGGCAACCCAGCCTCCTCCGCAACGGCTTCAAGCATCCCCTCATCCATCGGGGGTTCGTAATACTTCAGTCCCTCGAGCGTCTTGGCGAAGGTTTCTTCGACGGCTGGGCTGAATCTCCGGGGAGGTCCCGTCTGGTCGTAGATATCACCGACACCCTCACCCCGTTCGAGACCTCGTCTGATGAGCGTGGGGGGCAGCTTGGCGGCGGCGCGGTCGGGGGCGAGTGGGCGGAAGGTGGTGGACACGAAGAACCACGTTGCCACTCCGACGACGACGAACGCTCCGACGAGCAGGAAGATTCGCAAGCCCGTGGGACTGTGACCATAGTCTATAGACGCAGGTACGATTAATCCGTCGTCCAGAGGCGAGGTGGTATTGGCGCGCTTCTCTTGCTCGGCGCGTTTGAGTGCGTCGTTTATGAGAGACATTACCCGGCCTCCTTGAGTTCGCGGACCGCGTAACGGGCGATTCGGCGGGTGATGCTGTCGGTGCGGAGCACGTAACCCGCCAGCAGTGCCTTATCGCCTGCGGCGTTGATTAACCGCGGACTACCGCGAGAGTATCGGTAGATCTCCTTGGCGGCGGCCTTGTCGAAGTGCAGGACCTTGGAGGCGCCCTTGCCGGCGGCAGCGGTGCTCAGGCGATGCTGCAAATACTTCTCCGTCTGCTCGAACGTTAGTGCGTCCAGGTGATAGCGGACGGTGATTCGCTGGGAGAGCTGGCGGAACTTGTCGGTCTCGAGCTTGTCGCGCAGTTCGGGCTGGCCGACGAGCACGATTTGCACGAGTTTCTGACGCTCGGTCTCGAGGTTGGAGAGCAGCCTCGTCATCTCCAGTGTCTCGTTGGGAGTGGTCTGGGCCTCGTCGATGATGAGGACCGCGTCGTGCCCGATCGAGTTGATCTCCAGGAGGTACTTGTTGAACAGGTTGAGGTACGAGAGTTTGTCGAGCCGCCTGGTCGTGATCCCGAATTCGCGGAGCGTGGCCTGCAGAAGTTGCCTGGGGGTCAGCATTGGGTTGAGGATCAGGGCGGTGTGGAAGGTCTTGGGAAGCTTGTTGAGCAGGAGGCGGCAGAGAGTGGTCTTTCCGGCTCCCACCTCTCCGGTCAGGCAGATAAATCCCTTTCGCTCGAGGACACCGTAGAGCAGGTGGTTCAGCGCCTCCAGATGCTGAGGGGTCCCGAAGAAGAACTGCGGATCGGGCGCGATGTTGAAGGGCTCTTCCTTGAGCTGGTAGAAGTCTTTGTACATCGTAAGTATCTCTTGCCGAACGGCTAATGGGTTTGTCCGCACCGGGCCGACTTACCGGTGCGCTTCGCTGTAAGGTATTTTCGGCCAGCGACAAGATGCACTTGATCACTAAATTCGCCATTTCCCCCATTATTCCCATGTTAATATTTTTTCCTTGAGCTTTTGCCTTGGTTCGGTTAAAATCGTAGGTTACTAATGTGTGTGGGCCGGGGGCGCAGAATGTGAGGACGCCCAACAGCCAACTGCGGAGGCCGAAGTTATGAAACGATTGATGGTGCTGGTAGTGGTTGCGGGAATGTTTCTGGGTGGATACCACGTGGGGCAACGCCCGGGCGCTCCGGATTTGAGCGTGCTGATGGGCAAGACCTCCGGGTATGTCCAGCGGGCCGGTGAGCAACTCACCCGTGCGGTGGAATGGGGCAAGGAGGCACTGAGAGCAGAGGGAGGAACATCGCCCCGGACCTGAATCCGGTTGGATTAAAAGATAGACACGATAGGCCAAAGACGGACAGAGAGGTTCCCGAAAAGAATACACCTTCTCAGTTCTTTGGTCCTATGAAACGGCGGGCGCCGGAAACATTCATCCGACGCCCGCCGTGATTTTTGTCTTAACCGTTCGTAACGGAAGCGGGGGGGCCTAGAACTCCCACCTCGCTTGGAATCCCCAGGAGCAGTCGGCGCGGGAATTAGCGATGTTACCCGCACCAAGCCACGCCGCGGTAAGGGTCAGATGCTCGTTGACGATCCACGTCGCCGAGATCGCGTGCCAAGTGTCTTCCTCCCCGATGAGTTCGTCGACCTCGTCGTAGGGGCTGTCCTTCTGGCGGATTTCGTAGGCGAGCATGAGATTGTCGATCGGGAGATACGCCACGCTCCCCTCGAAGCTCGCCGAGCACTCATCGTCGAAGCCCAGTAAGCCCAGTTGGGCGGCCTGTGACAGACGCAAACCGCCGGTGAGGATGATGGGCCTTCCGCACGCGAGTTCCGGGAACATCTTGGTCGCCGTCAGCGTCCAATCCACCCCGTTGCTCTTTTCGAGCCCGACCGCTCTGAACGCCCCACCCAGACGCCTGTTGATCGTCTGGATCGAATCGTTGTACTTGAAGTGCACACCTGCGACGACGGCCGGGAGGGGAAGACCGAAGCTGTTCTCCTCTATCAGCAGCCCGCGAAGGTTGAAGTGGTGGAGGTAGATATCCTTGCGGTTGAGGTCGATTCCCAGGCGCTTGTCAATGTCGTTGTCGAGCGAGCCTATCCCCAGGCGATTCATCGCGTAGCTCAGTTCGAACCTGCGGAAGAACGTCTGCGAGATAGCTACGACCTCCAAATCCTTGTCGTTGAGCTTGATGAAGCTGACCGAGACGGTGGGTAGACCGATAGTGGTTCCTTCGGGCCCGGGGTTGATCAGGTATGCCATGGGTGTGATGATCCCGCCGCCGTAACCTTCAATAGTGTGGATCGGTATCGGAGCAGGCTTGGTCGTGGCCGGAGCGGTTGCCTCCACCGCCGATTCACCGGTATCCGCCGCCACAACAGTTCCAAGATCGACCCATTTGTCGAATGTCGAGCCGGCGCTACCACCGCCCAGGGTCACTCCTGCTGTGAACAGCAAAACAAGTGCAACCGTCAGCGTCCGTTCATTGCCCATTTGCGAATCCTTTCTTCCTGCAAAACCTAATCGAATGGAATTAGAAGAGCTTGGGAACAGCGTATATAGATAATGCGCAGTCGAAGCAAGGATTAAATTGAGAAAAATTTCACAACACCTTTCAGGCCGGGTAGCGAGGTTTTTGGGGGCAACGGAGAGAATGAATCATCGCGCGGGGTTCACACTTCGCTGCCAAACCAGCCGGAACAGCAGGGTTATCGTTCGCTCGCGGGGGGATGCTACGGGGCGATTAGTGCGAGGGCGGCCTCGAGCACTTGCTCTACGGGTGGTGCGGCGTTGACACGGTGCAGGACGCCTTTCGAGTCGTAATACTGCACCATCGCGTCGATCTCGCGATGGTAGGCATCGAGGCGGCGCTTGATGGCGGCGACGTCTTTATCGTCGGTCCGCTCCTTCAGAGGTTCTCCGCACTCGTCGCAGCGGTGGGGTGTCTTGGGGGGTCGGTTCGCACCATAGAGGATTCCGCACGTGGTGCATTCGCTTCGCCCGCCGAGGCGATGGATGGCGGTCTCGTCGTCGAGCTCCAGCAGGATCGCGCGGTCGATTGGGGTCATCTGCTCCAGGGCAGATAACTGCGCGGGGCTGCGGGGAAAACCGTCCAGGAGGAAGCCCGTTTTCGCGTCGTCCTGGGCGAGGCGATCGCGGACCATCTCGATTACGATCTCGTCGGGGACCAACTCGCCGCTGTCTGTGTACTGTTGAGCCCTCCTCCCAAGCTCCGTACCCTGCGAGATGTTCGCGCGGAACAGATCGCCGGTCGAGATGTGCGGAATCCCTAACCGCTCGGAAAGCAGCTTGGCCTGCGTTCCCTTCCCGGACCCCTGGACGCCCATGATCACAATCTTCATCGTCTGGTGTACTCCTGTTCGCCGCTTGGCTCTGTGACGATCTCGCAAGACAACGTGCGCACCGAAACGAGTAGGGGACACTAGCTCCGCCCGCGTGAGAAGTCAATCGCAAACACAACGGGCGGGCGTACGGGGCGAAGGGTTCAGGTGAGTGTCCCCAGTTCCTCGTACATGGCTGCGACGTTTTCGGGGGCCACGTCTGGCTGGATGTTGTGGACCTGCGTGAAGACGAACCCTCCACCGGGCGCCAGATCGTCGACGCGGCGGCGTACCTCATCGCGGACCTGTTGCGGTGTCCCGCGAGGCAGGACGCTCTGCGTATCGCAGCCCCCGCCCCAGAACGTCAGGTCCTTTCCGAATTCCCGCTTGAGCTTGGCGGTGTCCATATCGCGGGCGGAGACCTGGATTGGGTTTAGTGCGTCCACCCCCATCTCGATCAGGTCGGGAATGAGGTCGTAAACCGACCCGCACGAGTGCAGCAGGATCGGTTTGCCCGACTTTTCCTTGATGTGTCCCCAGAGCCTTTGGTGATACGGTTTGATCATCTCGCGGTAGAGCTCGAGTGAGAGCATCGGTCCGTTCTGCGTCCCGAGATCGTCGTTGACCTGGATGACGTCGAGGTACTCACCGACGGCGTCGAGGTAGCGGTCCACGCGGGTAAGATACGCCTCGACCTGGCGCTCGAGCAGGGCGTGTGCGAGCGGTTTGTTAATGACCAAGTCCATCATGAAGTTCTCGAATCCGCGAAGTATCTGACCTGACGCGAACACGTGCACCCACAAGTTCCCTACGATTGCGTATGGAGTTTCCTCGCGCAGTTTCCGGGCCTTTTCGCGCAGATCGTCGTAGGTCTCATCCGCGTAGGAAGGCCAATCGAACGATTCAAATAACGTTCGCGCACCGGGGGCGTCGAGGTCGTCGGGTGATTCGGCGCCTTCGAGGGGATGCGAGACCGTATCGAGATAAACTCCTCCCGGCGGGCAACGCGCGATTACTTTTCCCTCGTCGGACAGCTGGACTATCTCGCCGCTGTCGAGTTTTTCGAGCGTCAGCTTCTCCGGGATCTCCGCGGGCGAACCATCCTGGAGCGTCCAGGGTTTCCATCGCCTGGGCTCGATGAGCAGAGGGATCGCGTCAGCGCCTACTTTTTCGACTACGCCCAGCTCCACCTTCGAGATCATCTGCGAGATGTCGTATATTTGGGTTCGCCCGTCGATTTCGAGGTGGTTCCTGAAGCGATTGTACGCGATCGCGGTCAGCCCTGTAGATTCCGTAGCCCCCAGGTCTACCGGGACGCGGTCCGGTTCCGTGTGGTTCAAGGCGGCGATGATCCGCTCTCTCGGTGTCATATCCGTTTTTCCCGCCCAGTAAAGCCCCTGCGTCCGGAGTTGGGGCAGGGGATAAGGCTAGGTCCGCACCGCGATACCCTTGGACGCGCGGTGCTCCTTCATCTGGGCGATGGTGAACTTTCCGAAGTGCGCTATCGAGGCGACGAGGACGGCATCGGCGTGGGCTTCGAGGATGGCGGCGCTGAGGTGCTCCAGCTCGCCCGCCCCGCCCGATGCGATGACCGGGAGCGATACCGCATCGGCGATCGCGCGGGTCATCGGGATGTCGTAGCCTTCCTGCGTCCCGTCGGCGTCCATACTGGTGGGCAGGATCGCACCGGCCCCGAGTGATTCGACCTTTTTGGCCCACTCGACGGCGTCGATCCCGGCGCCTTCTCGCCCTCCGCAGATCATCACCTCGAACCCGGAGGGTAGCGTATCGGACTTTCGCGTGTCGATGGCGACGGTGATGCGATCTGCCCCGAACTTCTCGGTCGCACTGCGCACCAGCTCGGGCTCGCGGACGGCGGCGGTGTTGATGGAGGCCTTGCTCACACCGATGTCGAAGAGGCGCTGAATATCGTCTCTCGAGGCGATCCCACCACCGACTGTCAGCGGGACGCTGATCCGGTCTACGGTCCGCTTGAC
>SDBT01004423.1_pt1 | contig 23860 bp, 24 predicted proteins | sample 2277101 | NCBI WGS metagenome assembly SDBT01 (sample SAMN10404973, study PRJNA504765) | marine sediment metagenome | isolation source: marine sediment core GS10_PC15, 103 cmbsf | place: Arctic Ocean: Southern Knipovich Ridge | collected 2010 | reverse complement strand
ATCTTCTTCTTCACTTTCTTTTTCACTTTCTTCTTCATCTATTTCTCTTTCTAACATATCATCATCATCATCTACAGAAATATTTTCATCAATATCACTAACATTTTCTTCTTCTTCTTCAGCAATATCACTAGATTGACTTTCAGTATCAATATTTTCTAATTCACCTTCAATAATATTTTCATTTAAATGGGGTTCAAATATATCAGTTAATTCTTTTTCTTTATTTATTATTTTCTTTATTTTAATAGATTTATTAACATTTTTATCTGTTGTTAATTTACCCACTATTTCAATAATTTTATCATTTAATAAATATCTTTTTCCAATTACCAACACTTCTATCTTTTGTCCTATTTTTAGATTTTTAAAAATATCTTTATTAATATGATATTGTTTTGCCACTATAATTGATAATGGTGGATTATCAGCTTGTATTCCAAGTTTATTAATACGAGTAATTTGACATTCAATTACATTACCTCTGACTGGATTACATATATCAGCTGAATAAATAATATCAATCGCTAAATCTCCAGAAAAATTACTAGATATAATTTTAGCAGTACTTCTTTTAATAATATTAATAGAATCTTCTTTAATATATCCTTCTTTAATACATTTATTTCCAACATCATCTTTTAATACATTTTCAATATTTTTATTATAATTTTTATTAATATATTCTGGTTTTAACATAACTCTTTTTTTAAGAAGAGTATTTATATATATATTATTTTCCATTGATATATTTTATTATAATATTTTTATATACTTTTATTTCATTTTTTTTATCATTTTTTTCAATTTTTATTTGATTTTTTAATACTGATTATATCACTTAACATTATTATATAACCATTTTCTATTGGAATCAATATTATTTTTATATCTTATATAAAACTCTATATCTAAACATAAAATTAACTTCTTGTCAATCTTCTTTACTGAACTTTTCATCTTTAAATCTTCCTGTATTTTTTTTAAATTATCTAAACTATATGTATCACACACTCTACCTGTTATTGCAGACCTTTTTTATTTTTTAGATTTTAATGTTATTGCATCTATATATTTCCTCTGATCCACTATTTGAAATACTACATCCTTACGTTTATTATATGTTATTAAACCCATTAATGATCCATCTTTCTTATCCTTTTTAATAATTACCTTATCTAAAATTTCTACCCTTTTTCTAATATCATTACTACATATACTCCATACATTATTCTTTAAACAATAATATTTATTATGATATCTAAAACCTAAAATTTCACTCGTAAGTTTTTTCTTCTTATCAATAATCATACTATCCAAAAATAAATTATTTACATAATATTCTATTATCTTCTTTTCTATCTTCATATCTAATTTATCTCTGTTATGTCTGATTATTAATGTCTTTAATATATTTATTATATCTTTCTCTGGTATTCTATCTAATACCATTCCTAATATTACCATAAAACTATCATCTATACTAATATTATTCATTTTTATTGTTGTTTCTAATCTCTTTCCATAATCTTTAATATTATTTTCAATATTTTCAATCATATCAGTATCATTATTTTCTTTATTTATATCTAAATCTAATGTAAAATTTAATAATTGTAAATTTTTAGATTTTCTACTAATTGGAATTCCTCGATAATATAGAGGTATAGATTCATATGTTAATTCACGTGGTTGAAAAATATAATATTTACCACGATATATTAAATAACCTTCTCTATTAAATTTATCATAAACTGTTTCATCTTTACTTTTTATAATATCATCTAATGCTTTATAAATATATTTATCTTCTATACCAGGAATTTTACTTTTAACATATTTTAATATTAAATCTAAATCATAAATAATATTCTTTTTATACATTGTCTTAATATATCTCTTTGCTAAATCTATATCAGTCTTTGCAAATATTAAATTATATGTATCTTCATTTATTTTAACCTCTTTTGATGGTTCCCAATTACATTTATAATTACATTCTTTTTTGTAATCACATGCACGACTATAAGATTTATCTCCTAACTTATATTTTATTTTATTTCCACTAGATGTTTCTATCATTATTTCTTTATCTTCAAAGAAAATATTCGCATTCTTATTTAATAAACAATCTGTCGCACTCTCTTTGAGAATACGTTCTACTTTCTTTATCTTTAGATCTTTCATCTCTGATAATCTATAATTATATTCATCTATCGTTTCCGTCTTTTTCTCTTTTAATGAAGCATTTTTAGATGCAACTGAGGCATACATAAATATTTCAACATTCCTTTCCTTTTCTGGTAATGTTTTATGTGAACAATTTCTAATAGCTCTTCCAATAATTTGTTCTAATGATGATATATTATACCATGGTTCTAATATGTGTACTTGACGAATTCTATGAAAATCTATACCTTCACTAACTGCCTCATTTCCTAAAATTATTTTAACCTGTTGACCATACTCATTATCCTTATTATTTACTATTTCCATTGCTTTGGTTATATCTACTTTAGTTAAACTTTTATCTCCTGTTAATAATATATATTTAGCTGCATACCATTTATGATATTTCGGATTTATCGGCTTATGATTTGGATCTGATGCAAATTTTCCACATAAATAACAAATTGGATTAGTTTTACCACCACCACCTTTATTATTAGTTTTATAATCTAATAATTGTCTATCACCATCAACTTCATATCTTTGTATACCATTTTGTTCAAATGTTAATGCAAGTGGTATAACACCAGCAGGTAAATATCTAGTATAAATAAAAACTATACCTTTAGCTTCTATAGTATTATTTAAAGTTTTATAAAATTTATCTGAATATTTATTTAAATATTGTTTGGCTAAAAATGGTTCTTCTTCTTTCGTACCCTTATCAAATATTACATGACTCTGATATCTATATGTTATTCGTTTTCTTTTTGTCGTACCAACAATTTGCAAAATTTTATAAAAAGCACCATTACCATTATCAGAAGAACTAAAACCATATTTTGCATAAACTGCCTTTCCATATTTAGTTGGATAAACTATATTAGATGCATAAATTAAATTTTTAAGAGACACATCTTTTTTATTATCATTATTTTCATTATTTTCATTATTTTCATTATTTTCATTATTTTCATTATTGAGTTCTAATTCTTCAAAATTTTGTGTACCATATAATAAATTTTTATACCATTTATATTGATATTGACTCATATTACATAATATTAATCTTAAATATTTTATCTTACAATCTTCTTTTAAAATATTACCTCTAATATCATATTTTATCTTAGGTATTACCGAATTTGGTGCATATAATCTTATTGGAAATGTTATTGGATTTTCACCTCTTAAATACGATATATATCCTTTGCTAATTTCTCTTAATTTCTTCTCTCCATTGACTTTAATTATTCCATTCGTATCAAATATATCTGTGATCTTTATCGGATCTCTCCTGTCATTTAATAATAATAAATTTAATAAATAAATTATTTCTTCTGGTTTATCATACATAGGAGTCGCACTCATTAAAACTAAACGGACATTTTTAGAATATTTAACAATAGTTTCTAAAATTGGTGGTACTTTTTTAATATTTACGTCAGATATTTTCTTAACATTAATATGATGTACTTCATCTATTATCATAACTCTATTTGAATATTCTTTAATTATTTTTTTAATTATATCAGAATTTAATTCTTTAATTTCTCCATTCCAATTAGTTTTTCTTAATACTTCATTCGCAAATTGTTCATAGCCTACAAATTGATAATTCTGTTTAATTTGGACTTTTATTTTTCTCTTTTTTTGATCAAGTGTTAAATATTTATCTTCTTCTGATAATGCATAAGTATTACCTGTACATTGTACTACATCATCTTTCCTAATTTTTTCACTTTCTTTATTTAAATCATATATTTGTTTCATAAAACTTTTTTGTATACTTTTCTTTAATATAACTAAAATCTTCTTATTATATTTTTTCATATATTCTTTATATTGTTCCGCAAGAGATATTGCAGCACAACTATTATGTGTAACTGTAAAATCACCCATTATATAACGACAATTTTTATCAACCATTAAACCATAATATTTACCAACTCCTATATTTATCACTTTAAAATATGAACACAATATATCTTTATCATCTGTTGATACAATATTCTTAAATTCTTTAACAGGTATTATATCTAATTTACCCGCAATTTTAATATAATTATCTTCTTTCTCTACATAAAATCCTAATGATCTACTTAAAAAAATTATATCAGATTCCAATTTATAATTATTTACAATAATTTTATATACATTATCTTCATATTTCCCACATTTATCAAGAATTCCCGCTAATAAATTTAATCTATTTAATTTATTATTACATTTATATATATAAGGAATGTAATCAATTTCGATTAAATTCTCTATTTTATAAATTTTATCAATTGATGTAATATTATAATTTATTAATGCATTCCATAATAAATTATTATCATTTTTTATAACTTTTTTTATATCTTCTAAAGATTTATTAAATATTCTATGACCCAAATAATAACCTACCATATATGGATCCAATACAGTTATTTCTTCAAAATTAATTATTACTCGATATATTTTCAATCTTCTTTTTATATGATTAGCCAATTTTAAATAATTTTTTACACTTATTTCTATCACATCTTCTTCCTGATTTTCTATCTCATATTTTAAACATAATATATGTTCCGAATTAACAACAAATTTATCACCCTTTATTGGAATTATTTCATACATTTCATCTTGTCCTTGTGATAAAGATAAAACTAATCTTGGTGTTGAATCATCACCCATGATTTCATCACCTATCTCTATATCTTGAACCATCTTAATATTACCATTAACCATAATTATAGGTGTATTTAAAGCATGACATTTACCTGATCCTGTTCCCCATAAAACCAAAATACCATTATAAGGTGTCTCAACAGAAATATAATTTTTTAAAAAATTTTGTTGCGGTGCTAAAGTAAATTCAGTCGGATTACACAATTCTTCTATAGGTTTTATTTGTTTTGGAACTTTATTCTTATGAAATTCTTTCTTGACATATATGTTTTTATAAAAATTTTCATCATCTAATGTAGGATAATACATAAATTCTCCATCCTTTTTAATTTTAATCTTCTTCATCAATATATATTTATAATGATATTTTATTTATTATAAATATATATCTTTATTAAAGCTCTATCATACTCAAATAGGTACCACATAGATTATGTGGCTCTTCTCTATTATATAGATAACATTTTGTTTGATATTTATTATTTTCCGTATATAATTTTATACCTCTATATGTATAGTGCCCTTTCACTTTATATCCATAGTGCTCTTCCAATTTATGATCCGGAAATATGATAGTTTCATTTTTTGTTGGATTATCAGATAAATAAATTGTAAATATATCATCAAATTTAGTAATTATTTTTTGTCCATTTGGTAAAGTAATTTCATTATTATTTCTAAAATATTCAACCGTACAATCAGTTTCTGATTCTAAACATTTTTGATAATTTTTACTTTCTTCAATATAAAACCATCCCATGCATAGACAGACAATCGTTATTATGATGGGTACAAAACATGTTTCATTTAATATTTTCATTTTTGTCTAAATATAATAATATTTATCTACTATTTAGCTGTCATTTTTTTTTTATAAATTTATGATCTTATAGATACAAAGTCATAATATTTGAAATAAATTATATGACTTCTCTATATATGGCCTGATGAGTTGTATAATATCTATTCCATGGATATTCATTCTTATCATTTAGAGTTAATAAACTATATAAAACTAATTCATGACCAAATGGTCTTGTATCATCTAAATAATATTCCATTAAATCTTTAGTTGTATCTATTTCAAAGCCATCATATCCAATAATTTGTAAATTATATCCATTATTTAATAAATCTTTTAATTTTTTGTAACTCTCTGTTTGTGGTGTCAATATCTCATAATAATGACAATAAAAATATCGACATTCTATATAATTATATCTATATTCTTTACCATGTTTATCATAATATACAGAAAATAAAGGTATATTTTTATTTTCACCAATATTTGTTATTATTCTTTTTGCATCAGGATGTTCAAATTTATGTCTATATGGAATGGCACACTCATATATTTTCTTTCTAATATTGATTGATTCTTTTTTAATTTGGTTATTATCATCTACTTCTCCAAAAAATATTTTAGAACCTTGATGATAATTTTCTAAATTTTTAGCAATAGGAAGATTAGACATTGTATGAATAATTGGTCCTAATGATTTTGGTGATAATTCAGAACATCCATAACCATCTTGACGATTATCATGTTTGAAATTTGGAAATATTTTGAAATAACCATCAAAATGATCTGGTTGTTTCATCATTTTAAATTTAGAACAGATTACATTACCTTTTTTATTCAATTGTTGATTTTGCAATGCCATAGAATCTATAAGTTTTTGTCTTTCATTATATAAATTTATTTTATTAATGAGGACATTCTTATTTTTTGGAAAATTACTTCTTGATACTTTATGGCTGTGAGTACCACATAATAATTTATTGTTGTCAAGATAATATGCATTATTTTGGCAATTGGTGTTTTTTTTTTTGCCACTCAAATAAATAGCCTGACAAGGGTTTTCTCCATAATAATTTGACATTGTATGATGTATAATATAATATGTATTATTTTTAAATCAGTTTTTTTTGAATCTGATGGCGGAAAAATACTTAAAATATAATAGTCTATAAATATAGATAATGAACCAGAAAATTATATATTGTGGGAATTGTGGTAAAAAAGGTCACGTTTATAAAAATTGTTATAAGCCTATTATAAGTTTAGGTATAATGTGTATAAAATATGATAATATTGATATTACTAGTATTATGAAATACAATAAAGAACATAATATAATTTTTAATAGATATAGCACAATGTCTCTATTAAATAATCAGAAAATAAAAAGTATTATAGATAAAAATCTTAAATTCTTGATGGTTTGTCGGAAACACAGTTTAGGTTATATAGAGTTTATTCGTGGAAATTATCATATTGATAATTATAAAGATATAATTTATATAAAAAATATATTCAAGATGATGACACAGAAAGAGATAAATTATATAAAAACTAAAGATTTTGATTATTTGTGGAATGATCTATGGATATTAAAAGAATCAAATACAAATCATAAAAAAGAATATGAACAATCTAAATTAAAATTTAATAGATTATCTCAAGATGTAGTTATAAAAAATAATAATATAGATCAAATAATAAATATTAATTATTTTATTAATTTTTCAAATAATATTTTAAAAAAATATTTACAACCTGAATGGGAATTTCCTAAAGGAAGAGGAAATATTAAAGAAGAAGATCTAGCATGTGCCATTAGAGAATTTGAAGAGGAATCAAATTTTAAATTTAATGAATATAAATTATTAGATGTCAAACCAATAAGCGAAATATTTATGGGGAATAATGGTATAAATTATAAATATACATATTATTTGGCACAATCTCTAAATAATGATGAAATTGAAATTAATGAAAATAATATATATCAAAAAATTGAAATTAGTGATATCAAATGGTTATCCTTTTCTGAAGCTATATATAAAATTCGTGATTATAGTATTGAAAGAAAAGATGTTCTGAAAAAAGTTTACAATATGTTATATTTCAATATTTATCACTATCTTCTCAAATAATTTTCCTTATATATTTTGTCTGTTTTATATATATTTTATTCAAATATTTTCTACCTAAATATAATAATAATAATATTATAAATATAAATATTACTATATTTATCGATTTCCAACAATGTGTATCACACGTTAAATCTAATTTATTATTATCATTTATTAACGATATCTTTTTATTATATTTGTTTTCACATGTCTTCAGAACTTCCTCATATGTATAATGTCTTTTACCACATCTTGTATTAACTTCATTATGTATATCTATCATCCAACATACTAATTCTTTTCTATTATCTAATCTAATTGGAAATTCTTTCAAATTTTTATCATAATTATCTCGACAATATCTGCATGGTAATATCGGTTTTAAACTCATCAAAAAATTATACATATTTTTCTTATCTTTAATTGTTGGATAAATTGGATAATTCATACTGGTACAATGAAGAAATTCCCATAATTTAGGACCCCAAATATTTTGATTCATTCTATATCATATATATAACAAAATTTTACATAATATTCTTAATATTTATATCATTTATTATTGAATATTCATAAATTCTTTTAATTAATTCCTTTTTACTTATAAATATCATCATAAATATCTTATTATATTGTCTCATACTCATTAATTCATACAAATTATGTAATTCTTCCTTTGTTTTACTATTTAATCTATTTAAGAAATCTAATTTAAATATAAATTTCATATCATCTAATTTAATTCCTATGTTACCACTAAGTGATATATAATATATATTATTTTCATGACTTATCCATGATGTTGTATTTTTTAATAATTTAGAAATATCAATCATATTATCTTCTTCAATTTGAGACATAAAATATCCACCCAATTCAGTTGTTACTTTATTCTCAATAACAACTTTATCTAACATGAAACATAATGCTTCATCTAATTTTTTATATATTCTAATTACTCTATAACAACCAGTAAATAAAGGTTCGAAACAAACGAGATATAACATTTTTTATATATAATTTATATATAGTTCTTTATATAATTTATTATTGTAATAATAATTCAATTTCATTATTTATAGAATAATTATACAATTTTAATATTAACCATTTTTTACCAATTAGAAATTTATTATGATCTTTCATAAATGTTTGTTTATATAATTTATATAATTTATCTTTTGTCATACCATTTAATCTATTTAATAATTGCAATTTATTAAAAAAAGTTTCACAAACCGCTTCGACATCATATGGATTACCATGTCTAGATAAATAATGTTTGTTACTCTTACATTTTAATTGGTAAAATGTATTATCTCTATTAAGTAAATTTTCTAAATTATGTTTATCCTCTTTAACTTCAACAACATAATATTGTGAATTATTTAATTTATTAGAAATATAATCTTTCAAAATATACATAAGTGCATCCTCTTTATTTTGATACATTCTAATTATTTGTAGTAAATGATTATTATTTATATATAGTACAAAATATATCATATTATATATTTTATAATAGATTTCTTTATATTATTTTTTTTGATATTTTTTTAGATATTTTTCATAATATTTTTATTATTATATAGATCATTGCATAGATGTAGGATAATTAACTGCATCAGGAAATCCAGTTCCAAACCAATAATCTTTAGCTAGATATGGAGGAACAGCTTGACCAGTTTCAATGCATGGCATCTGTGATGGACCAGCAGATATCATATTTTCAATCATATAATAAGGAACTGCATAATTAAAATATCTAAATTTTGATAAAAATCCATCAAATCCGTTCCATTCAGTGATGTAAAGATCACCGAAATTTATTTTAGGAACGCCAATAAGTTTACATCTTTTCTTTAAACGACCATTAAGATAAACATCCATATTTTTACCAATAACTGAAATAGTTACATGGAACCATTTACCTATAGGGATATTACCAATATCACATGATTCTTTAACAGAATGAAAAGTATTCATATTAATTGCCATTTTATTTTCGCGAGGATAGAGCCAAACACCTGGAGCTTGTAATGGCATGGCACTACTATTACCTTTATGAAATACATGTTTATATTCTCCACTTTTATAAACCCAATCAGTTACATATATCCAAAAAGCATAAGTAAATTCAATTCCATATTGACTATCATTAGATGGTTTAATAATATATCCTGGAATTCTTTTACCTGTACGAGCAATTCTAGTACCAGATATTAACCATGGTGTATCACTTTGTGTAGATCTAAAATCGTAAGTAATATACCAAATGACATAAATTATGATAGTTAATAAAATAAGAAATGTGACAACTCCTAAAATTTTACTACTAGTTGGTGCTTGACGTATTTTAGTAACGGTAGTATTAAATGTTTTGGTATAATTTTTATTTCCTATGTTATTATTCATTATATATTATATTATAATATTTTTATTATATTTTTTTTATTGAAAATATTATATTACTTTTTAATTAATAATCTTCTTCTTCTTCTTTATGATAATCATTTTCTATTTGTTGATTTTTACTAAATAGATCAAATCTATATCGTGTAGAAATATATGGACCTTCTGAATATATTTCTGTCACTTCATTTGGATTTATTGGTCTAGTAAAATATTGCATCTTTGCTATTTGTCCATAGAAACCACCTCCATATGCAACTTGAACTGGTAAATTATTTAAAACAGGTACACCCCTCAAGACACAACTTCTTTCTAATTTACCATCGATATAGAGATCAACTGTGCGATTATTTAAGACGTAAACTATGTGAACCCATTTTTGTAAAGGTATATTTCTAACATCACAACCTTCATTTACATCAGCATGAGTATTAATTCTAGCATGTAATGAATTGGTCTTAGGATATAACCATAATCCAGGTGCACGCATATTATCATCACCTTTGACAAATATATTCTTCCAATCTCCAAAATTATAATTCCAATCTGCTATATATATCCATAAACTATATGTGAAGGCTAAACCATCAGTAGGATATGGTACTCTTTTTCTAATAACAGATTGTCCATTCTTTTTAAACGCATTTATAGGATTAGTTATAATAAAAGGTGATTGTTTAGATTTATATTGAGCCCTATCATATAAATGTTTTATCCACATGATTAAAATAATTAAAATAATAATTATAATTACAACAGTAAAAATTTGAACTAAAGTACTTGTTCCTCTAAATTTTGAATAAGTATCAATGGCAGTATTTTTAGTAGTTCTATATCCTGAAGTAATAGTATTTCCTGCACGATTGGCATATGTTTTACCAATAGATTTATTTGCATTCATTAATATATTATATATAGATTTTTTATTTAATATATAATTTATTTTTAATAGTTTATTTTTAACAATTGTCTTAACTTATCTATCTCTATTTTATTTAAGACTGCTATACGTTTTTTATTATCTATTGACTCATATTGATATCCTTGTCCTATATCTTTGATATTTTTTATTAATTTTTTCTTGACTCCCATTAACATATCTGATGTTATATCTTTCAAATATTTATTAAGTTTTATTTGTTCTATTTGACATTCTTTTTGACTCATATTAGATGTATTATCACATAATATTTTATATGATTCTTCTATTTGATTAACATAGTTTTTTTTCTGTCTTATTTTCTTTTCCCATTCTAAATAATTACATTGATTTTTTGTATCAGATGGTCTACACATTTTTATTCTATCTATTTCTTTATGAAACATATGATTGATATATTTATCAATGTTTTCTCTGAAACCTTCATATAATTTTTTAACTTCTTCTGGAGTCAATGCTCTATTAAAATATTGTAAATATGCCATATTACCTGCAAATCCACCAAAATAATTAACATAAACTGCATCTTTTGTATTCCCAATCTTCTCAAATAAATTTATAGATTTTTCCAATAATCCATTTCTATATAATGCTACATTATTACGATTCAAGACCATTGTGATATTTATCCACTTATTTATCTCAATATCATCTATTGTTATTCTTTCCTCGCCATTCTTTCCTGTTGTTAATACACAATTTAATCTATTTTCCTTTGGAGATAACCAAAATCCTGGCAATTGTGTATTTAGACTTACTATCTTATCATTAGTTGAATGTTCATCATCAATTGGCATTGATGGTGTACTACCACGATGAAATATATGTTTCCATTCACCAAATCGATAATTCCATCCTCTTCCATTAATAAACATCCAGAAATTGAAAGTGTATTGATTACCATTTTTTTCATCAAATAAATATCCAGGAATATATGAAGTAACTTTTCCATTTGTTTGGTCAATATATCTATAAATTTTTTTACAATTATGTGGTTTATTTTCTTCAATACCTGTCATAAATAATGGTTCATTATTAAAACGATAAATTTTTTGTTGTTCTTTATAATATCTATAATATAAATATATCATTATTAATAACATCACAAATATAACTAATAATATAATTATTTGCATATTAGTTAATTGTGAAACTGTTTCTCGAAAATCATCATATTTATTTTTACTATAATTAGTCATTTCTTGTATCACATTTGATTGTTTATTATTTATTTTAATATTTTTTTTTGTAGTATTATCTAAGATATTAGATAGATCATCACTCATTATATAATATAATAATACAAAATTATTTTTTTATAATAACTATCAATACATTAGTAATTTATTTGATAACATATATTACATATGTAAAGCCATTGAATAAATTAATAAAAAAACTGACAACTATTTTTCATAGATAAATTATAAGTAATATTCAAAATGCTCAACGGAAAAACATTGATTTTATTTACGTTACTTAATCTAGTCTTATCTCAACAAACATTTTATCCCGTAAAAGGGAATTTTCTTCTAGGAACTGGATTTGAACCCCTAACTTTTGAACCACTACTCGCTGTTTTCGATTTAAAATTTAATGATCAAAAAATGGATTTGAATCATGAAGGATACATACCAGATGATGTAATTCAATATAATAATCCAAATTTAAGAGAAGAATTTTATGCTAAGATAGTATCTTGGCATGCTAATTCAACTGAAAATACAAATATCCATATTAATACAAATTTCGGGTATATGGGTATAACTGGTAAATTTTCTTATGATAATACATGGTCTCATAGACATTTATCAAATAAATTTAATAGAATGGCAACAATTAATGCACATATTATTGTGAATACAGTGGCATTACAAATTGATAATATTAATTTTTCAAAAGGATTTATTAATCATATTGATCGAATTGCTCATAGTTTAAGTCATAATACTAATGCGTCTTTAACAAGAGCTATTTGGGAAGGTAACCAATTACTCAAAAAATATGGATCAACAGTTATTTACAAACTTGATCAAGGTGGAGAATTAGAATTGAATACAGTTGTTGATATTAACAATTGGGTTGATTGGAATGAACATGAAATGAAAGCCAGTACTTCCATTAATTTCAATTATATTTTTAAAGTGGATTCATCATTTTCAGTCGGAAAAGATCAAAATTCATATCAAAAATATAATCAATCCATAGTAGATACTATGATTAAAATGAAAGGTGGAGAAGTATGGAAAGAAGGTCAAAGTTTTAATGATTGGCTTCCAACAATTAAAACTAATCCAGCTTCTTTGAACATTTACACCTATGATATCTTAGATTTGATAACACCATGGAATTTCCCTCATCTTAGTCCCTATCAAGTAGAATGGACAAGGGATATCATTCATCGTTGTTTAGTGAAACATTTAGAAAATAATAGACACATTGGTTGTATGGATCCATATGCATCTAATTTCAATCCTCGTGCTAATATTCATTCAGAAGATGCTTGTCGATTTAATCGAAAATATGCCTTTGGAGGTGTATATCAAACTTCAACTTGCAATTCTTATGCAAAAGTTAATGTCTTGACTCAAGATTTTAATTGTCCTACTAATTTTACTGCATATCCCATCTTAGAGGATTATACTTTAACACATGATTGGACTACATCACGCAATGTTCACACATGTCATCGTTGTTGGTTAGTAGCACATTGTTGTCATAATAGACAACAATCTGAATACCATTCTGAACAATGTACTGTAACACCACATATGTGTTTAGCTCCTTTAGATAGTGAAGTATCACATGGTTCTGCTTTTGGAGGAATTTATACAAATGGTCACATTAACGATGTGATTGGATTTCAAGGATGTCCAAAAGGATTTAATAGTATGATTTTTCCTCTATCTTGGGATGGAAGTTCACATTTTACTGTATGTTATGCACTATTTGATACAATTGCATCTGATGCAGGAGTAAATTTTGGTGGAATTTTTAGTTCTGATATTAAAAATCCAGAAAGTGGACATTATTATTGTCCATTAGGTTTCGAAAGACATTCTCTTGTAATTGGTAATGGTAAAAGTATTTATTACTGTATTGGTATGAATGATATATCTAATTGGCAACAATATTTACCACCAGGATGGGGAGGATCTGAACCAGAATTTGTAGATGGATATAATGTGAGTCATATTATAGGTAATTCAACTTATTTAATGACAAATATTACTTCAAATTTGAGTTATGAAGAACAATTATTAGAAGTATTGAAAAAATCTAATTCTACATTGATTTCAATTTCAAATGATAATAATATTACACTCATTAATGAGAGTAATCAAAAATCAAATAAATTATCAACAGGCGGAATTATTGGCATCATTATTGGAGTTATGTGTTTTATTTTAAGTATTATAGCTTTCGTTATCTACAAAAAAATGTATAACAACCATAGATCTAATGATTTTCCTTTAATAAATCAAACACCTTATGGAACTTGATCTTTATAGATCAATTATAAATTATTCAATGTATTATCAATCATTGTTTTTCTTCCATGACAATTACGACATAATGCTTGTAAATTTTGTATATCATTTGTTCCACCTTTATATAATGGTATTTTATGATCTACTTCATAACAATGATCTAATAATTGAGTACAGTCATTACAATTCCATTTTTGAGAAGCGGCTATATATTTTTTTGTAGTATTGCTCACATTTCTTTTATATTTTGCACTATTTAGATTTATTTTTGATTTTTTTATATTAGTTTTATTATAATTATTATAAGTTTTTTGAAGAATTTCTGGAAATTTATCATAATCACGTGGAAAAATTAATGCTATTATTGCTATTGTTAATGCTATTAATTTAGGCATTGATGTAAATATATTTATTAACCATCCATTCATGTAATTATTAATATAATATATAATAAATATTATCACAATAAATATTAATATTTTCTTCATATCTTATTATATATCTATATTTTTTTCTTTTATATATTTTTAACAACTAAATATTCGCATTCCTTAAAATTAAATATGGATCACGATATCCTGGTATCCACGAATTTCGATTTGTTATCTGATTTGGAAAACATGTATCATATCTAATCGTATCTAATGGTCCTACTGGAGTTCCTGTTACACAAATTCCTTCTCCTAGATAATCTGTACACCATCCTGCACCATTAGTATTTAAACATTGTTCTTTATTTAGATTACTAAATTTAAAAACATCATTTCTACATTGATCAAGTGTATCATAAATTTTAGCAGCAGTATTATATAATGTATAATATCCACAAAATCTATCATTTAGAGATTTAGTATATTTTTTAATACAAACTTGATGTTGTTTACAATAATATGGTATTCCTGTAGGTTTAATATTAATTTTATTACATTTATTTCTACAACATTCTGGATCTATTTTAAGATTAAGTCCTGGACGTTTCCAATGACATTTACAACATTTTATTCCTGCATTAAGTGTTCCTTCAGGACATATTGACCATTTAGCTTTAAATGGGAAACAATTATCAGTCTTTTTTTTGGGTTCAGAACATTTATTTCTATTAGATACAAAATTTTCTTGAATATAATTTATTAATATATAAATGATGATAAGGAATAATATTATATACCACATATATAATATTATTATATATAGTATTATTATATAAAAATTAAGTGTTTGCTTTCTAACTAGATTTATTTAATATTTTTTTAATAATATTCATTACATTAACAGGATAAATACATCCTAATAAAATAGAATTAACCCAAATATTTGATAATTTTATAGATTCATCTTTTTCTTTTTGTGTTTTAGGTTTAATTTCGTTAATAAACCAAACTCTTCTATTAAAACTTTCATTAGTTTCATCTAAATTTATTTTAATATCCATAATATAATACTATAAATATTTTTTTATATAAATTCTATAACTTCTTTAATAACTAAATAATATGCCATGATAGATATTGCAAATATTAATAGAAATGATATAAAATTTTCATTTAATATTTTATTTCCACCATAACCTAGATTTTTAAGATTAGATAAATTCATTAGTGAATAAGATATAATCAATAATGAAAGATATTTAAACATATCATGAATCATATGAGTTTGATTATAATCTAAACCTAATTCAATAGTAAATAGAGCCATAATATATAATAATACTATATATTATTTTTTATACGTTATGAATTAGTGAATTTTTTATATATAATATATAAAAATGTTATTGGATAATTTTTTATCAAATAAAGATATTAATATAAGTATTTCAGAAAAATTAGATTTAATAGATAAATATGATGATAATAAAAATATTTTATTAAAAAAAATATCAAATATTTTTCTATCAACAAATAATTCTATCATTGATGAGATAGATTTAAATGAAAATGTTTTAGGAGATTTAAATATTTTTCATAATTCAAATCAAGAATTAGATAATTCAGTATTTAGTAATATAAATTTTACTACGACACTATATGGAGAATATATATTAAGATATTGGATATCTTTACCTACAACTAATATAAAATTATTAAAGATACGACAAAAAAATATTAAATTATTGTTAAAAAATGGTGATATTTATGATAATATTAATATGAGAATTAATAATATTAAAAATTTAGAAAATAAAATTTTATGGTTTTGGGAAGATATTAGTGAAGATACTCAATCATTATATGATATGGTATTTTTTAAAATTCCATTTATAGATAATTTTTTAAATAATAATGAACTTATACTGAATATATCTAATATTTATAAAATATTTATTTCACCATCCATAACAGTTTTTACACCAATTATTACTTTTATATTACCATATATTTTATTATTAATATTTAAAAAAACTATATCTTTTAATAATTTTATTAAATTGGTTTATAATGCAATTTCATATATGCCATCAGTATTTAATATTTTACCTGCAGAATATAGTTCCAAAGCTAAATATTTTTCATTATTTATGGCAGGTATTTGGATATTTATGTATATTCAATCAGGATATTATTCAATTATAAACTCTATTGATACCAATAAAATAATTAATAATTTACATAAAAAGATAAATAATATTTCTTATTTAATTAAGAATATAAATGAGATAAAATATTTATCTAAAAAAATAAATATTTCTATTAAATTTGATGATGAATTAGAATATTTTACAAATTTATTTGATTCTAATATATTTAATAATGATCCTAAAATTTTAAGTAATAAAGGTAAAATTTTATCAGTTTATAATAATTTTCTATTAAATAAAGATAAATTAATAAATATTTTAAAATATTTAGGAGAATTAGATGTTTATATATCACTTTGTAAATTATATAAAGAATTTAATAAAAAAAATAATAAATATTGTTTTGCTAAATATATTAAAAATTCAATACCTAATATTTTAGTTAATAATATTTGGCATCCAAATTTAATAGACAATCCTCATTTAAATAAAATACAATTAGGAAAGAAAAATAAAAATTTATTAATAACTGGACCCAATAAAGCTGGTAAATCAATATTTATTAAAAGTCTAGCAATATCCGTATTATTTGCACAAACTATCGGATTGGTTTGCGCTTCTAATTATAAAATTACACCATTTTCTATTATAAATAGTTATTTACATATTCCTGATAGTATTGGACATTCTTCTTTATTTGAAGCAGAAATGAATCGTGCTAAAGATCATATAAATATATTAAAAAATTTAAAAAAAGGTTATGCATTTATTATAATGGATGAAATATTTACTTCTACTAATTATATAGAAGGTTATTCAGCAGCTTATGCTATTGCAAAGAAATTAAGTCAGTTTAATAATAGTATTTCAATTATTACAACACATTTTACAGGATTACAAAAATTAGAAAAAGATACTCATGGTAAAATAGTAAACTATAAATTTTCAATAAAGAGAGATGAAAATAGTAATATTATCTACACATATAATTTAGATAAAGGATATTCTAATCAATATATAGCATTAGAATTGTTAAAAGATAATGAATTTGATAAAGATATTATTGATAATGCATTAAAAATACGTAATAAATTAATAAATAATATATAAATATTTCGTTTAATTATTAATATAATTTTATTTATAATAACATAAATATGGAAAATTATATATTAATTTTATTGACTATTTTAGTAGTATTAGTTATCACAATTGTTTATTTTGGTTATCGACAACTTGGTCACTTGCGAATCATCGTTAATAAAAATTCAATAAATATTAGTGGCTTACAATCTTATTTAAGTAAAATGTCTCCTCAAGATGGTATTAACACATCCAGAAATATACCAATATCAACTTTTATGCATGAACAAGAAGATTCATCAGATATATCTGATTCTTCATTTTCATCAGAAAATGATTTATCTAGTGTTGATAATATTAATGTTAGTGATAGTGAAGATACTGTAAATGAGACTGTAAATGATAATGTAAATGAAACTGTAAATAAAATTGTAAATAATATTGATGATATGAGTGTAAATAGTATTATAAATGGTAATATAAATGTGAGTACTAATATTAATGATGATGTTGATGATGATAGTTTTATGGATGATATAGATCAGGATACGAAGGTTATAGAATTAAAGTCTAATGATAAGAGGGTTATTAAAAGATTATCACCAAATGAAATTCCCAAAAATTTCGAACTGGGTCATGAGCAAGTTTCAGAAAATGATGGAAAAATATATGAGATAGTTGAGAACAAGACTGGTATAAAAAGATGGAAATTAAAAAAATAATATAATATTAATAAATAAATAAAATATATTATAATAATATAAATGAGCGAAACAGGAATTTGTAATAAGGTATCTAATAATAAATATTTTGATTGTCCTGCGAGAATGGATGGAGGTAGACATTTTACAGATTATCGTCCAAATTGTTATCTTAATAATTTAGTTAGAATGTCTAATAATATTACTAGTAGTTATGATTATAGACAATATTTAATACATAATGCTGATAAGTTAATGGACATGAATAGAAATTATGCAAAAGAAATGAATGGATGTAATGAATGTAATGCTAAACCTGTACCATTTCGTAGAAAATGTGATGTAAATTTAATTGATATGAATTGTCATATTGTTAATCCTAATGGAATAGGGACACAATATAAATCAGGTTTACATTAATTATTTTTTAATTGTTTTTTGAATATTATTTCTAAATCTTCATCATTTTTTTTATTAATTATTTCATATATTATATATCCAATTATAACAATTGCTGTTCCTAATAATATACCTATTCCTTCTTGTAAAGGACTTGGTTCTATTTTTTGTGTAATAATTAATTCCATAACATGATGCATATTTCTACCAAAATAGATGGCAATAAATGATGAAAGAGAACCTAACATGAGTGAAGATATAATAACATCATGTGTAAATGTATTTAAAAATTGTAGATAAGTATCTTCAAATATAAAAAATGATAAGGATTCAATCATTCCAAATATAACAGTTCCTATTAATGGTAATATGTAATTAAATATAAATTTATTTTTTATTTTAGTAGTTAAAAATTTAGGCCAATATGATTTCATAAGTCTGAGTATAATAAGAATTATAATAAATACAATAACATATATCATTGTCTTTTTTAGATAACTTTTATATTTGTTAATATCTATAAGTTCTTCATCAGATAACTTAAATAATTTAAATAATTTCATTATATAAATTATATACAAAATATTTATTATATAATATTATAAAAATATATATATTAAATTATAAATGATCATTTATGTAATCAGACATCAAATTAGAAGTAATGATGTATCATTTTATTCTTCATTAATAGATGATGGTCTATATTTAGCAGAAACTAAAACCAAAGAAGAGTTAAATAATTTGTATATTACACAAATATATTCATCACCATTTCTCAGAACTTTACAAACAATTGAACCATATATAAATCAAATTAATATGCATTATTCTATCCCTAAATGTATAAATATTGAATATTCATTATATGAGTACATCTCAAAAATACATTTTAATCAAAATAATTATTTACATTTTCCTGATAAATTGTGGCATTCTAAATATAAAATTAATAAAAATTATAAATCTTATTTACATCCATCAGAAATAAAATATGGTGAGTGTATATATGATGTTAAAAAAAGAGTTAACAATTTTTTGAAATATTTAATAAATACTTATCAAAACACTAATCAAGTAATTTTATTGGTAACACATATGCAAATAATACATAGTATATTAGAAATAATGGAAATTCCTAACAATGGTATAAATGTAGGTCAAATTATTAGAATAATATGACATTTTATTAACTAAAAAATAGAATGAAATTAAAATCAAATAAAATTAAAATAATATATATTAATATATAATATAAATGACAGAAGGATCAGCATTTGCAGGTATAAGTTTTGGATATGATTCTGATGCTATTTTCAAATATAGAAATGAATATATGTGTTCTAAATGGAAAGAATGTGCTCATCAAGAATTCATGTTATGTGGTATAAAAGCAATGGTTAATAAAAATGGAAATTATAATTTTAAAGGTCATACTAAAAATTATTTAGATGCTTTAGGAAAATTACAAGGTATATACATACAATATTGGGCTCCAAATAAACCAACACGCGGATATTCATTTAGTGGATCTGGTTTACCATTTCCAAATGAAGAAATTGCATATGAGGATACAATTAATAAAGGTGTTATTAAAGTTTTACAAGGAGAATTTAATTTCCATTTAGATTATCCCAATAGTTATTATAGTCAGATGGGTAAAAAATTAAATCCACCTCAAGTTAAATTTAGATTTTGTGATGGTCAAGGTAAAATTATGAGTAAAATATACACAGTAATTTTAGGTAATAGTATTCCATTTAGATCATTAAATTGGCCTAAAAAAAGAAATTGGAATATAGGACCACTCTTTTATGAAAATAAAGATATGCCGGTTTGTAGAACTCAATTTCAAAGAGTTATCGAATCACGTTATCCTGAAGATACATTAAAAGAACCTGCCAATTTTTGGGGAAAAGCAGTCCCTATGTGAGTAAGCGTCTATTCATTATGATAAATAATATTTATTATATTTATATATAATAAATATGGGTAATACAGAATCACAACCAGTTCCTGTCAAACAAAAAAAACGTCTTGTCAGAAGACATCAGCAGAATTTTGTAAATGTTCCTCAACAAAAATATAATCACTATCAACAACAACAATATAATCAACAATATTCAATACAACCAATTCCACAATCTATACAACAACAATATATACAACAATCTATACCACAATCTATAAATTTGGCACAACAACAAGAACAATATTTAAGAAACCAGTATCAAAAAATACAACCTAATCCATCTGAATTTCAGCAACAAATTAGTCCACAGATAGGTACACAGATGAATCAATTAGTAAAACAATATGATTTTAGTAATATTGATATAATCAATGTAAACGATAAGATAAAATATTTTGGAGAACATGAAGATAAATGTAAAAAAGAATTTAATGAAGAACAGGATATTCGTAAAAAACAATTTACAGAATCACAAAAAAGACAGCGTGATATTTTCAATAGAGAAATTCAATTATTTGAGAAAAATCATGACCCATTCAAGATTCTTGGATTAGATCTTGACAATTTTTCATTAAGTAAGATTAAACGTGCGTATAAAATTAAAGCACAAAGAAATCATCCAGATAAAGGTGGTGATCCAGAAATATTTAAAAAAATTACACAAGCATATTGTTATCTAATTAACAAATATGGTCAAGAAGAAGAATACGATTATAAAATGAATAAGGAAGTAACAAATGAAGAATATGATTCACATCTCAATGATGGATATGAAAATATTCATATTAGTAAAGATAATTTTAATATTAATAAATTTAATGATACATTTAATCAACATCGTATCAAAAATGCTTTTGATAATGGTTATGGAGATTTAATGTCCAAAGATCCAAGAACTGATGAATCTATCGACGTTAAAAGTATATTTAATGATCAAAAATTTAATGTAGAGATTTTTAATAAAACATTCGCTGATGATAAATCTAGCGATGAATTAATTATTTATGATGAACCTCAAGCCTTACAATCTTCTGGAGGATTTTATCAAGAATTGGGTCAAGGTAAAATTAAAGATTTTGGTAGTAGTGATGGTAATCTTCAATTTACAGATTATAAAAAAGCATATAGTAAAGATATTAAATTTATTGATCCAGATAGTGTTAAATATAGAGAATACAAAAATCTAGATGAATTAAAAACTGAAAGATCTAATGTATCACATAACTTATCTATAGATGATAAAGAAAAACTTAGAGTGAGAGAATTACATGAACAAGAATTTGAAAAAAAAAGACAAAATAGAATAAAAAAAGAAGAAGAACGTTATAATCAACAATTTAATCAATTAAATAGATTATTTATTAGAGAATAAAGTACCCCTTCCCTTCGGAATCCATACTCTAAATGATCAAGTATATACAAGATATGGTTCACCATTTAATGTTTTTTATAGATATTATAAGATCATTTATTTTATTCAATTTATTCTCTAATAATTTGACAATATTGTGATAAATTTTGGAAACCAACATATGTGATCTGATTATTATACCGTAGATTTAATTTTCTCAGATTTGTTAAGTTTTGGAGACCTGCATCTGTGATTTTCTCATTCAGCCGTATATCTAATTTTTGAAGATGAGTTAAATTTTGGAGACCTGCATCTGTGATCTTTTCATTCATTCCTAGATTCAATTCTATCAAATTGGTTAAGTTTTGAATACCTGCATCTGTGATCTTTTCATTCATTCCTAGATCCAATTCTATCAAATTGGTTAAGTTTTGGAGACCTGCATCTGTGATCTTCTCATTAAAATATAAATCTAATTTAATGAGATTAGATAAGTTTTGGAGACCTGCATCTGTGATCTTTTCATTCATTCCTAGATCCAATTCTATCAAATTGGTTAAGTTTTGGAGACCTGTATCTGTAATTTTCTTATTATTCCGTAGATTTAGATTCTCTAATTTGGTTAAATTTTGGAGACCTACATCTGTGATTTTATGATTGTTCCTATGATTATTCCATAGATTATTTCGTAGATTTAGATTCTCTAATTTGGTTAAGTTTTGGATGCCTGCATCTGTGATCTTCTCATTATTCTGTATCTGTAATTTTCTCAGATTTGTTAAGTTTTGGAGACCTGTATCTGTGATTTTATCATTATTATGTAGATTTAATTCTCTCAAATTGATTAAGTTTTGGAGACCTGTATCTGTGATTTTATCATTATTATGTAGATTTAATTCTCTCAAATTGGTTAAGTTTTGGAGACCTGTATCCGTGATATTTTTATTCAAACCTGGATCTAATTCTATCAGATAGATAAAATTGTATAATATTACATCTGTTATATTTTGCATGAAATCTTGAGGTATATTTTTTATTTTTACCATTTCGTATAAATATTTATTACAGGATTTGAGTCTTAATTGTGTCTGGAAATAGCATTTTGATACCAAATTATACGCCATCATATACAATATATGTTTTACCATTTGATGTTTTATTGGATATTATAATAACATTTATTTTATTCAATTTTTTTATCTAATAATTTGACATTGTATAGATAA
>SDBT01004422.1_pt1 | contig 23867 bp, 57 predicted proteins | sample 2277101 | NCBI WGS metagenome assembly SDBT01 (sample SAMN10404973, study PRJNA504765) | marine sediment metagenome | isolation source: marine sediment core GS10_PC15, 103 cmbsf | place: Arctic Ocean: Southern Knipovich Ridge | collected 2010 | reverse complement strand
CGGCGCAGAGTACAACTCATAATTACCGGCTATGGTAGCGGTTAAGAATGAGTAATGTTCTAATGGTAAAATCAGTGGATCCTTAATGCTATCGTGAACATATTTTGAGTAATCTAACCAGCCCGGTTTGCCTATCTTAAATGGGTGTAGTTCTGTAAATTTGTATTCCATTGTTTTTCTCCTTTTATATTAGTTTGCGAAACAAATAATTTTTGCTCTTTACCTACATATACGCAGGGAATCGAAAAATGTTTCAAAAAATCGTAATTACTTTTTATTCGTAGCTAAATTGTTAATATGTAGCCATCTACTTTATTGTAAACAGCGAATTCGCCTTGAAATTCACTAGCCCCTACATTCCAAATAGCAGCAGCTTCATAAATATTATGGTAACAACCTAAAAAAGTGTTATTACTATCTTTACGCAAATAAACTTCGTAGTTACTGTTCAATCTCAAATAAACACCTTTAAACCCACTTTTTGACATTGGGGGTCTGTTGTATATTTGTTGTTGACTGTTAGCTGCTCGAAGGTTGCTTTTCCAGTTATGCCAAATATTTCGATCTATATGGTCTACTGTAATTTTAGGATCACTGATGTTTATAACTAATCGAGCTACAGTCATATTGAACTGTTGGCGATTCCTATATAAAGAAACCACAACTCGTTCAGGTTTGCCGGTTTTTTTAGATCGAAGGTCGACCTGTGGTTTAAGAATTTGACCGTTTTTATATTTCATGAATGACCAAATATTACCTGTTAGTTCTTCAACATAATAATTTAGAAACCCGGGTATCGGTCTTAATCTTGAATCATTTCTTTGCATCACAATCTCCTTTTTCAAAGTGAATATCCTTCAGATATAATTGAATTTGTTCTTGGCCCATGTATTGGTTTATCCCAATCGAATATGCAATGTCCAATTTTTTACTTTTCAGCACCTGGGCCAGCATTTTTCCAAACCCAAAACCGATGACATCCATCATTTTCCCATCCTGCTTCACTGTTAATTTCAGGTGGTTATTTCCCACTGGCCGGGCAATAACAACTTCAACGGCTTTTGTTACGAATACTGGGCGAGGGTTCCCGGGACCATATGGGTTGCATCTTTCTAAGACCTTTACAAAGCTTTGCGTGATATTATTCAAACTCAGCAAGCTATCTATATTTATTAATGGTGTCAAAAGCTTTTCGGGCATATTTTGCTCCGCATATTCGTTCAGCTCCTTGCGTAATTGATTAATGTTCGAGGCGTCAATCGTTAAGCCCGCAGCATATGCGTGGCCTCCCCAGCCTTCCATCAGATCAGACGAAGGAAGCATTGCGTTGTAGATGTTGAAGCCCGGGATCGATCGGACCGAGCCCTTACCCTTGCCCGTTTTCGGGTCAATCGATATAAGAAACGTCGGTCTATAGAATTCTTCAACTATGCGGGATGCAACTATACCTATCACCCCGGCATGCCAACCCTCCTGCGCGCACACAATTATCTTTTGTCCTGTGTATTCCTGTGAGAGGCGGCCCAAGGCTTGTTTAAAAACCTGTTCGTCAACCTTCTTGCGTTCCGCGTTTTCTTGTTCGATGATCGAGGCTAACAAAGCTGCTTGAACTTTATCCTCACTCACCATCAAACTAACGGATCTTGCTCCGGCGCCCATTCTACCAGCGGCATTGAACCTCGGGGCTATTACGAAAACGATCTGCCCGGTCTCAATGCGCTTCGACCCGAACCCGGACGCGGACAACACTGCTTTTAGTCCTGTTCGGGGCTGCTTGTTAAGTCTCTGTATGCCCAGGCTGGTTAGCACCCTGTTTTCCCCCTGCATAGGTACTATGTCGGCAGCCGTGGCTATTGCCACCAGGTCCAGTAGATCCCAGTAGTCGGAGGAGGCGTATACAGACGCTAATGCCTGGATTAATTTGAAAGTTAACCCGCAGCCGCATAAGTCGGCGGACGGGTAATTACAAAGTTTCTGTTTCGGGTCTATGACTGCTAGGGCACTGGGCCGGGTGTCACTGGGCTCATGATGATCGACGACGATTGTGTCGATGGCCATACCATTAGCTAAGGTAATCTCGGCGTGCGCGGTAATCCCAATGTCCACTGCTATTATGAGTGTGCCCTTAGCCTGCGCGATCAGGTTTACGCCTGTTGAACTCATTCCGTAGCCTTCTAACACCCTGTCTGGCACATAATAGTTTACGTGAGCTCCCAGCCGCTTTAGAAATATATACAGTATTGAAGCGCTAGAGACCCCATCTACGTCAAAGTCGGAGAATATCCAGATTTCCTCTTCGTCGGTTATGGCTTTGCGGATGCGGTTTACCGCTGCATGCATGTCGAGTAAATCAAAGGGGTTGTGCAGCTGGTTGTGGTCCGGAGTAAAATAGCTCTTGGCCTCATCAAAACTTTTGATGCCTCGGCGCCATAAAGCCTGCACCAGTGCCGGATTGATTTTAAGTTCTTTAGCTAATTCGGCGATGGACGATTTTTCCATGGCCGAATGGGATGGTAGCGTCCAATCGTAAGATAACATTTAATTCCTCCTATAAAGTTAAAATATACCCATTCACTTCATTAAATACAATAAGTCCATCAAGGAATACACTAGCTAATACATTCCAAGCCGCAGCTGCATTGAAAACGCAGTCATAGGTATGAACAGCTCTTTGTTTACCCCTAACATTAATATTAACATCAAAACGCCCATACTTATTCTTGTAAACACCTTTGAACCCAGTATTAGACCGCGCTATATCGTAGCTATTTTGGCGTTGATCAGTTACTAAAATAGCAGTTTTCTCGGCATTCCAACTCAAACCCAATAGTTTACCAACCTTATCCTCTAAGGTTAAAATTAATCCGCCAACCATGTTGTATACATTAAAGTCGTCATCATATAAAATACTAACAGCCATATTTCGAGCAGCCGCTGCCTCATATACATCAAAATAAGTCCCTATATAATAAGTAGAATTATTAACAGACATAGTGGCTGTGCAGTTACCATTTGGTCGTATAGTAACACCTATATAACCAGATACTGACTTTTGGGGTGTTTTGTTTCTTTTGTTTTGACCGTCAGTGGCTATTCGAAGATTGCTTTTCCAATTGTGCCAAATATTACGATCGATGTGGTCAATTTGAACTTTAGAATCCGTAACTCCCATTATCAACCGGGCAAGATTCTTAGTATGCTGCTTTCCATTACGGTAAAGATTTACTTTCAGTGACTTCACTCTCCCTGTTTTAGAAGTAGTCTTTATGTGTGGCTTCAGCCTTCGTGGAATACGGCGCTTAAATGACCAGACATAGCCTTCTTTTGACTCGGTGCGGTAACCTGGAAAATCCGGGATACACTCAAATTGCGGATCATCTTTTTTTATCATTAATAGTCTCCTTGTTTTGTAGAAATATTTTTGCCCTTTGCTATTATATACGTTAGAACTTAAAAAATGTTTCAAAAAATCGTAGAAATCTTCGGTTTAAGCACGAATTCCGTTATCCCACGGTGAAGCATTGGCATATTTCGCTCTTTTAGTCTATTTATACGTTAAAATACCGAAAATGTTCCAAAAAATCGTAAAAATCTTCATTTTAAGCACAATTACTGGCAGTTTTCGCATGAAAGTGCCAATAATTAGCATAATACGGCATAATCCGGCAATTAACGGCAATAACAGCACTGCCGGATGCTGCCGGATGGAAAAATGCATAGAATGTGGTTCCATGTGATACCGATAGGGTATGATTAAAGGGTATTGCATGGAATATGTCCAACATCTGGACCGGTTGTTGCGCGATCGGGTATAGTTTATTGTATTGTTCACTATTAATGAACAGTATCGAGACATGAACACATCTCGGCAATATATTACCGGTTAGCACGGAATGTCGCGAGCAAGTAGCAATATATTGCCAAATAGATGTGTCCCGACATAATGTCGCGAGAAATGTCGCAATACAGGCCCCAGAGCCTGTAACCACAATAACAGGCTGCAGGGCCTGTATTGAGCAATTACAGTCTATATCGGCTGTGGAAATATGCTACTATAGTTGTGGTAATGCTACTATAGTTGTCGGAACCCCACTATAACTGTAGGAACCCTACTACAATTTACGGAGAACCCACTCACCTGAGAAAAAGGAACCAGTTTTTTTAGGAATCACGATTTTTTTTTGAGATCGGATTTAAGTCTATATATAAAAAGAACCCTATGGCTATGAAAATTCAAAATCTCGGAGCATACATCAGTGGGACATCATTGTAATTGGGCCGGGCTTCTAAGAAACAATGTCCCCCCTTAGTATTGATAATCAATGACTTAAAGCAATATCGAATTATAATATGGATTATATTTAAGCTCAATCAATCATTTAAAAGCGGAGTGTATACAATGAAAATAATACATTACTTATCAATAGTAATTATCAGCGGTCTATTAATATTGACATCTGACATTATAACACGTTTTTTAGCATTTTGTGTCTCTTATGTATTTTAATCATTAAATAACGGAGTCTTATAATGGAATATCAATTAAAGGAATACCGGATTGCTAATCGACGAAATACAAAACAGTTGAATCTTATTACCTTATTGGTTGCTCTGGAAAATTGCAATACATTAATGATAAACGGTTTAATCGAATACCTAGTTAATTCCAGTAAATCAGCTTTTAACCATAGGGCTAGAAACGTCCTATCAATCATTAAAAACCGCAATACATTGCTATCGTAACAATACAAGCACCAACCGGGCAATATTGCCCAATATACACATATTTGGAGGAATACCATGAGTAAAGTCAAAAATGAATCTGCTGGTACTCACATTGTCAATAATCAGGTAGTACGTCGATTGACCAAACCGGAAAAATCAGCCGTCAAAATCCTGCTAAACAAGCTGAATGAATTCCTTGCTATCAAGGGATTGACCGGCAAGGATAGCGACCTGAAGGCCGGAGTAACAACCGGAAACACGATATTTTTCATGATTGAAACCAAGGATAGACTTCACGGTCCGTACTTTGCTATCGGAAACGGTCGCTATCGAAGAATGAAAGCTGCTGAGGTTTCTGCTGCTAAAGATGCAATGTGGAAAATTTGTGAAGATGTGTAACAACACCCAGATCTTGGAGCCCGGAGTCAAATCCGGGCTCCAGATCGTTTTTTTTCTGCGAAAATAAATTTAATGTTAGTAGACCGGCGCCTTGAATTTCCCAAGAGATTTTTGGCATTAGGCTATTAACTGAAGGGAGGTGATTAAATGAGGTATCCTGAATAGGGACTATGTGGGATATGGTGCTACCAGGCATCTATCCCACATTTCATTTTTTACGGCTACCCTACCCTACTGTTAGTAGACCGATTCCCAAGTTTTCCCAGAAACCTTTTTCTTTTCCAAACGTCTGGACACACAGGCTGTGTTCACTACATTACTTTTCACATTGGGCGGCTGGTAGCCTATACGTATTAGTCTATAAGCGCAAGCGTATAGGTGACCATTGTATCCAGTCGCCTATGTTTATTACATTCATACAGCACAAGGAGATTCATTATGAACATTCAGGATATCACAAACAAGCTGACATATTGGAATACACGTGACGCTTTAGTAGATAGTAAAAGAAAGGACGTTATTGACATCTACAACTACCTGGGTGATAAACGCCTCGGTACCCTTGATCACCCGATACCTAAAAAGATTGCCATAGAGGTTGTCACCACACACAACTCTAATACAGACGCTATCATTGAGGCATTGCAGAAGATTAGCGGTCAACAAATAAACAACTGAAGAGGTAATTATGATTATTGAAGCAATAACTAACTTATTTATAGGGTTAGTTATATTTATCTTAGCTGCTATTTGTACTTATGTAGTTGTAAAAACTAAAAAGGAGTCGTAACATGGCACGTTCTAACCATGCACCAAATGACTATTCTGTATTAAGCGATAAGACCTGTGAACATCCAGGTTGTGTAACATTGCTGAAATTGAATCTGGTAGAGAAAAATCCGGAAGCTGTATACTGCTACAGGCACTGGAGATTACGATGGCGCTCTAAGCCAGGTAGACCGCAGCAACGGATTGTACGACACACATTAACGAATCTTGAAGCAGGCTTGTGGAGTCGTTGATTACGGCTCTGCATTTATACGCTGATTAACACCTTATTAATCAGCAACTCCAGGATCGTATAAGTAATACAACCATGCAATCTGATAAGTTTCCAACGATATGACCGCACGAATAGATTGAGCTGCTTGACAAGTGGCAAATATGATCTAACACGCCGGGCACACAGAGATTTTGTCATGAACATGGATAAAATGCAGGATCGCACCCTGCTCCTGAAGCTACAGTCATTTAACTAAATTATAATAAGGAGATTATACAATGAAAAAATTATTGCTTGTTCTTATGATTGCAGTCCTGCTTTTTTCAGGCTGTAGAGGATTAGAAAAACTATACCCAGAAAAACCTGGAGAAGATACAAATGATCCTCCGGGTTTTGCTGGTGTACCCACATGCTCTAATTCATTATGCCATCAAATACGGGAGAACACTTATGAAAGCTTACACCATTGAAACAATCGAAGAGATTGAGCGTTTACGAGACACTCAGGTTATGTTTAATCCGGTTACTATAACAGTAGAAATTACTGTAGCCACCAGCGCCAATGCTACACTTTTCGAAATGTTTCGAATCACCAAATTCAGCTTCAATTAAACAATCTGCAATGGCAGACCTGATTAAGATTGGTCAACACGACATTCGGGTCTGTCATTCAGTTTTTATTTTTTTTCCGGAAATCAAATCAAATGTTAGTAGACTGGATCTTAATATTTCCCAGCAACTTTAAACTCGCAAAAGGAGAATTAACATGAAAAACCCAGGTAAAGTACATGGTTGGCCATATGAGTTCATTGCGGACAATATAGTGGAACGACCGAGAGATAAAGATGATATCAGGGACGGCACACACAACTACATTCACCGAACGGTAGCTCTTCAATTAGCCGATGAGATTACCAGGTTAAAAGAAAAGATCCAAATGGTGCAAAACAGCATAATTAGGCTATCCGGCGACTTAAAGAAATAGTTAGTAGACCGGTAGTCAGTTTTTCACAGCAACTTTTAACCCACACGGTGGAGCTTTAGCATTTATTAAGCACAAAACCATTATAAGGAGACAATATGAAAAATCCATATCAGTATATTAAAAACAATATTGCTGTTAGACCGTTTACTCAGAATGGGGAGAAGGACGGTAAACAGGACTATATTGCCAGAGAGGACGCTCTTGCGTTAGCCGACGAAATAGTCAAAACCAGGCAGCAAGTTAACGTCCTGCTTGATCTCGTAAAATCAATCAACGATGCAGCTAAAGAATACAGTGGATCTGTCAGAAGGATTCTGAGAGAGAGAAGAAATGATGGATAAGCAAGCTCTTCTCGATGCATTATTGGATAAAGAATTTCACGGCACAATCCACCGGCTTAAAAAAGCCGAGATCACCTGGCAACAAGCCGAAAACGAACTCAACGGCGACAACAGCCACATCAAACCACCAGTATACAAAGAATTAGATCCCTACGAATTAGCTCGTGAACTCAAACAGCAAGGCGTTGAACGAAGTTTATCCTGGACTCGCTACGTACAGCGAACAGCCCTTAGACCAAAGATGGATGCTAAGGTTTGGTACGCCATTTACGACTCTGTGTAAGGCAGAATTCGTTAGTAGACCGATTTCCAGGTTTTCCCAGCAACTTTTTCCAGACATCTGGAAATATAATCTTACAGTATCATCCTCACTGATACATGGCATTGTGTATCAGTTTGATTGATACATCATAAGGAGAATTAACCCATGCTACTACAAAACGATCCACGATTATCACAGTTTTCAATTGTATTTAAAGGCAAGAGATATCCAATGCCATTCTATAGAGTAGACAGAATTAAAGGTAAGTTTTACTCTTTCAAATTCCCAGATAGACCAAGAGAGTTAAAACTAATTAAAGCATTTCATAATAGCGCACTCAGCGGCTTATATGTGAAACTCACGGAAAACAACATGAGTTATTCTGTTAATGCAAGTAGGATAGTGATGAACATGTGGGATGCAGCTAAAAGAGTAGACTATCTCGACTCAGACCCTACAAATATCAGTCCGTTAAACTTGCAAGCCATCAGCAATATAATCCACAAAAAATCCCAATCACCCATTTCAAGCCAAACAGGATATAGAGGCGTTACACATGACCGTAATGGTAAATTTTACGCTAACATACGTGTAGCACACAAACACACATATAGTAAACAGGTGGAAACAGTAATTGAAGCCGCAGCCCATAGAAACATAATGGCAGCCCAATTCCATGGAATGCATGCGTATTTCAATAAAATCGATGGATATATTTTAACAGTTGAAGACAAAGACGACTGGAGACCTACAAGAGGAATCTACTCTCTTAAATTCATAAGGAGAAATTAGCATGAAACTATTAGAATTCACCTGCCCTGAATGCAAGTGTAACACATTAGAGGCAGTAGAAACTGACTGTGTAATTGTCAGCACTATTAGTCACATCTACATAAATAACAATGGACATGGAATAATCTCGCATGGCAGGGAAACCACCACAGAATCAAAAACTGATCGATATCAGTGTGCGAGCTGTGGCTACATTGTAGTGGACAGCAAAAGCAAGAATATAACCGATCCAGATGAACTTGTAAGTTGGATAAAAATAATACAACCGCATACGGAGACAAATAACCATGCATAAAGAAAGTAATGTTATAGACAGTAAACCCAAAAAAACAAGCAGTCTGATGATTGCCATATGGAATGCAGAAGAACTGGCAGGATTTCCTCGTTCAATTAACATAGAAAACGATGACCAGGATGATCTACGGCACTATCTTGACAGTTTAATATCTAATCCAGTAGACACTGAAAGTTGGAGAGACGAAGATTTTAACAGATTTAATCTTAATTAATCATAAGGAGAAATAATATGGCTATTAGAATAAGCGGTATGTGGACACGTAAAGAAGCCGAAAAACCGCAAATATTTATAACGATTGAAGACAACGTAATCACACATATCTCATCAAACACTGACTCAGATGATATTCTTATATATTCAGTAAATTACGACACCGGGAAGACAACACCCCATAATGAGCCACATGTGATTAATCAACCGAATGAAGATATTAAAATGTTAGTAGATAATATGATCAAAGAAAAAAAAGGAGATCAACCATGCACGATATCAACATTGACGAAATGATTAACAAATTAGCTGCTGATGGCATAATATCCGATAAGGACAAGCCTGAAGCAGTAGAAAGCCTTAAAGCTCACTGGGAGGATAAAATAGCTGTAATATGGTGTGTTGATGATGTTATAGAAAGAGCCAGTGAAAGAGATCTAAAATTATCCAGAACCACCGCCATTGAAGTTTTAAACAGCATGCAGAGAGGACATGATTGTGAATTAGGCATTACCTGGATAACAATCGATTGTCACATTGACAATATTATCAATGGAACATTTTAAAGGAGACCTGAGCTATGTATACCATATATTCTGATCCAGGACACGCTTGGCTGAAAGTAAGAAGAGTCGAGCTTTCACATTTAAGGATTTTGGACAAAATATCAACCTATTCTTATCAGTTGGGAGATCGTTATGTATTCCTGGAAGAGGATTGTGATCTTCCAATATTCCTGAAAGCAAAATGTGACAACAATACAGAAGAGATGAAAGACTTCATGTACAATGTTACCGAGTCCGTTTGTAACGCTGCATCCCCAATTAGAAAATATGAATGTTTTAAACCGTAATATTAACCGTATCATTTCCACTGATACATAACACCATGTATCATTATAATTGATACATTGCATATTGTCTAACAGCAGACAATCATAAACGGTTGTCTATTTCACCAAAGAGCTATTTATAACACTTACATGAAATAAGGAGAAGTATATTATGAAAGATAAATTAATACTCAGTACATTGTTATTTATCATCGCAATATTTGCATCTACACAACTGACCGTTGAACCTATATCTGTTGTTGAATATCACGCGACGGTTAATGCAATAAATAACACACCAATTCAAGATCCTGAAGTCTTTTGGCTAAACATGCAGACTTTGGTCCAAATAGATAAACGACTAAAACAACCGGGTTGGGTCAAGCTTGTTAGACCCAACGCAGTTATAGTCTATTCCCTATTGGTTGTAGCATTCTTTAACCGGAAAAGATTTAAGAAATTACTACATAGAGCTTATGGATATGAAAGGAGTGATATTATATGAAAACATTAATTGTAGCCATTTGTATACTGTTATTAATATCCTGTGGTAGAGATGCGATTGAGCTTGGTAATCCAGATAGCCCGTTTATAGTATATAAAGTAACAACACTGGACTCAACTCGTAGTAATTATTACTCACACTTTAAGAATGGGGCTATCATTGAAGGTAGGTTCACCGATGATTATATTCGCTTAGTCATGCCGTCTAATATGTTTGCAGTCGGAGACACAATCAGTATTGACATTATTAAAGCCAAAAGAAAAATGATAAAATTACGATAAGGAGATTTAATCGTGGATAAAACAGAGAACATAAGAAGAAAACTGTGCCAGGAAATCAACAGCAACCCATCTGATAGAAAATTATTAGAAGATAGCAACGGTAAGGTATGGGACATGACCGAGCTAAGAAAAGATTTCGAAGTCCTCGCCTTCGCAGCACCACTCATAATTGTCAAAAGAAAAAGCGATGAACAAAAAGGAAGTTTGTTTTTTCAAGATCAACCCCGGTATTACTACGGATTTCAAGAAGACAAATAAACTATAATATAACCATAGCGAAAGGATTTAACATGTACTCACCTATAATAAAAACCGACTTAATACCTATTATTTACCGCTTGGGTCAGAGTAAAAAACAATCCATGACCAAGATAGTGGATACCATCCTACGAAAAGCGCTCATCGTTAAAGAAAACAAACCCGGATGGAAACAAATAAGCAACCAGAGGAGAAAATAACATGGAAAGAGATTGTCCTCGACTGAGACCGATACCCGGGTTTCCGGATTACTATGTTGATGAAGAAATGGGAAATATTTGGTCGTTTAAATGGAGTAAAAGCGGTCGAATACTGAAGCCTTGGGTAGCTGGTTGTGGCGAAAAAAATAAAAAACCAAAATCAGTAGCGGTTTTTTTATATAAGAACGGTAAACGTTACACCAGGGTTGTCAGTAGATTGATTATGAACGTCACCGATCCTAAAATTGAAGTCGACCATGAAGATCGAAATATTTGGAACAACAAACGGTCAAATTTAAGAATAGCTACTCGATCACAGCAAATTTACAATACAGCGCCTCGTTCAAAAACAGGTTTTAAGGGTGTTGATGTTAGCGGTTCTGGTTTTCGAGCTCGAATAAAACTGAATGGTAAACTTATATATCTCGGCACTTACTCAAACATATTTGAAGCCGCAGCCGTGTGGAATATAAAAGCCAGCGAAATTCAGGATAAGTTTGCTGTCTATAATAAAGTAGACAATTATATATTAACAATTTAACGTGTAGGAGATTGTTATGATTAAGTTCTTTGAAAAAGTCGATACTCGTAGCCGATCAAAGATGATCAGCTTTCTTAAGGATCATTTCCGGTATCACACCATGAATACCTGGAATCAGGTAACATCGTATGGTAATAACATAAAGATTCATTACCTTGACTTGCCGGAGGACATTCGTGATAATGCATATGAGATACTTGAACAAGGCGATGTCCATGAAGAGGTAAATTATCTCTTGAATGACTTTGCCACCAATCACGATTATCTATGGCTGGTAGGTCAGAATGGACGTTCTTCCGGTTATTTTGTATTATATCGTGGCGGCAAAGAGCTAAGTGAGCACAAAAGCTATTGCACCGCATGTCGTCAAAAAAACTTCACCTCCGTCAAAGAATCCGGAAATAAGCAGTGCGGAAATTGTGATGCACTCGCCAGAGTGGATTATGACAAACCGCAATATAACTATTTCCCACTTCCAGGCAAAGATGTTGATCAGGACGAAGACTTCTATGATTGGGATATGGACTCATTGAAATCACGTGTTAAACTGGTCCAGGAATTCGATCAATTATGTGACGACTGTATTTCACTATTTACCGGCTACTGCAAAGATTATAAGGTAGTTAAAAAAGAAATAATGGTACCCAAGACGATCCAGGTACTTGAATCTATAACCGGGGAGGAATCACCATGAAAGCCTGCAAATGGAAAGACCTCGGAGACTGTTATATGCCCGGCAATCACATTTGTGATGATTTCGTTCCGGCACAGAGAGAGCCTGTGAACAACATCTGCCCAATATGTGGCACTGATATGATGTATGTTCATTGGGACATGCGATGTACCCAGTGGCCGAGCACCGGAGCAACCTGCGAACAGGCTGGCTGTGGTCCTGAATGCCCCTTATGCTCCTTTGTTGCCCCTTTAACCGACATGCACCGGGACATCCTCGAAGGATGTAAACCCGACTGTGTAATGACCATATAACATGGAGAATTAAAAATCATGCTAAAACCAATAACATTAGAAGCGATTAAGGAACAAATAAAGCACTACGAAGAGTTCCTGGCTATAGAAAATGACGAGATGTTCCACGACGCTATGAACACAAATTTCGGCGGCGTCCAAAACTGCCCAGTATGCATAGAAAGATTACATATGTGTGAGGAACTGAATATCTATCCTAGTACTGAGTATAAATGTTGGACAATAAAAGACAACACAACCCAGTGCCCGGCGATAGTCGACAACGTGCGGTGTATTGATCAGAGCTGGTATGAGCGCCTAATAGAAATCGAAGCAGAAGCATTTAGCCCAGCAAGAATAGCTGAAGCAAGAATACTCATATCCTCACGACTCATATACTGGAAGACGGTCTTCATCGCATATAAATAATAAGTCCAGACGTTTGGACAAATAATCATTCATTGCAGTTAAAAGGAGTATCGCTACGATGGAGAAATTAAGCAGAAAAGAACGCAAACAACGAATAGCTAACATAAAAAACGATGTTCGAATACTATACAGTGACCTTCTCCATAAAGAGTTCGTAGTTAAATTTAAAAAAACAAACCACGAACCCTTGCCACGTGAGAGCGTTATTGAAGCTCTCTCGAACGTCACCACGGGGATAGTAGGACAGCATCTTGTAATTGCAGAGTTCATGCCAAAATCACAATATAAGGATCTTGTCTTGGATATAGGTATGCAGGTAGCAGAGGAATTAAATCAGCGAATGCAGAATGACAGCTGAAAACAATCATTCATTACAGTAAGGGAGTATAATTATGTGTAAAGCCAAAACAATGACCACAACCGACAATAAAGTAGTATTACGACCGCATGAGTGCTCTTGGGAAACAGTTGTATGGGAGACAGTTAGTGGCGAGTATCCTCATGCAATATATCATGTGGCAGGTAAAGGACAATTATTAGAGCGCCATGGAATCTGTCGCACATGTGAACGCCATGTAATTGAAGTATATGACAGGATTGGCGTTGTGGACAATGTAACTAGAAACGAAATATTTTAATAAAGGAGCATTATTATGATGAATATAGTTATATCGAACTGCACATCAACGCAAGTTAATCTATTGACTACAGTATTACTGGCGGAAACAGAAAGATTAAAGGTCACTGTGGATATTTTTTCACACAACATCGATCAGGATGAAGAATCAGCAAGGTCAATATCTATTAACATACCAATTAACAGTCATAACATCACCTGTCCTCCAAAACAGTCTAGTCGTATTTTAAATCAAAAGCTATATTATGATCTTATTGATGACAACGATACGCATTGTGTAAAAATGGAACTCCCACCAGGAACGTGGATAATAGAGCACGTCAGTATAACCGGGACAAAGAAGAATCCCGATTTACAAAAGACTGTGCTTTTAATTAAACCATGACAAAACAATCAGTTATTGACACCATTGAGGAAAGTAGGCAAGAGCCACCCTCTGCGGTCAATAATCATATAATATACACCAGGATATTAAACTACATCGAAGCCAATATAGACGACTTCGTAGAATGTTATGAAGGTACTAACGAAATAATGGACATTGATTATTCATAGAGAGGATAATATGGACTATATTAGAATGGTAAAAGGATATGCTGAGATTCCTCCGAGTTTCTGGGAGCGTATATTAGTTACAGAAAAGGAATATGACACATATTTAAAACAAGGATTTACACTGTCTGGCAATGCGCTCTATGACAATTTTGATCTTCAACCAGGGGACACAATAATTTGCATTACAAATTCACCAAGAAAATTTAGAAAATTACTGGACAAAGTAGTACCAAAGAGTCCAGCATAACGAATGTTTACGTCTTTCCCAGCGTAAACAAAGGGTGGTTCTAATCACTCCACCCTATCCAATAGACAGCAAAGGTAACTGCGGAGGGACCGGAGCTGTCGATCCTGCCAAAGGTGCGGGGCTTAATCTCCTCGCACCGTTTATTATTAACTGAATTAAGAACAAACCGAGGAGTTAAAATGTATAAAAAAATAATGTTACCCATCAAGTTTTTATACCACTTGATTGGATCACCTGTTTACGGGAAGTATGGAAAATGGTACAGATATCTGAAACCTAAACGCCTAACTCTTGAAATACATGTGCCGGTATACAAATGGTTATGGTGGGTTCTTCACTGGGCAATTGAGAAAGAATACACCGTACGGCAATTCACTCAAAAACTGGAACTATTCCAAAGAAGAGAATTTCTCGAAGAATGGCGCAAGTGGTATGTACACCATTATGAGAGCCACATAATCGATCACAGGTTAAAATATGACCAATCACTGTTAAATAAACTACTCAAAAAGAGTATAAAAAGGAGTAATAAAAATGAAAAAGCATAATAACTTTAAGTTGCCACCGGAAACTGATCAGTACTTCGATTTATTGCCCAATGAAACCGTCGAGGGCATGATACGGACTATTAAACAGCTATTCATAGAAAATAAAAACAAATTCTCAATTATCAAGATTGTTCGCGGTCTAACCGGCGCCGGTCTTAAACAGTCAAAGTTCTTTGTTGACTTTGCAATCGGATACAACGAAAAAGATAAGTTGAATACGTTGACAAGTAAAATAGCAGAAGCATTATCCAAGATAACGTACCTCATAAAATTAATCCCAGAAAAGACAAGCCTTAAAGATCCTTTATACCCCGCTATCATCAGTTTGTTTGAAGCGTTTTTGGGAATTAATAAAATGGCAGTCATGGACATGGTTAGCTATATAAAATATGGGCCACACCCAACTAATCACAATCAACCAATACTAAATAAACAAGAATTCCATGAAATCATCGTGACACCAGCAGGTGACTATGGGCTTAAAACGTTTTACGACGTAGAGGAGTCATGGGATTGCGTGGATGTCTATAACATGCGGGACGGAAACCTCGTAGGTACTTACACTAATATACATGTCTGGCCAGACTATGACAAAGAAGAAATCGAAATAAATAAAGCCCGAATACGTAGCTATATCATTAACGCTGTAGAATAATGGAGGTAACATGAAAAACATTGAAGAAAACCTTGACTACTCACGACTACCAACCAACACACCATCCATCCTAATCAGGATGATTGGAGTATTAGAAGAATTAAAAACTGACTCTCTATGTGGCTGCGGCGATGACCCACGTCTCCGTCAGCTGCTGTGGCTTCTAAACTCCCAATGGCATGGCAGTGCAGCTATTATAGACATGCCTAAAGAATGGTACGCATGTCAAAAGGAATTGCAGACGTTTGGAAAATCGAAAGGAGTAAAAGAGACTCACCTTATGCTATCCAGACAAGAATTTATTGCTCTAACGACAGTTGACACTAACAATAAAGTTGGCGCTATGAAGTTAGAAACCATTACACGGTATGGGACGTTTTGTCATTCATATGAGATGCCCAGGATTGATTTCTCCTCCTATAGTTTAGAGAAGAAATACGACATACTTCACAATACCTATGCCAATACCTACTACCCCAGATACGTCGTCGCTTATGGCAAGGGTGAAGAGCTGGAAGCGCCTGGAAAACCGTTACCCGGTCGTTTACTCACGTTAACCGAGTTCTTACTGCTAACGGAGTCGAATCTGCATCTTAGCCGGACATACTATACTACAATCACTCCTATTGGCACATACACTGGCAGTTACTCTCCAGGCGAGGACATTGAAGATCATGGCAAGAGATTTTACGGTGCATATCTTGATCAATATAAAATCGCAAACAATCTAGCCTGTGCACCACCTCTTGATAAAAAACAGTTTGAATCGCTTAATTGCGGCTATTCTCATGTAATATATCTTGCGGGTTACTACAAGGATCTAAAGATTATTGGTGAACCTATGCTATCCGAGGATCAGTTTACCACCCGGACTATTTGCGAATTCACAGACATAGATGGAGCCATCTGTTTTAAAACCGTTACATCTGTTCGTGTATACAGTCGAACATATAAATGGTTTAACGGTATAAGCACAAAGGAGAGTGTTTTAAGCGTCCATGTCAATAACTGTTATCCCAGGTACAAAGAACTGTATGCCGGTAATATCACAGTCAAAGATATTGTTAAAGTATCTAATAGAGTATCCATCGGAACAGAAGAATGGATGAGCCTTCAAAAAGTAGCAAATCGCTACGGCATAGAAATCAAAATGGATGGGAATGCTTATATTATCAGGGACAGTGTTAAAATACCAATTAACATCCCGCCTGAAGGTGACATGGAAGTATTGAAGTATATGACCAGAAAAGAACAACTCAGAGCATATGCAGGATTCTTGAACACCGGCAGCGTGGAAACATATCCAACATTTCTTGAAGTATTTGCAGATGGTTTATTCCATGCTAACTCCGGGATAGCTGATGAAGTCGGTGGGGACATTAAGTTCATAGCGCCGATAAGATGTGAGGAGAAAAAATCATGACGAAAGAAAATCTCTTACTACAACTTAAAGGTAATAAAATAACAGCCAAGCTACTGCAATCGATAACTGACGCTATAGCAAAAGAAGAGAATGAGGAATTTACAGCTCTGAGACGCGATATGAGTTATGTCGAAAAAGGTATTCTTGCGCATTGTGATTACTATGGCACACAGAATACAGTTACATTTATCTCTAAATGGCTCGGCTGTGTTCGTTCAACAGCTGAAAATATAATAAACAAATTTACTGACAGAGCATAATCCAATAAACACTAACAACTGAAAAGGAGCATTTTATGGCTGGTTTATCAAGATCAAATCGAATAGGTAAAGCTGCATGGAAGAAAATATCCAACAAACGGAAATTCAGCACCAAGCTCAAAGACAAACGGGAGACAGTGGATAAAGAATGGGGCAAGCCATTCAGGTATGTCAATAGTCTACTCCGGGCACTGGCCAGAGGAGAAAGATACAATCAAGTACCCTGGCAAGGACGTCCAGCTTTAGGGGCGAGAGGTATGAGGAACATGGGGAAAGCTAAATAAATGGCAGCACTTACTCAAATAGAATATATCGGTAAACATATTAATAGTAAAACCGGTAAATCGTTCATCCCCACACCACACGAAAAGATATGGGTTCCTTTAAAGTTTTGGAATGCTGTCAAAGATTGTTGTGGAGGTGTTTGGAAAGAAACTGATAGTGCACATGTTAATTTTAATGAAATGACGGAGGTAAAAAATCATGAGTAACAAAAATAAAATGTATGCCAGATCTATTAAAATATTCGATCCCGTAGGAACAGATCAAGACAGAAGCGTCACCATACTTGAGCTACCCAATAAGGAATTTACTATTATGGGTATGTCCACAGTAAGAGAGTCGATTGATGAATTTGGACGGACTCAATTAGTTTGTAAGGGTGGTAAAATGACACTCTCGATAGAAGCTGTGATGGCACTGAGAGAATTATTAAACGATTTACATGATGGAGGATGGTTATCATGAGTAGTCGCAAAAAGAAAAAAGTCCGGAAAGATTATGAAAACGATGACCTTAAAAATAACAGCAACTACGCCAAAAAAGCTCGGTGGCTAATGTCGGATAAATTAAATCCCAAGAGACTTTGGGGTTGGATGGTTGGTGACACAAATCCCAAACCTACCAGCGACCGAGACACGTCCTTAATCAATAAACCATGGGGTGCATGATGGAGATAACATTAGAAGGAACATGTTACGCATGTCAGAGATCTACGGTAACAACAAAAATTGAGCTTGTAACTAAATCAGTGTCCCTATGTAAGAATTGCTTACTTAGTGTGGAAAATGACTTAACGATTAAGGCTCGGGAATCTCTTCAAATAACCGTAGATTACAAAAGAAGAACCTTAAACGACAATAGAACGATAAAATTAAAACCAGGAGACTTGAAGTGATTAAACTAAAACACAATGAAAAACTAACATTTCAACAAGCTGTAAAACGATCAAAACAGCCGTTTATCAACCCAAAACAACGCATTTTTACCCCGGTCGGTACCGGTTGCGTTGACAAGCAAGACCAACAAATACTCGAAAGTTTATCACGTTCCGAAGCACTCAGGGATAAATTACTCCAGTTGTTCAACATACCATATGAAGAGACTTCCAGGATGTGTGAAGCTGACTTGGAAATTATGGTTGGGAGGTATAAATGAAAAAGTTCAAGAAAACCAGATTCGAATCCAATGCATTTAGAAACAACGAAGGCAGAATTATGACCACTCATTCATTGTCCGATGCTATGGTGGCAGCAGTTAAGCCACACGCTTTTGGTTCTGAAAAAGGATCCACTGATCGTCATAAAATAAATGGTGTCATAACAAGACGAAACCAACCAAAAATAAAGGTGCCGACCAATGCCTGAACTAACTGCACATCAGAAACTGAGAGTAAGCTTAAGAACCATTATTGTAATATCAGAACTTAAAGGTGGTTCTGATAAATCAAAAATTGCAACAATTCGCCAGCTCTGTCATAAAGCCCTGGCGCCACCGAAGGATAATTCATGAATATAGTCCTTACGCTGAAACCTAAAGCAACTGAATTATCCGAAGCTTCATTAAAGTTACTGAAAATGTATTGTGAGGAGAATGGGCTAGAAATGGCCCATCTCCCCACATCTTATCAAACAGTGTTCGAAGAGATAATAACCATGTGTCAAAATATTGACGCTGTGAGCGGTGAAGAAAGTGTAGCTGAAATTGAAAGAATGTGCGAGGACGCACTAAGAATCTTTCGCCCCAAAGAATAACGCGATAACCGGGCTTACTATGGCTTACTGTTAGATGAACAGCAGCCTGTTTTATCCAACAAATAATAAGAAAGGAGCAAATATATGTTATGGAAAATTCATGGATGGGAAGGCACTCCACCCAAAATGATGAAATACGAAGCTGCCTACCGTAACACGTTACGATATATTATTGACATGGGGTTCGACTACGACAACAGTACCACAGTAGAAAGCTTTGAGATGTTGGTCGATGAATTAGTCAGAGTCTCCAGGGATGCGTTGGATGGCAAATCAGTGTTTGATTCTTTTGAACCGCTTTCCAAACGTCTGGAAATATAATCATTAATTAAGGAGCTTTGTATGCATATATTAATTACACAGAAAGTCCTTGAAGAACAAATTACCCACTACGAGAGAGTATTGCTGTATGATGACTATTTGATTGTATGGTGGGGCCAGGAAAAGCTTGGAAAAATCCATTGGTGTCCAGTATGTAAATTAATGAACAGTACGGACGTTATGTGGGAATGTTGCAAGCATTGCCCGGCTGCGGCTGATGGAGTTCCATGCCACAAACAAGATTGGTATGAGCTCCTCAAGGGAGTGTCCTACTGCTCAGTCCGTGGAGCGAAAGGAACTCGTGTAAAGGAAATGAAAGACATAATAAAGAAGCGACTTGAATACTGGGTCGTGAAATTAGAAGAATTCAAAAAGGAGAATCATGGAAAAATCAATTAACTGGAAAAAGGAAATTCGCTGGCGTGTGGTTAATCGATTTCTTAAAGAGACCGATACCACTGCTGCACAATTAATCAATTGGATCAGTTTAATATTACGCAATTGTTCCGAGAGCTTTTGGCCATGTATTGACTACCCTTATAACGGCAGATATATCTTATATAACCATGACCTTATGGGTAGGTCAAAATGGAAACAGACTAAAAGCTCTTCATGGACTCGTATTTTCACGCCACCTGTATTTCGCGATTGGAGTCATCAATGCATCTGGGATATCATCCGATCAGACAAAGAAGAAGCAACTAAACTGCTCCGGGCAATTGAAGAGCACTACAAAAAGGAGCTATTATGACCAAAACCGTAATATATCGCGTCAAATACTACTACGCTCTATGTAAGAAATGGCTACCGATGCCCCACACGCCTAACAGTGAGGATGAAGCTATAAGCCTATGGGGAGAACTATCAGAAAAAAACCCTGACATATCTTATGTCGTAACCAGGAAAATTACTGTAACAACGGAGAAAATGTTGCCAGACACAATACCAGATCTTCCGTTTTAAATAAAGGAGCTATTATGAAAACAGTCACAACTATAAATGAACTCGTAACACAAGATGTCATTAAACAACAAATCACCAAATACGAGAAAATATTACAATATAATGATGACGAAGCAATAAGATGGGGATCATCTACTCTGGGAAAAGTTTCTGAATGCCCGGTATGTCATGCCATGGGTACTCAATGCATGGGTCATGGAAATGAGGTAAACTGTCCGGCAGTTACAATTAAAGACACGGGAGACTTAATTGAGTGTTTTAGCCAAAATTGGTTCGATAAGATTGTGCGAATATCTACTATTGATACATCACCAAGACAATCTCGTGCAAAACGCATAAAAGTATTTGTTACAGAACGACTTAATTACTGGAAAAAAATACATAAGGAGAATTACAATGAAAACAGCTGATATAATGGTAAAGAACGTCGGTTATGAAGACATATTGAAACAAAAACGAGTTCTTGAGAAAATAGTCTTCGAAAAACCAATAACAGTAGGAGAGCGGAATGAACTTGAAGGTACATTATACTTATTAGACTTCCTTCAAGACAATCATCCGGAAGATAAAAAATGACAGCAATCCAAGTATTTGAAGAAACCGTAGAAAACGGGTGTCAATTGGCCCGGGTACGACTAAACGACAAATCGCAGTATGACTCTAAATCTTTTCACATAAAAGGATCAAAGAAAGGTTGGTTTTATGTTGACCATTTCACTGCCAGCGCCGTTCTACAGATACGTAACGCTCTCAGTGAAATAAATAAAAAGAAATTCGAATCACTCTCACTACCCGGAATAGTTAACCTCACATGGAAATTAGTTAAATAAAAGGAGAACAATCATGAAAAAAATAATAGCATTAGCACTTGCACTTATCATTTGGGCATCAGCGACCCATGGACAAACAACCAAACGAGAATTTCCAGAAGATCATGTAACAGTTTGGTCATCCAGTCCGATGGTGCACCATATTGACTCCACCGATCATTACATAGCTGCAACATTTACTAAGACCGTAGCCGTAGACACCGCTTTTTATAGTCTTGTCTATACCCTTGTAACTGTTCCGGTAGTTTACCCTGATCCTGTAGAAAGAATATGTCTCGTAATTAGAGACCTACACCTTCATGGGTATTTCTTTGCCAATCGTCAAAGTATAGCAGTCAGTGGTGATGTAATGCTAATCATAGCTTACAGTATATCGAATTATGACCTTGAGCTTATAGTTGAATGTGCTAGAAACGGATATATATTATATATTGAAATGAATGAATGGAAAAGTAATCTGGTTTTTGGGTTTACTTACGATATATCCGACCTGAAATCACTAATTGAATTTTGGGAAGCAGTCGGCGATTTTGGACCACCTATAAAACTTGAAAAGGTAAAAAAAGCTGATGAAGAGAAATAGAAGAATTAGATTTATATTTGAGTTTGATGTCAAGAAATATGACAAATACGACCATAGGGCATCAAACTTATACCATGCTTTTCTACTTCAATTTAAGGAATCGTTTCCGGAAGCTAAAATAGGCATTACATCAGTCCAAGAAGGCGACATTAAAACATTCGGAAAAATATCATACGACTTTTTTACAGAAAAGGAGAATTAAATAATGAATGATCAAGAAATAAAAGAAATATTTCTCAAACTAAAAACTACAAAGGAAAAAAATGACTTTTTAAAAGGATCTTGTGGCTGGGAGGTAGATACGTATAACTGTTTACCGCTGTGGCAATTTGGCTTAATTGACATACCTGTGGATTTATACATGAGACCGGTCATTAAAAAACTCACTCGCTATGATATGATTAAACTTTTATACAAATACACCGTTTCAAAAGACGATCTTCGCACAGCCCTTACCGGTGTTTATCATGATCCAAATGGTGGTCTTGTGGCTACTGATGGACATCAAATAATTATGATAAAAGGAGCATCTGACAAAAAAGGAAGAATAGTAGACGAAAACAACCATCTAATAAAAAAGGATGCGACAGAAGATAAAATAAAATTTCCAAACTACCTGGAATGCAGACCAAAGGACCCGTATAAAAACTTAGGATCCTACAGCCTAACACGGTTTACCGATATTCTGCAAATAACTCGAAAAATAGGACTTCCTTCGAATTATACAATTAAGATAGGTCGCCAATTCTTCTCAACCCGAGTAGTTAATAAAGTTACAAATGTATTACATCGACTTGGCATTAATCGAGTAATACTCATAGTCAATCAAGATGAAAAGCTCGTCCCTGTGCAACTAACAGGGATGAGCTTTGGTAAAACAGTTGATGCGTGGATAATGCCATATTATCATGACGACACAGCGTATAACTTTGAAATAGGAGTAAATGAAGATGACTGAAGCAGAAAAACGCGACAAAATCTTAGCCAAACTTAAAGTGCTCTGGGAGAGTTACCCGAATCTCAGGCTTTGTCAATTAATGGGTAACATGTTTAACAATAAAGACCTATATAACATAACAGATAATGAACTCAACCAACAACTAACACACCACATCAAGAAAGGATGGAATTAATGGACACAAAACAAGCCAATGCAATGATTGCCAATTTTATGGACGGAGTATTTCATGAGGGAGATGATTTCTGGATGTTCCCGGTTATGCCATATGTTAATGATGTATATGAAATTGATCCCAAAACCAAATTAGATCTAAACGATTTCGAATTCGACAACGGAGATCTTGAATATCATAAATCCTGGGATTGGTTAATGCCGGTCGTTCTTAAAATTAAGGACACACATGAAATTAAACTTGGAATGAGAACAGTAATTATAGGCAATGTTCGAATCGCCTTTGGTAAATCACCGTACATTACAGTAGTCTGGGGTGCTGTAGTAAAATTTCTTAGCACTAAAAACCGTAAGGAGTCTTAAATGTCTTGGAAAAACGTTAAAGAAGAAGTTAAGTTTCTATTAAAAACAGAGTTTGTCGTCTGTACAATTAAACTAATATTTTTAGTATGTGCTGGATTTGTAGCGTTCACTATTGCTCATCTCGTTAAGTTGTTATGATTAGATCCATAAACTACAGCCAAATTGAAATAATTCAGCACATTCTAAAATTACATTGTAAAACCGACCAGATAGATATAGACCCAACCTACGGTCATGGCATGTTTTACAATAGCACTGGAATTAAAAAACCATTGTACTGCAGTGATACG